>Ga0268276_1000035_pt1 | contig 152390 bp, 156 predicted proteins | sample saktaG_4_FD_190145 | JGI IMG/M metagenome (GOLD analysis project Ga0268276, IMG submission 190145) | Saline water microbial communities from Sakinaw Lake, British Columbia, Canada - sak_2010_1_5_45m | ecosystem: Environmental > Aquatic > Non-marine Saline and Alkaline > Saline ... | reverse complement strand
TCACAAGCGCGGCAATGCCTGGGTTGTTTGCTGACATGAAGGCAAAAAGCCGCACATTGGCGTTCCTGCAGATGGCTTCTGCTATCGCATGCTCGCGCGCGCCATTGCCCACAATGAGGAAGTTTTCCATATCGACCACTGACGTATTTTGGCTGTGAGGCTTTATAACGTTTTTAGCCCAATTCCTTGCCGGGTGGTATTGATGCCAAACACATTAGTCATCGGCGCAGTAGGGCAAATAGGAACCGAGCTTACCATGGAGCTGCGAAAAAAGCACGGCGGCAAAAACGTGGTTGCCTCCACGCGCAAAACACCATTCCCAAAAGAGATGGAAGAGTCCGGCCCATGCCTCTACTTTGACGTGCAGGACAAGGAAGCAATGAAAAAAGTGGTAAAGGAGCACAATATCGACACAATCTACCAGCTTGCCTCGCTCCTTTCCGCAACAGGAGAGCAGAAGCCTGACTTGGCATTTGACATAAATCTCATTGGCCTGAAAAACACGCTTGATGTGTGTCGCGAGTGCAATGTGAAAAAGATTTTCTGGCCATCATCAATCGCTGCATTTGGCCCAACCACGCCGCGCGACAACACGCCCCAGGAGACAGTGCTTGAGCCAACAACAATGTATGGCGTGACAAAGGTGGCAGGCGAGCTTCTAATGCAGTACTATTACAAGAAATACGGGCTGGACACGCGCTCCATCCGCTACCCTGGTCTGATTTCCTACAAGGCAGAGCCGGGCGGCGGCACAACAGACTACTCAGTGGCAATTTTCTACGAGGCGATAAAACACAAGAGATACACGTGCTTCGTGGGCCCGCAGACCGTGCTTCCCATGATGTACATGCCTGACGCAATCAAGGGGACAATTGACCTCATGGAGGCGCCGCGCGAAAAGCTTACCATCGCAACATCCTACAATTTTGCCGCAATCTCGTTTTCAGCAAAAGAGCTGGCAGACGAGGTCGCGCGCATCATCCCGGGCTTTGAGTGCGACTACAAGCCAGACCACCGCCAGGCAATTGCGGATTCCTGGCCAAAGTCCATTGACGACTCGCAGGCACGCAAGGACTGGGGCTGGAAACACGAGTATGGATTGAAGGAAATCTCCGAGGACATGGTAAAGAACCTAACGCCGATTTTGGAAAATAAAAAGTAAGAAGAAAAAAGCAAGGCTAGGGGAAAATAAAAAAGAAAAAATGCGGCGTGCTTTTTCCCTGGGAAAAAGCTGCCAATTTTTTCCTAAAAAGAAAAAATGCGGCGCTTTACGCCCAGCCAAGCGCGACTGCCAGGCTTTGCGGCGAGAGCGCGGATGCCATTGCTGCAACAGCCCCCTTTATCACAAAGGAAACCGACAATATCACGGCAGCCATTATTATCGCGATTGCCACATTGCCTTTTTTCAGCTCCCGAAACTCGTCTATGTCAATGGTTATCTTGTCAAGGATGCTAATTGCAATGTAAATCGAGAGTATTGCCAGCACAATGCCAAGTATCAGGTTCACCACTCCAATCACCAGGGCTGCCGACAGTTCCATGGTGGTAAGGCCAGGCACCACGCTTTGCGTAAGGCCGCCCACTCCCCCCTCAACCACATTTGCAATGGAGAATATGATGGCGCCAAGGAGCACTGCGACTGCGACATTTCCTTTTTTCAGCTCCTTTATCTCATCAATCCCTTCTGTGAGCTTGTCAAACATCTTTATGCCAAGGTAAACAGAGCCCATCGCAAGCATCAGCCCGATTATGAGCTCCACAAATGCAATGCCAACATCTACAAGCAAGCTGTCAATTCCCACAAAATCCCCTCTGTTTCACAAGCGCAGGCAGATTTTAAAAAGCCTGCCGTGTTCGTCGTTCGCCGATGCCTTTTTGCCGAGTTCCGCCGGGAACGGATGGTATATAAGGCTTTAACCGGAGATATGGCTTCGGGAGGGGCTAAAATGAAGCAGATTACGGTGGTTGTTGCAGACCGGGTGGGTGCGCTTGCCGAGCTTTCCTACTTCCTTGGCAAGGCCAAGATAAACATCGATTCCTTGTCAGTCGAGGCCCAAGGCGGCAAAAGCGTGATAAACATCGTGGTGAGCAACGAGAAGAGGGCAGAGCAGATACTCAAGTCAAACGGCTACCATGTGCTTGCCGGCGAGATGCTGGTGGTCAAGGTGAAAGATGTGCCTGGCGAGCTTGCCACGCTGTCAAAAAAGCTCCAGAAGGCAAAGATAAGCATCGAGAGCATCTACCTTCTTGCGCGCGGCGAGGGCTATTCCCTTGACGCGCTCATGGTGGACAAGCCAAAAAAGGCAAAGAAAGTTCTGTCAGAGTACCTGATAAAGGCGAAATAGGGTACGCTGCGTTCGGGTGATTCTATAAAACAGATAACCATAGTTGCCGAAGACCGCGTCGGGCTTATTGCCGACATTTCCTATATACTTGGCAAGGCAAGGATAAACATCGAGTCCCTCGCAGCAGAGGTGCAGGGCAACAAGTGCCTTGTTGACATTGCAATCAAGGACGAGAAAAAAGCCACTTCGCTTCTTGAGAACAACGGCTATCAGGTGCTGCAGTCAGACGTGCTTGTGGTGAAGATAAAGGACGAGCCAAACCAGATGGCGCCATTCACCGCAAGGCTTGCGAAGGAAAAGATACACATCATTTCCATGGGCCTCCTCACAAAAGAAGGCGGATACGACACCTTTTCGCTCCAGGTGGACCATCCTGCCAAGGCAAAGCGCGTGCTTAGTGCCTATATGAGGCAAGACACGCAAGACTAAGCATCAATCTCAAGCGTTGCCCCGCGTACTTTTGCCTTGTGGGCTGCAACCTGGCGGCTTATTTCCTCCTCAGTTGCCCCTTCCTTTTTCATTTTTCTGACAAGCGCAAGCAGCCCATCTAGATGGTCAAAGTCCGCGCTGATTTTATCCGCAGCCATTTTCACTTCCGCTCTTTCAGCATCAATCCTTACAAGCGCCTTCTCCTGCGAGGCAAGCCGTTCCTTGAGCTTTCCCATCCGGGCTTCAGCCGCTTTTTGCCCGTCGCTTTCCTCTCGCTGGTTTGCATAGTAATAATCAAGCGCGTCTGAAAAAGAGGCAAATTTCTTCCCGCCTGATGCGGCATCGCATGAATAGCCAACGGGCTCCCCATTTTCATTTTCCTTTACGCAAAAAGCAACCTGGAGCGGCATTTTAGCGGCATAAGGCGTGGCTTTCGGGTATTCATACCTCTCGCCGCGCGCCACCTTCCTGCCTCCAGCCTCGTCCTTTTGCAGGCAGGCATAGGCAAACCCGTCCTCGCCCACTAAAATGAGATTGCCCTTCCTGAAAAGCTCGAAAACAAGCCTTTCTTTGCTTCTGGTGACAATTTCCACAATCCTCTCGCCAGGCACCCTCGTTATTTCCTGCGCAGTCTTCCCCTCGAGGTTTTTCCGCAGGAAGCCCACAAACCCATCAGGCGCATCTGTTGCCTGAAGCTGTTGGCGCGTGAGGTGCAGCCGCACGCCTGGCTGGAAAAGCACCTCCTCGCTGCCTATCTTGAAAAGGAAAACGCCCTCGGGGGTTTTCCTTATGCGCGCTATCCTTTTTCCCTGCAAATGGGAGAGCTCTGCAACAGCGAAGCCAATGTCAGAACCAGACATCTTCTGCATGCATCTACCTTGCCAGCCACCCTTATTATAGCTTTTTGCCCAAAACTGTACGGTGGATTGACATGTCAAAAGTGAAAGATGCATCTCTTGCGAAAAAAGGCGCAGACGAGCTTGCCTGGGCGCGGGCAAACATGCCTGTGCTTGCCAAAATTCGCGCGCGCTTTGAATTGGAAAAGCCATTATCCGGCCTCACGGTGTCAGTGGCGCTGCATCTTGAGAAAAAGACTGGCATACTGCTGGAAACACTCGCCGCAGGCGGCGCAAAAGTCTACGCTTCCTCCTGCAACCCAATGAGCACCAATGATGCCACTGCTGCGGCCCTTGCCGCCGCGGGCAAGATGGAGGTCTTTGCATGGGCAGGGCAGACAAACGAGGAATACTACTTCTGCCTAAATTCCGTGCTTGACGCAAAGCCAGACATTGTCATCGACGATGGATGCGACCTTATCAACCTTCTCCACTCCTCCCGCAAATCTGAAATGGAGAAGATAATCGGTGCCTGCGAGGAAACCACGACTGGCATAAACCGCCTCCTCGCAATGCAAAAGGCGGGCAAGCTTCTCTTCCCAGTGTTCGCAGTCAACAACGCGCACTCCAAATTCCTGCTTGACAACCAATTTGGCACAGCACAGTCCACTGTGGATGCGATTTCGCGCGCCACCAACGTAATCCTGGCAGGCAAGACAGTTGTCGTCGCAGGCTATGGCTGGTGCGGGCGCGGAGTTGCCTCACGCATGAAAGGCATGGGTGCCAACGTGGTAGTGGTGGAGGTTGACGGAACGCTAGGCCCCCACGAGTCAGGGCTTCACCGCGCCCTGTCAGCGCATTACGACAGCTTCCGCGTGATGAGCATGCCCGAGGCTGCGCGCATCGGCGACATCTTCATCACGGCAACAGGCAACAAGAGCGTGATTGGCCGCGAGCACTTTGCACTTTTGAAAAACGGCGCCATACTTTGCAACACAGGCCACTTTGACGTGGAAATCGACGAGCCTGCGCTCCGCGCACTCAGCAAGAAAGTGCGCGAAGTGAAGGAAAACGTAATGGCATACGAGCAGAAGGATGGGCGCACAATCTACCTTCTGTCTGAAGGCAGGCTGGTAAACCTTGCACAGCCTTCTGGCCAAGGGCATCCCATTGAGATAATGGACGGAAGCTTTGCGCTCCAGGCGCTTTGCTGCGAGCTTCTTGCCAAAAGCGCAAAAGCAGGCGGCAAGCGCCTCGCGCCAGGAGTGCACAATGTGCCTGTTGAAATAGACGACGAAGTCGCGCGGCTGCTTCTTTCATCAAAGGGAATCAAGCTCGAGGCGCCCACGCCCGAGCAGAAAAAGTACGCGGAAAGCTTTGAGGAAGGGACTTAGTAAGGCTCGCGGCACTTTGCAATCAGCGGCTTTACCCCTATTTGCCTTTTCGTTATCTGCTGCCCGTCAATGTACTCTATGTACTCAAAGCCGAATGTATTAAAGTTTATCATGCCCGGGCTGGAGGGCGAATTTTGGCACACTGAGCTTGCGCCGCCCACGCTGTTGCTGGAGGTCGCGCCTGTGGTGAATAAAACATGCCGCCTGCAGTAGCTGCCGCCGTGCGCCCAGCCTGTTGCAAAATATTTCTCCTCCCCTGGTGCAACGTAGTAGTAGTCGCTGATATTGTAATATCCCGCCGTCGGTGAACAGCCTGCCGCAGTCTCAGTAAGGAACTGCGTCGCCTTGTTGCCATCTGCCCCGACGATGCCAGTGATCCTTATCGGGTAGGCGCCGTTATTCGTGAAGAAAAAATAGGAATAAGTCAAGCCGTTGCTTATTACCAACCGCCCACCAACATCCGTTATCGCAATCGGCTGTGCGCTCGCCCAATATGCCTTGCTCTGCGTGATTTGCGCGTCAGACGCCATCCCCGGGAAGAAGCCGAGCAACGCCACGCTCACAAGGGCGACAATTAATACGACTGCCAATAGGACGAGATATTCTGTCGCCCCTTGGCCGACCAAGGGGCGAGCAGTCGTGCTAGAGCACGACCCAATCGCTCCCTGTGCGTGCAAGCCATCCATGCTTGCGTTTCTCGGAAAACTCCTATAAATGTGCGCCCTCACTCAAAGCTGATTTTCACGTCGTCTTCCAAAAGCGAGCGCAGCACTGCTTCCAGCGAGTTGATGTCAAGCGGAAGGCGGGCGATGTCCGCGCGCGCAATTCGGACTTTCATTATTTCCTTGCCCTCATGGAACACCTTGTTTATGCCAAGCAGGTGCACAGGCATTATGATGTCTGCAATCGTCTTTTTCACGTCCCCTGACGTCTCTGCAATCCTCACCTTTTTGCCAAGCGCGCTGGACAGCTCGGAGACCACTTTCCCTTGCCTGCCAATGAGAAGGCCCACCTCGCCGTGCGTGAGCACGAGGACCACCCTGCCCAGGTCAATTGCCTTGTAGAACGAGGCATTGCTGATATTGTACCTGTCGTTTATCTTGAAAAGTATCAGGGCGACATCGAAGTCCAGCTGTGTTATCTTGCCTGATGCCAGCTTTGCCTTGCAGGATTGGCAAAGCTCGCCTTCTTTCAGGTCTGAGTTGCAAACAGGAGTTTTTATCCAACCACCATTCTTGGAAAGAGGCGGCAGGCTGGATTACTTTGTGAGCTTTATCTCGATTGCAGACACTTTTGACTTGCTTCCATCCTCGGAGTCCAGCTCCTCGGTCTTTGTGATTATGCCTGCCACCTTGACTTCTGGCATAAACCTGTTGCGCACGATCTCGGCAACGTCCACCGCGCGCGAAATCGTCTTGCCGCGCGCCTTGATGAAAACTTCCGGTGTTCCATGATTGAACTGCGTGACCACTGCCAGGACATAGCCCATCACGCTTTTCTTGCCAATGTAAATGACATTCCCGTCTGTTCTCACAGGCGCCTCTGCTTGTGGAGCTGGTTTGCTTGCCACTGCCTGCGGCGCTGCGCTGCTTTCTGCCACGATTTGAGGCTCTGCTTGCGGTGTTGCGTTATCTTCCATGGATCCACCTCTGCAATAATCTTACTTTCTTCCTTTCCTGTAATCTGCCACCAATCTTTCCAGATCTATTCCTGTCTCTCCAATATTTATTTGTTCCTTCTCACTGGCGGGTTCTTCCTTTCTTTTTTGTGGCGCTGCCATCCGCTGCGCAGGCTTCTGTTTTTTCTTCCGCCAGCTCAGGCGGTTCATTGCATTTTGAAGCTGGAAGCGAAGCTTCCTAAACTCAGAGTCGCGCATGACAGACTGGCGCACCCCGTTTTCCATCAGGCGCAGCCGATGCATCAGCGCAGCCTTCTCCTCCTCAAGCCGCTCAAGTGCCAGGCGCAAATTCGCATTCTCGCGCGCCAGCGACTCCAGCCTGTCGCGAAGCTCGCCAGGAGACGCAGTTCTTGCAATTGCAGGCCGCTTGTGCGCGATTTTCCCCTTCTCTTCGGGCTCCCTCAAAATCAGGAAAGCGTCCTGCACGCGCACCCCTCGAAGCAGCAAGTGCTTTACTTTTTCCTTTTCCTCATGCGCCATCTCATCCAGCGCTTCAATCTGCCTCAGCTTGTTCTGGTTTGCGCGCCACGCAAGCACCGCGGCGCAGTACGCGTCGCGCTCGTGGGTGTTTGCTGTGCCTGCCCCTCTTGCCACCCGCCTTTTCTCATCCTCGCGCACGCTGGTGCGCGGGACAAACAAGCGGCAGGAAAAATAAGATGCAAGCCGCAGTGCAGCCTCAGGCGCAGGATTGGTGTCGCATGCCACAAGGGAAGGCGTGCAGTGTGCCTCGACTATGCGCGCAGCCTCGGAAAAGCCACCCAACGTGGAATAAAGCGAAAGCTTCCGCCCATCCAAGCCAACAAGGGCGATGCCGAATGTCGCGCCCGGGTCAATGCCGACGATAACATGCCTTTTTTCCGACAAGTAGCCACCAAAATCAGTCGCTTCCCGCGCCCGCTTCCCTACTGCCAATCTTCTTCTTCGTCAACGCCTGGTGCAATATGACGTGCGTGTTCCTCTCGATATTCTCCTTGACCACCGCACCCGCGTCAATCCAGCAGCCGTCGCCGATTATCTTGCCTGGCATCACCGCGCAAAGAACTCCCATCTTTGTGTTGTCCCCGATTATTGCGCCGAGCTTGTTCCTTTTGGTGTCAATCACCACATCATTCACAACCGCCTTGATGTGCCCTGAATCAAACCTGTAATTCGCAATCTGCGTGGCAGCGCCGAAATTGCAGTTGCTGCCCACAATGGAGTCTCCTATGTAGGTGAGGTGCTTGGCATTCACGTGGTCAAACAGTATGGCGTTTTTCAGAGTGGTGGAGTCGCCAATGTCGCATTTTCTCCCAATCGAAGTGGTCCCCCGTATGTAGGCATGCGGGCCCACGTGCGCGCCTTCGCCGATGTAGACATTGCCCTCCACAACAGAATCGTAAATCTCCGCGCCTTTTTCCATGATGAGCTTGCCCCTGACTTTGCAGTCCTCAACTTTGTCCTTTTTCTCTGGCAATTTGGAGAGGAGAAACTCGTTTGCTGAGAAAAGCTGCCAGGGCATGCCCATGTCAAGCCAGAAGCCGCCAACTTCGACGGCAGTTGCGCCGAGCAGCAGGTCGATTATTTCAAATTCGCCGCGCGATGACTTTTTCACGCTCTTTATTTTCTTGAAAATGGACGGCTCGAAAACGTAAAGCGAGCAGTTGGCCAAGTTTGACTTGGGCTTTTCCACCTTTTCCTCAAACCCAGCGACTTTCCCTCCCTTCACAACCGCAGTGCCATACTCGCGGGCATCCTCAACAGCGCGCAGCGCCGCGGTCGCCTCGCCGTCAGCTTCTTCAGCGAGCTTTTTTAGCGCCTCTGGCTCGGCTATGATGTCTCCTGCCACTCCGAAAAACCGGTCAGTGGCAAAGCTTTCCGCATAGCCAAAAGCCGCGGCAGTGCCATAGCTCTCGCCCTGCTCGATAAACGAAAGTTTCATGCCTGGAACAGGATGAGCTGCAAAATAGTCCATGATGGTCTCCTTTTTGTATTTGACCACGACTGCTGCCTCAGACACGCCCACGGATTTCAGGTTTTCCAGCACAAGCTGCAATATGGGTTTGCCTGCAAGCTGAATCATGCACTTGGGGCGCGTGTAGGTGAGCGGGCGCAAGCGCTTGCCCTCCCCTGCAGCCAGCACCACCGCCTTCTTGATTGCCATGCTCCCATTATGCCACCCTCAGTTTATTAAATTTGCCAGCGAAGGGGCAGGCATGGCAGACATAGACGTAATATCCCTGATATTCGAGTCTTTTGACCTCGTCCGCGCACGCTACAAGGAAGTGGCCCTCCCTTTGATGGTACTGCTTCTGATTTCTGGCGCAGGGAACTTTGGCGGGGCTTCGCTTTCAGACGTCATGGGCTCGCAGGGCGCAGGCACTAATTACTATGATGAAAGCCCTATTGCAAACGCGCTTTCCGACTCCGGCGGCCTGTGGGCCGGGCTTGCGGGAGTCATCTTCATCGTCCTTGCGCTGCTGATTGCATTCGCATTTGCAATGGCAGTGGTTTCACTTTCAATCTGGTACTATGCCAGCGAGCACTTCTACGCAATCCTTCGCAGGAAGAAGGTTTCCCAAAACTGGCAATCGCGCATGGCACGCCACTTCCCGCGCGCGATTGTAATGACCATATTCGAATTTTTCCTGTTTGCGGCATTTGCAGCTGCCACAATAGCATGCTTTGCCATGGTGCCTGCCTCTGGCTGGGCAGTTTCCATAGTCCTTTTTGCAGTCGTCGCCCTGGTGGCAATCAGCGCCATGCTGTTCCTTATTCCTGCATGGGCATACTATGCAATGGACTGCCTTCCATTCTTTGAGTCGCTTGGCCGCTCGGTTTCCCTTGTGCGCGGCAATGCAATGCACTTTGCCATATTCGCGGTGATATTCATTGCCCTTAACTTTGGGACGGTCTTCGCATCCTTTTACGCCTGCTGCTTCTCATTCCTGCTCATGCCAATACTCTACGTGTTCTTTTCGCTGATATCAAGAGTCACTATCCTTAAAATGAAACTTGCTATTGAAAAACAGAGGAACAAGCGGTAGATATCAGGCAAGCAGTGCAACAATTGCCTTCTCGGCAGCAGCCACGGTTTTTAGCAGCTTTTTCTTTTCCTTAAACTCACAAGTCAGGCGCATGGCAGGCTCAGTGCCTGAAGGGCGCACCAGCAGCCAGCCATCTTCAAAATCGTACCGCAAGCCGTCAATGGTGGAAAGAGCGGCGCCTTGGAATGACAGATCTTTTGCCAGCGAGGCCATCATCTTTTCCTTGCTCTTTCCCTCGCACCTGTACTTGCGCCTCTCAATCGGGTAGGTCTTGACGGCATCTGCAAGCGCGGAGAGGTTGCCTCTCGTGCAATATATCTCGGACAGCACAAGTGAGGAAAGCAGCCCGTCAGCGCACGGGGTGGATGAGGGAAAAACGTACTCGCCGCAGGGCTCGCCCCCGAACACCGCGTGCGTTTCCTTCACCTTTTCAGCCACGTGCAGGCTGCCAACAGGAGTAATCGCCAGTTTTCCTCCAAGCGCTTCCACAGTCTCCTTCACGCAAAGCGACGCCTCCACAGTGCTTACTATTCCGCCTTTTTTCCTTTTCAGGAAATGCGAGCAGAAAATGGAGAGCTGCACGTCAAGCGCAAGCACGCGCCCCCTCTCGTCAATGCCAACCGCCCGGTCGCCATCGCCGTCAAACGCAATGCCGAAATCGCACTTTTTCGCAACCACCTGCTTTGCAGCCTCGGACAGTGTTTCGGCTTTTGGCTCAAGGTCCCTGGCAAAATTCCCAGGCTGGTCGCAGTAAAGCTCCACCACTTCGCAGCCTGCAGCGCGCAAAAGCGCAGGCGCTGCAAAAGATGCCGCCGCATTGCCTGCATCCACAAGCACGCGCGGCTTTCTGCCTGCGATGGATGGCGTGTCGACCTGTGAAAGCAGGAAATGGATGCACTCTTGAAGATAATCTTTGTTTTCTTTTTGCCCAACCTCGTTCCAGGCAACCGCATTTTCCTTGCCTGCCATTGCAGCTTCCACAGCCGCTTCCTGCTCGCGCGAGAGCTCCATCCCAAACGAGAACAGCTTTATGCCATTGTATTGCGGCGGGTTGTGCGAGGCCGTAATCATGGTGCCCTCGCACTTTTCACGAGAAGTGGCATATGCCAAAAGAGGGGTGGGCGCAAAGCCAATGTCCACCACGCCAGCGCCTGCAAGCATGGCGCCTGAGGACAGCGCATCAGAAAGGGGTGGTGAGGTAGGGCGCGCATCGCGCGCAACCACGAGCCTGCTGCCCTTTTTTGCAGCCGCATTGCCCACGCGCATGGCAAGGGCGCAGCTGACATCTTTCCCATAAACGCCCCTGATGCCTGATGTGCCAAAAAGCCCTGCCATGCGACTGACTTGGGCAAATAGTCTTTTAAACTCTTGAGAACACAGACCCCGATATGAGCGTAGACAGGCTATCCGTATCCGGCCCGCAATCTGCTGCAGGCATAATGGGCATTTCGTCCAACACCAACCTTGGCGGCATCAAGTTCAACCCGCGTGGAGTGGTTATCTTTTCGGCGGTTTTCATACTGGTCGTGAAAATAATCGATGTGATGCTGCGCGGCAGCATCTGACTTTTTTCTAGCCAAACAATCTCTTAGCCGCGGCAGCCACTTTCTTAACGTTCTTCTCCTCGCAAATTGCCAAAGCCGAAAGGCGGCGCGACTGCATGGCAACAAGCGCTGCAACAAGCTCGCTCTCACGGGCAAGCGGCACGACTGAGCCGTCCTTCCTCTCCAGCATGATGCCTGTTTTGGCTGAAAGCGATGGCACGTCTATGAGAACCGGGCAGCCGCAGGAGTCAGTCAGCTCGCGTTCCGCCTTTGCCGCGCTGGCGCCAAGCACATCCATTGGCACAGAGCATGCCTTCTTGAAAAGGCGGCGCTCCTTGAGCCTGCGCACGTACTGCGCCGCCCCGCACGAGCGCTCCAGCGCGTCTAACGCCTGGGCGTCTGTCAAAAAGAGGAAGTCGTCCGCAGACAGGGTCTTGTCTGCAAGCGAAAGCACTATTGCCTGCTGCAGCATGCGCGAGGCAATTCTTACTGTCTTATGCAAGTAGACTGTGGAAAACATGGTAAAACGCGCCACCAGCAGCCCCTCGCCTGCCTCAAGCCCCCGCTCGCGCAGACGCAGCCCCTTTGCCGAAAGCGAGAGGCTGCCGCAAATCCTTTCGGAGTCTATCACTCCGTAAGCCACTCCTGTGTAATGCGAGTCGCGAAGCAGGTAATCCATCCTGTCCGCGCCAATGTCTGACGTGATTATTTCTCCGAGCGGCTTGCTGCACAAGGCAGAGATTTCGCGAGGCGAGAACTCAGAGGACAATATGTCTGCAATTTCGCAGAGCAGCATCATCTCACTACCTATCTCCTCATGCGTGCCAATCCTGCTTTTCAGCACTGCTTCTGCCTCGTGGGAAAATGAAACGTGCCCGATGTCGTGCAAAAGCGCAGCTGCCCTCACCTTTGCCGTCTTTTCACTGTCAAGCCCAAGCTCGCGGCACATCTTGTCGGCAAGGAAAAGCGTGCCGATGGAGTGCTCAAAGCGCGTGTGGTTTGCCCCTGGGTAGACCAAGTAAGCCGTGGCAAGCTGGCGCACGCCCCGCAGCCTCTGCATTTGCGCGCAGTCAAGAAGCTTCTCTTCCGTGCCTGAAAGCGCAACAGTCCCGTGAAGCGGGTCCCTTATCCTCAACATGGCATCAACCTAGGCAAGCGCAAACTTGCCCTTGCTTTTCTCAAGAAGCTCCCCCGCCTCGCTCATGTGGAGGAGCAGAGCCTGGCAGCCAACAGCATCAAGCCTGATTTCGCGCGACAGCTCCTCAGCAGTCTTGTCTCCTTTCTCAAGCGCTGATAGAATCTTTGGCTGCCACTCATTCGCAAAGCTTTTCCTGATGAAATAGTATTTCCTGTCAAATGCGCGCAAGCCCGAAATCTCCCCGGCCTTTATCCTGTCTGCGAGGCTGTTGGAAAGGTGGCGTGCCTCCCCCTCGCTTTCCAGCACCAGGTAGCCTTTGGAAAGCGGGTCATTCTCTGCAGGCGGGGCCGGAGCACCGCGTGCGAGGCCAAAGGCAGCGTCAGAAACGTTGTAAACTCCCCTTTCGTATTTTTTGCTCCTGAAGATTGTGACTATTTTCTTTTTCAAAAGCGAGGATAGGAGTTCCCGCTCCTCTGAGGAAAGCGTCCTGTCAACGTCTGCAGGCGTTCTTTTCTCAAAGCGGACCGCGAGCAGCTTTTTCAAAAGAGCCGTTTCAGCGTCCTCCAGCGCAGAAGGCGCGGCAGCGCGCGCACTGTCCACAAATCCCCTGACAGTGAAAAGGTATGCCCCGTCCCTCAGCGGGAAAACCTCAAGCGAATCGGCATTTGCAATGTCTGCGGGAAGGCTGCCTGCAAGCTCAATGCCGTCCTTTGTTTTTTGCACCTTCAATTCCACAAAACCAACTTCAGCGTATCAGCCTTTTCTGCTCCACTTTCCCGCCTGGGGACTTTTCGGAGAATATCTGCGCGGTAAACGAGCTTATGCTTGCTGAAGGCGAGCGCCACATCTCGCGGGGCAGCCCGGCCTTAATGCATACCTGGCAGAGGAACTCCTCCTCGCCCCAGTTCCACTCGATTGGCACCTGCGGCAAAAGAAGCCCTGATGAATAGCCGTAATGTATGATGAGCCCGTCCCTGCCCACCTTTATTTTCTTCACAATCTCCTCTGGCTTTCCTGCCTTTATCTCCTGCGGCACTGAAAGTACGCTCGCCTCAGCCACAAGCTTTTCCATCTCGCCCTTTTCAACAGGGGGAAAGCGCGGGTCTTCAAAGGCAGCGGAAAGCGCGCAGTCCACCACGGAGAGCGCAAGCTCCTTTATGGGGAGCGGGTAGCCGATGCAGCCGCGAAGCTCGTGCGCGGGGTGGCTTTCAAGAGTGACAAAAACGCCGCGTTTCTCGGAGAGCGCACCGTCCGCGCGCTTAGGCATGGTTTTCTTGCCTGTGGCAAGGTAAGTCTCTATGGCCTCGCGTGCCAAGGAAACAAGATACTGTCCCTGCTCAAGCGGTAAGTCTGCCATTTTCCCACAAAATCCTTTTGGCGGCTGGGTTTAAAATTGCGCGCACGCGCACAAGGCCCCGTCGATTTGGCGTGCTGCCCTGCGCTCAGTCCTGCTCCTTGTGCTCGCCGCGCCTGCCATAGATTTTCTTCCTTCTTTTCTCGCGGAAAATCGGCGCGCCGGATTGCTTCTGGTCGCCATTCTCGTTCTGCCTGCCTGACACGAGCCTACGCTCAAACCTGTCCCATTCGAAGTTGACCCTCAGGTCCCTGCCCTTCTCAACGTCGATTATCACAAACTTCTGCTTTTTTATCTCAAAATTCCGCAGCAGCAGCCCGCGCGCCTCCTCTGGCTTCATAGTGTGCGCGCTCGAGCTTGTGGCAAGGAAGCAGTGTTGCGCGCCTGACTTGACCAGCCTGTCAAACGATGACTTGAATTCAGACACATTGCCGAACTGCACTTCAAAGGCAGCTGCTCCCCCGTCCTTTCTCATGAAGTAAAGCCAGCAGGGCGACTGTGCCTCAAGATAGCCGAACTTGAAGGCAATTGCTGAATATTGCTCTGCAAGCGTGTCTATGAGCCTAACAGGGGGCTTTTTCACGCGCACTATCTCATCAACAAACTCCATGGCGCCCATTACTCGCGTTAAGTTAAAATCGGTTGGTGCCTACCATGGCACTTTTTTCAGCCCGAGCCGGTTTGCCAGCACGTTTGCGCCAGCGTGCACAAAATAGGTGAGCACAAGGAGGAAAATCACCGCCTGTAGTGTGAGCAGGGGAGCGGCCAGCGGGTAGGCAAGCAGGAGGGCAACAAGAAGGAAGAGCAGCTGGTCCATCACAAGCGACGGCCTGCCCTGCAAAATTCCCTGCCTGCGCTTGATGAAGCTTCCAAGCAGGTCCCCGAGCATGGCGCCAATGCCAAGCAGCAAGCCTGCAATGGCATATGTGAAGGCGCTGCCAGCATAAATGCCTAGGGCAGTGCCTGGAAGAAAAAGCCCTTCAAGCGCACCAATTGCCGTTCCTGCAAGCACGCCTGCGAAAAAGCCGCGCACGGTTTTTCCGTTTCCAAGCACGCGCCTGCCGTCCGCAAGCTTTTTTCCTCTGTCAATCGGGGCTCCGCCGCCAAGCAGGACGGGTATCGAGTTTGCAAAATAGGCAGGGAGGATGAACAGGACAATCCGCAGCACCCATACGCCGGCATCCATGGCTTCCTTTCATGCAAGGAAGTTTATTAACTTTCCAACCAACAACTGCCAAGGGGGAGAGCATGGCAGCAAAGCAGCAAAGCAACCATCTCACTGCGGCGGTTGGCGTATTCATCATCGCAGTGCTCATAATCGCCGCCTATTCCGTTGCCCCGCCAGAAGGCTGCATTGGGGTGGTGTCAATAAGCGGCCTGCTCATGACCCAAGACGTGCCGCAGTCCCTTTTCACCGAGGAGATGAAAGGCTCCGAAACCATTGCATCCGAGATTGCAGAGGCAGGGCGAAGGAGCGATGTCAGGGCAGTTCTCCTGTTAATCGACACGCCTGGCGGCTCAGTGGTGGCAAGCCAGGAAATCTACGACGCAGTGCGCGCGCTGAACAAGACATCAGTCACATTCATACGCGAGATGGCCGCTTCGGGAGGCTATTACATTGCGGCAGGCACCGATTACATCGTGGCAAACCCCGATGCGCTAACAGGAAGCATTGGCGCGCGGGCAACATTGCAGGACTACAGCGGCCTTTTCTCAAAGCTCGGCGTGAACACCACCACCATCAAGACGGGCGCGCTTAAGGACATGGGCTCGGGGAGCCGCCCCATGACTGAAGAAGAGCAGTCAGTATGGCAGTCCATAGTGGATGAAAGCTTCGCAAGCTTCCGCTCTGCAGTTGAAAAGCGGCGCGCAGGAAAGCTCGACCCGGTCGGGTTCGAGCAGGCGCTCGACGCGCGGATTCTTACCGGCAGGCAGGCGCAAAAAATAGGCCTTATAGACGAGCTTGGCAGCAAGGATGCTGCCATCCAGGCTGCTGCCCGCCTGGCAAACATGCCTGTCGCAGGCGGCGAAAAGCCGCAGCTTTGCGAAATATCGTCATCAAAGAGGCGCGGCGGCCTTTTCGGCTCGCTTTCAGCCTCTGCGCTGCAGCTCCTGCTTGAAAGCACGGCGGGGGCCAAAGTTTCATACCGGTGAGAAGATGGGAAAGCAAAGCGCGCTGGCACTCCTGCTCATGCTCTTCTTAGCCTGCGCTGCTTTTGCAGTTGCCTACCTGTTCCTCCCGAAAAGCGCAACCGCGCAGCCTGAGGGATGGGAGATATCTGTCTCGCTCGAGGGAAGCCGGCCATTTGTTTCAGGCAACAACGCCACGCTAGCAGCGTTTTCCACATGCGGAAAGTTTGAGCTATACTCCGACGGCGAGCTAATCCTGCCCAATGCCACTCGGGTGTCAATGCCGTTTGCCCTGCAAGCCGGCCACCACTATCTTTCCGCAAAAGGCCAAGGCTGCGAAGCATCAGTGCCTTTCGAAGTGCTTGCGCGCGAGTGCGAATCAGGCCAGACGCGGGCCTGCACAAGGGACGGCTGCGAGGGCGTGCAGCACTGCCAAGGAGGCATCTACCCGCAAAGTTGCTCCCTTCCGAAAAAAATCTGCGTGCCTGGCGAGAGGATGGGCTGCAGCACCGACGGCTGCAAGTTCGGGTACGCGACTTGCAATGCGTGCGGAACAGGATTTGGCAAGTGCCTGCCTGGCAGCAGCGCGGGAGTGTCAAGCGGATGCAATGGCGGGGACTGCGGCTGACGCAGCGCCTGCGCTATGGTAAGCAAATAAAACAAAAACAAGAGCGACTAGTTAACGCCTCTTTTTCTTGGACTGGGCTTTTTTCTTCGAGGCAGGCGCTGACTTGGATGGCGCAGGCGTATGCGGCTTTTTCACTTCCGGCTCCTCTGCTTCGGAATCGTCATCTTCCATGCCCCTTCCTGCGCGCAGCTTGTTCCTGATCATCTCAAGCTGCGTCAACATGGACTCCACTTCCTTTTCCTGCTCCGCAACCTCGCCGGCTATGCGCGCGTGGCGCTCAAGATCTGCAAGTTCGTCGTCCATGCTGCTTCCTGCAACCGTCTTTTCCGATTCCTCGCTATCTGCATACATGCTTTCAGGAATCGCTCTTTCCAAAGGCGCTGCTTCCTCCCTCTCTTCAGGCTGCACAGGGGCGGTTTCCTGCATGCGCCTCTTGCGGTTTTCCACAATGCTGCGCGTGGTGTCCTCGATTTTCTTCTCGCGCTCTGCTTCAGCGCCAAAGGAGAATTTCTGAGTGTAGCTCATTCCGGGGGCCTGTTGCTCTGCAAGCTGCGGGGCTGGCATATCATACCCGTCATCCTCGCGCCTTGCAAAGAAGAAATTGTATGCCAAAAGCACCACAACTGCAACTGCGAAAAGGCCTGCGAAAATGGGCAGTGCGCCAAGTATCCCGGGCATTATGCCTGCGTCTGCAGCGCTTGCCGCTGCTGGCACATCCTGTTCTTCTTCCAGCGCACTGCCTGCAATCGTGGAGACGAGCTGGTAGAGCCTGTAGCCCTCGATTGAATAGGTGTAGCTTCCGTTGCGGCTTGCCTCAAGGCTTACTGTGCCTGAGCTGTCTGTTTTTACGACCTGCCTGCTTCCATCAGGGTAGTTCACAAGCACCTTTGCTCCTGATATGGGTCTGCCTTCCTGCGATTTTACTGAAAGTGTGAGCGTGCCTCCGACCTGAAGCCTGGAAGGGGCGAAAAGCACCACAGTGGTGGGGGAGGCAGCGGCAACCACGTCTGGAATCCTGCTCACTGCAGCCTCGCTCACTGACGAGGTGAATTCATATGAGACGTCGCGCGACTCTCCGCGGCTGAGAGAATCAATCTCCCACACTGCCTGCCTGCCGTCAAACTGCGACGGGCTTGGTGAAAATGAAATGTCTGCGCCTGTTGGCACGTAAGAGAGGCTCTCGCCGACATTAATATAACTCCTGTCCTGCGCGCCGATGTTCTTCACAGTGAGAGTCACGTGCGTAAGCGCGCCGCTTGCCGTGCCTGTGCTCTGCCTTGCGCCGCTGTGCATGCATGCGTCAGTAACGCCCTGCTGCAAAAGCGGGCACGGGCTTGCAGGCCCGACCTCAATCGTGCGGGTCACCTCAAGCCAGCCGCCTGAAACGTACTTCTTCGAATAGGTTTCGGCGAAAGGCATGGAAACCAGAATCAAAAGTGCAGCAAGCAATGCGCCTATCTTTGTCATGGATACACCTCTTCTATGTGCATATTCTGGTGCGTTCACTATTTAAATGTTTGTATTTTATGGCTATTTGTGTTATGCTTCAAACCGCCATCTTCCTACCCCTTTAAAATCCTTATTTGCAAACATATGCTCAAGGTGCAAAAATGAAGATTGGAAGGGCATTGGTTCTTGCGTTCGCGTTCTCGCTTTTCATCGGCATTGCATTTGCCGTTTCCTCTCCAACAAGCAAGCTCAAGGACGCGCTGTCAGAGCTTTGCCAAGGGCTGAGCCAGCTAGTGCCTGTTGCAGCAATGCTCATGGTGCTTCTCGCCTCTGTCATCTATGCCACCGGGCAGATGATGGGCGCCGAGACGCGCGCACGCGCAAACGTCTGGGCGACATCCGCGCTCACAGGCGCGCTCATAGGCATACTCATTTCCGTGATTGCGCCAACAGTGCTTCAGACAATTGCCGGGGGCACCAACACCATCCAGTGCTGACGGACCGCGCGCACCAGCAAGCCATCTCTTTTAAATTTAGGCAGCTTTAGCCATGCATGGAGCCGGCGCTAGCAGTGGGGATAAGCATCACAGTGATAATGATCTCCGCGCTCATTTTCGACAGGCTGCGCTTCCCGCACATCCTCGGCGTGCTCACTGCAGGAATACTCGTCGGTCCCTTCAGCCCGATTGCTGGTCTGAACGTTTTCGGGATTGACTTCGGGCAGATAATAATCACCGAGCCTGCGCTTGTGGAAACCTTTGCGGTGATAGGCGCAGCGCTCATACTGTTCGGAATCGGCATCGAGTTCTCCGTAATACGCCTGTGGAAAATGGGCTGGTTCACTTTCCTTGCCGCGCTTTTCAAAATAGGCGTGGTCTATTTTGCAGCGCACTTCTGCCTTGCGGCAATGGGCTTTGGCACGCAGGCGGCAGTGCTAATAGCGATTGCGCTCTCGTTTTCCTCAACGCCCATAATCATCAAGCTCCTGGAGGACTCAGGCAAGATAAAGCGGCCAGAAGTGAGCTTCATAATATCAGTGCTCGTGATTGAGGACCTGCTAGTGGTGTTCTTCCTCGGGCTCATTGCCAACCCCGTCTCTGTGGGCGACTACTCGCTTGCCATCGCGGTGCTGCGCGTGGTGCTCACGTTCATCTTTGCCTACCTGGTCCTGTCAAAGCTCATCGACCGCTTCCTTGAGCTCTTTGCGCACTCAGACGAGCTCATCATACTTTCCACAGTGAGCCTTGTGCTGATAATCGGCTATGTTTGCGAGGCAATAGGCCTTTCGTTTTCAGTCGGCGCCTTCCTTGCGGGAAGCACGATTGCCGGCTCGCCGCATTCACGCCGGATAGAGGAGAAGATAAAGCCGTTCAACTCGCTTTTCTCAGCATTCTTCTTTTTTTCCATAGGCCTGATGGTAAACATCGGCGGGATATTCACCAACATTCCCCTGCTCCTGCTTTTCCTTGCAATCGGACTAGTGGCGCGCTTTGCCGCATCAGGCACATCTGCCTACCTTGCAGGCTTTTCCGGCAGGAGCGCCTGCTTTTGCGCCGCGGTCTTCCTTTCAATGTCCGAGCTTTCATTGCTCCTGATAAGCCAGGGCACGGCATCCGGAATAATACATACTGACTTTCTTGGAACCTATGCATTTGCAATAATCGTCTCGTCGTTCGTTTCCGCATGGCTGATAAACCGGGAGAACGAGGTGTACAACGCAATACAGTCTGCCGTGCCGCAGCTGCTGATAAAGAACCTGCGCCTTCTTCGCACCACCGCGCTTGGCATGCGCCGGGCAGTCTCGGAATCGTCGCGCTATTACCGCGTGGTGGAAAAGCTGCCTTCCATCTCGTATCGCACAGACCAGTTCTCGGTGCGCGAGCAGCTAGTGCTCACCTCGAAAAACGTAGTGCTTTTGGGCATTGTATCGTTGGCATGCTATTGCGGCATATTCTTCGCCCAGACGCCGGACTGGGGCTTCCTGGACCCGTTTTTCGTCTACTTCTTTGCAATCTTCTTCGTTACGTCAGCGTTCTTCCTCGTCAATGTCAAGTCCGCGCAAGTCTCTCTCCTGAAGATGATTGCGCGCTCAAGCTCAGGCGCGCGCCACGTTGCAGCGGGCCACTTCCTTTCCATGGCATTCTTCTTCTTCCTGTGCACAGCCTACTTCTGGGCGTATTCGCTTGCGCCGGCATCGCTTGCGGTCATCCTCGTACTCCCGGCGTTCGCATTCGCCCTCAAGAGCATGCTGTCAACCTTCAGGCTGGTGTCATCCGGCGGCGGGCTGCGTTAGCTAGGGGTTCCTGCACTGCACCACCACAGGCTTCCCGATCTGCCTCTTGGTGATTACCTGCCCGTCAATCGTCTCCTCATACTCAAAGCCGAACTTGTTCATGATGAAGTAGCCGTAAGGCGCGTTGAGGTTGCAGATTGCCTGCGCGGATTCGTAGCCGCCGTACCCGCTCCCAATCCGGGACATCCACCATGTGCGTATTTCGCTGAAGTCCGGGTACTGGCCCACCATCTTCTCCTCGCCCGGCGCAAGCGCGAAATTATTCCTCACCGTAGCCCCCCCTGGGCACGCGCCAGTTGAGCACCACAGGCCCGTGACCTCCAGCCCATTGTCAAGTATGAATTTCGTTATGGTTATCTTGTACATCCCGCTGTTCCTGAGCCTCATGTAAAAATCAACATACCCTGGGTTCGATGCCCCGTAGTTCTTAAAGCCCCACTCGACAACAGAAATTGGCTGCGCGCTCGACCAATACATCTGCGACTGCTGACGCTGTGCGTCTGATGCCATCCCCGGGAAAAAGCCGAGCAGCGCAACTGAGACGAGGGCGACTATAAGCACGACTGCCAGAAGAACCAAGTATTCGGTGGCACCCTGTGCCAACAGGGTGCCTGCAATCGAAGCAGACTTCGATTCAATTGCCCCCTGCCCTCGCAAGAATCCCATGGTTGGGTTTATGGATGGGGGAATAAAATCCTTCCTGTCTTTCACATGCTCCGCTAAGCCGGAAAAAAATAAGCTATAGCAAACCAGCAAAGCAAACCGACAGCCAGCGCGGGAGGTTACGGCGCTGGTTTCAGCATCGTCGCTTCGGCGACGATGTCTGATGAATTTTGCAGTTGCAAAATGCACATGCTAGGTAGCAGTCGAGCTATTCTGCGAGACCGCTATAAACGCAGAAGCCTCAGGGCTTCTGCTGCCCGAGCTGTATCTTGGGCGGGACAATGGGCGGCGAGAGGTTGACTGGCCGCGCGATGAACACGCCGTTCGTGCCGCAGGCGTAGTTGATTGCGTTGAGTATGATTTCCGCAAACCCATCCGGCAGCTTCTTCTCCTTTTCCCACTTTGCAGTAATCTCGCGTGTGAGCTTGGCATCCTCCTTGCTTGTGATGGTGCCCTTCATCTTAATTTCCCCAACGCCCTCGGTGTAGATGACTGAGTAGTTGAAGGCAATCTCCAATTCCCCGCCTTTTTGCGTGACTGAATCAAGCCCTATGTTGACATTGAGGCCGGTCATGTCCTCGTCCTTGTCGCGGCGCGCCTCGGCCTGTGTTATCTTTATTCCAGTTATCATTCTCATGCACCTCAGTTGCTTTTTTTGCAGTATGAAACGAATAAAAAGGCGTCAGATGCGCAGCTCCTGCCCAATGCGCAGCGCAACCCCCTTGGTAAGCCCGCCCAAGTCGTTCGTGAACTCGTTGGGGTCCTGGTTAATCCTGTCATAGGTGTTGTAGTGCATGGGCACTGCCACCTTGGGGCGCATCTCCTTTACAATGCTGTTTGCGGCAAACGGGTCCATCACCGAGCCGCCGCCAATCGGGACAAGCGCCACGTCGCACTTTATCCTTGCCATGTCCGTGAAGCTATAAGTGTCGCCTGCATGGTAGACTGAAAGCCCGTCGCCGCGCACCACAAAGCCGACAGGGTAAGCAGACTGCGGATGTATTGCCTTTTGCACCTCTACCTCAATGCCCTTCACGTTGAACTTGTCGCCGGTCCTCACGTCCACTTTGAACCTGTCTGAAATGTCAATCTTTGAAAGCGCCGGGCGCGGCGCCACCACGGAAGAATAGCACCTTTCCGAGATTTCCTTTATGCTCTCAGGCTCGCAGTTGCCGGTTTCCTCGTTTGAAATGAATATCATGTCGCACTCGCGGATGGCGTGCGCGTCAAGCGCGCTTTTGAGGAGCCTGCGGCTGCCGCCCATGGTGTCTGAAACGACCGGGTTGAACAGCATGACCACATTTCCAAGCATCACTCGGAAGCAGGAATGGCCAAGGTAGGTAATCGACCGCATAATGCCGGATTTGCCTCCGCATGTTTAAATAATATACGTGCCAATCTCAGTCCATGGGTCGCTCTTACGTCGTTCCTGCCATCCCTTTGGCGCTTTTCGCGCTGCTTCTATTGGCCAGCCTGCCCCATGCCGACTTTTCCATGAAATCCCTCTCGGTATTTGTCAACGTCAACCTGGACGGGAGCGCAAACATAGAGGAAAAGCTTGAAGTGGTGGTGAACGGCTCGCAGTCGCGCGATCTTTACGATGCCACGCGCTCCACCTATTCAGACCTTACCACCTGGAAAAACCTCACCTCGCTCTCCGAGATGCGCCACCACGTGACGCGTGCCAAGACGGAAGTGACGGACCTCCGCATAGTGCCCGGCGCAATAGAGCGCTGCAACTCCTACATGGGCATCTGCTATGCAACAGTGACAATCACATACAGGATACCTGCCGGGCAAAACGGCTCAGGGCTCATGAAGGTGGAACGCTACAAGCCGCGCACAGCGCGCTACTATTTGCAGCAGGACGCGCTCTCATTCGAGCAGACAAAGACAGGCGACCTCATACTTCCCACAGGCACGGTGATAGCATTTGCAATCCCACAGGGCTCCGAGAAGATATTCTTTTCCACAGTGCCCACCAACCTGGGCGACGAGCCCGACGAGAGCTTCAAGTACGACCAGGATTCAAACACGCGCTATTACGTGGGGAGCAAGCGCATCTTCAGGTGGCAGGGGAACGCGCTTTCCAAGTTCCAGTTTACCTATGAGGTGGAAATGCCTCTTGAGAGCGAGGTGGTGGAGTTCTTCGTGGGCAGCCAGCGCAGCGTGTCGGACTTATTGTTCGGCCCGCAGGGCGCTGCGGCATTCTTCCTGATGTTTGCCGCGGCCGCGTCGTTTTACTACTTCAACAGGATAAAAGTCTAGGTGCAGCCATGCTTCATCAAATCGAGTCAAAGATCCTCTCTTCGCTTTCCGGAAGGATGGCTGCCGACGAGCTTGCCCAAAAGGCAGGCGTGCCTATTGCCTCGGTGCTATCATTCTCGCAAAGCCTCAAGGAAAAAGGCTATGTCTCAATCGAGCAGTCCGAGGAGAAGCACGCCGCTCTCACGCCAGAAGGCCAAGGATATCTTCGCACAGGCCTGCCTGAGCAGTCTGTGCACAAGGCTGCGCAATCAGGCAAGCCGCTTGCCTCGCTTTCGCCCGCTGAAAGGGCAGTGGGGCTTCCATGGGCGAGCAGGAACGGCTGGGTGAAGGTAGAGGCAGGGGAGCTTCGCTCGCTGTGCGGGTCTGGCGCCTACCCCCTCCAATCAGCGCTTGCAGCCATCTCCCGCGGAGAGCAGGTCGACAGCGATTCGCTTTCCACCCTCCTGCGCCGCAAGCTTGCAACCCAATCAGTCTCAAAAAAAACTTACCTTGAGCCAACCGCAGTGCAGCCAGAGCAAAGCGCGGCACCAGGCGAGGTGAATGCGCTCACGCGCGAAATGCTGCTTTCAGGCAAGTGGAAAGAGGCATCCTTCCGCCAATACGACGTCTCAGCACCCGTGGAAGTCCCATCGCCTGCGAAAAGGCATGCGATTTCACGCTTAAGGCAGAGCATAAGCCGCATATTCACGGACATGGGCTTTGAGGAGATGGACGGGCCTGAAATGCAATCCGCCTTCTGGAACTTTGACGCTCTTTTCCAGCCCCAGGACCACCCTGCGCGGGAGCTTGCAGACACGTTTTACCTAAAGGAAAGCATGCCATTGCCGGATGACTGGCAGCTGGTGTCACGCGTGAAAAAAGTGCATGAAAAGTGCTGGGGCGGCGCCTGGAGCGAACAAGTTGCGCAAAAGGGAGTGCTCCGCACGCACACCACAGCGGTTTCATCGCAGTACCTTTACCGCGATTGCAAAGGCAATGAGGCAAAGAAGTACTTCTCAATAGGTAAAGTGTACCGCAACGAGGCAACTGACTACAAGCACCTTGCGGAGTTTTTCCAGGTGGAAGGAATTGTTGCCTGGGAGGGTGCCACCTTTTGCGACCTTTTGGGGCTGCTGCGCGAGTTTTACAGGAAGCTGGGCTTTGACAAGATACGCTTCCAACCCTCCTACTTCCCATACACCGAGCCATCGCTAGAAGTATCAGTCTATTTTGAGAAGAAAAAGCAGTGGCTTGAGCTTGGCGGCGCAGGCATTTTTCGCCCAGAGGTGTCCATCCCTCTTTGCGACCGCTACCCAGTGCTCGCCTGGGGCCTGTCGCTTGAGCGGCCGCTCATGCTTCTTGGCGACACAGAGGACATACGCGACTTCTACCGCGGCAACGCAGGCTGGCTGCGCAAGCAGAAAATGCAGTAAGTGGCTTTGCGCGCAGTAAACCGTTATATATTTCTCTCTTCATTTTCTACACATGGCAACCCCCATTGGCGCATTTTTGCTCACTTACCTTTTTGCAGTGGTATTCACAGACGAAATCTCCCTGAACCTCTCATACATAGACCGGCTTGTTACCTATGAGCAGAACGTGAACTTCACCGAGCTCATACCCGGCACCCTTTACAGTGGCACAATCACTGCAGCCTGGGCAATTCCGCCTGCCGCTCTTTCAGGCATCAATGCGCAGACAGTGGCAGTCAAGGTCACGGCAACTGCGCCTGAGAACTCCGGTGTGTTTTTTCCAATTGGCGACCTCCAGGCAAAGGAAGCCGTGGTTTACCTGCAGTGCGAGGTAGTGTCAGGCAAGTGCGCGGAGGGCTCAGTTCTCTCCGTTGACATCCCTGTCGCAACATCCGCAGTCCCTGAGGCTGACCACGAGACAAAAATTACCATGCTCTCCGAGATAATCAATTCCATTCCATCATCTTACTCATCAGTGCAGCAGGAGGCTGGCGCAGTTTTCGAGTCCCTCAAAAAAGTTTTCTCGCAGAACCTGACAGGCGAGGAGTCTTCAGAGGGGGGCACTGGCCAGCAGCTGTCAGCCGCTGAAAAAATAGGGCTTGGCGACCTGAACTTCTCAATTGGGGCTATTGGCAACAGCGCGCAGAGCAGCAATGGCAATTTCCTGGACACCCTGAAGCCTGAGGGCGACTCGCGCGACCCGCTCCTTTTCCTGCGCGAAAACCCGCTTATTTCCCTGTCCGCGCTCATCATAGTCATCGTGATAACCGGCGCGTACCTTCTCAACGCAAAGGACTGATGTTTCTTCCCCTCGTTATCCCTCAAATGCACGTTCATCGCTCCTCAGCCTGAGCGCGAAGAATAGCGTGATTGCGCCGAGAACAAGAAACGCGCCTTGCAGGGAAACATCTGCCACAAAGCCAATCAGCGGGTAAAGCACAGCCACCACCACCCTCTCAGACGCGCTGATTGCAGAAAGCACTGTCGCCCGCTCGCTGCTTTTTATCTGGAAATTCAGGTAATGCTCAAACACTGGCTGGCGGATGGTGCGCGCGCATACTGCAACAGTGACTGCAAACATTGCGAACCAAAGCGAGGTGTTTGTCGCAAGCCCGAGGTAAGCAAGCGCTATTGCAAGCGCGGAGATGAAGAGCAGCTGGCCAGTGCCCAGCCATTTTTCCAGCCTTGCCACCTTGGCAAGAAGGAGCATGCTCACTATGTTGAATGCCGCTGAAACAAGGCCGTAAAGCGACAAATCCACACTGTTTATCCTCAGCAGGCTTTGGTAAAACCAGAAAACAAAAAACGCGGCTGCCGAGATGGAAACAAAATCAATGGCAAGGCTTTGAAGCTTCTTGTTGCGCCGCAGCTCATCAAACCCCTTCATGGCAAGCTCGAACTCATTCTTCCGCGATTTTTCCCTTTTTGGCTCCACCACAGTAAGGTAAACAAGGAAAGCAAATGCCCATGCTGCTGCTGTCATAAGAAAAGGCAGGACAAGGCTGCCTGGATAAGCGCCAATATTTGCAGCCACCCATGCGCCTACAGGGGCTGCGATTACGATGCCTGCAGTATCTGCAATTTTCATCTTTGCAAATACATCTTTCGCGCCCTTTTCGCGCTTTGTCTCAACAAGCGAATCAAAGGCAAGCGCGCGGTCAGCCCCTGATACGAATGACAATGCAACCCCCCAAATTATCTCCGAGGCAAAAAAGACCCAGAAATTCGGGCCCAGCGCCACAAACAGCAGGATGCCTATTATGTGCAGGAATATTCCCACGAGAATGGAATTTTTCCTCCCGTATTTGTCTGCAAAAACCCCTGTTGGCACTTCGGACAGCACAATGGTTATGGAAAACACAGCCTCAAGGGTGAAGATTGTGGCGTAATTCAGATTTCCCCAGTCCAGGAAAAAAGGCACTGCGATTGCCCCGAAAAAAGCAAGCCCTGTGAGGAAAGACGTAAGGTATATTTTCGGTATGTTGCCAAGCACCCCTCGTTTGTCTGCCATTCTCTCGCCGTGCCCATTTCCTCGCCAAGCTTTTTATACAGAGCCGCGCGAATTCACAACATGTTCGAACTCACCGTGCTTGGCACTTCATCCGCAATGCCCACTCCTGAGCGCAGTCTTTCCTGCATAGCGGTGCGCAAGGACGGCAACACGTTCCTGCTTGACTGCGGGGAGGGTAGCCAGAGGCAGATGATGCGCTTCGGTGTCTCCTACATGAAGGTGCGCGCGATTTTCATAACGCACCTCCACCTTGACCACTTTCTCGGCGTGTTCGGGCTTCTTGAGACGCTGCGCCTGAACGGACGGAAGGAAAAGCTCACCATTTATGCGCCCCAAGGCGCACCAGGCGTGTTTGGCAAAAAGGAGTTTCTCGAGGTAAAGGAGATTGACGCAAAATGGAGCGAGGACTTTGGCGGTTTCACAGTTTCATCGTTTGCCACCAAGCATGCAGGCACAAGCTTTGGCTTCTGCTTTCAGGAAAAGGAAAAGGTGCGCTTCCACGAGGAAAAAGCAAAAGGGCTGGGACTGAAAGGGCCGATGTTCACCGAGATACAAAAAAAGGGAAAGCTCACCGTCAACGGCAAAGTGGTGAAGCTAAAGGACGTCACCTACACTTCTCCAGGCAAGAAAATCGTTTTCTCAGGCGACTCGGCGCCCTGCGCCACGCTTGCGCGCGCGGCAAAAGCAGCAGACCTTCTGATACACGAAAGTACTTTCGGCTCAGATAAACTTAAGGAAGCAAAGGAAACTTCCCACTCCACAGCAGAAGACGCGGCAAATTGCGCCAAAAAAGCAGGCGCCAAGAAGCTTCTTCTCACGCACTTCTCAGGGAGGTATGCCAACACCGCCCCGCTCGTCGCAGAGGCAAAGAAAATATTCCCAAGCATCGAGGCGGCAAAAGACGGCACGAAGCTCGAGGTGTAAGCGCGCACGCTTATTATATTTCCGCCCAAGAAAGGCATATGGCATACCGCACTCATTACATTGCTGACGCGAAAAAGCTCATGGGCTCGGAAGTCACGCTTGCAGGCTGGGTGCACGAGGTGCGCGACTTAGGGAAACTGAAGTTTGTGCAGCTTCGCGACCAGACAGGCATCATCCAGGTGACTGCAAAGCAGGGAAGGGAGCCTGATGCGGCACTTGCAGCCATGAGCCAGCCAAAGGAAACCGTAGTGCAGGTAAAAGGAAAGGTAATGGAAAGCAAAATCGCAGAAGCAGGCTGCGAGCTCATTCCCTCAGAATTCATTGTCTTAAACGAATTGTCCGCAAAAGTTCCCTTCGAGGTGACGGGCAAGGTGCCTGCAGAGCTTGACGTGCGGCTTGACCATCGCTCAGTGGATATGCGCACCTCAAAAACAGCCGCGATTTTCCGCATCCGCTCAGTGCTTGCAAACGCATTCCGCGAAAAAGCCCTTCAGCTTGGCTGCACAGAGATACAAACTCCCTGCATAGTGGAAGCAGCAACAGAGGGCGGCGCAGACCTGTTCAAGGTGCAGTATTTCGAAAAAGATGCCTACTTAGTGCAGTCGCCGCAGCTTTACAAGCAGCTTTGCGTGATTGGTGGCATGGACCGCGTTTTCATGACAGTGCCTGTTTTCCGCGCGGAAAAGCACAACACGCTTACGCATCTTAACGAAGCAACGCAGATGGACATTGAGGCGGCATTCATCACTCCGGAGGAGGCAGTTGATATGCTGGAAGCGGCAACGCTCTACTGCTTAACGCGCGTGAAGGAAAAATGCAGTACAGAGCTTGCCATCCTTGGCCGTGAGCTGGCAGTTCCCACCAACATTCCCCGCCACACCTACACTGAGCTTGTGGAAAAGCTCAACGCAGCCGGGGAGAAATTCGAGTGGGGCTCTGACTTTTCGCGCGAAACCGAGGCAAAGCTTGCCGAAGTGCTTGGCTATTCCACTTATTTCGTGACAAAATGGCCAACAGCAATCCGCGCATTCTACTCCATGCCATGCGAGGAAGACGCCAAGATTTGCAATGCATACGACCTGAACTACGAGGGGCTTGAGATTTCCTCAGGTGCACAGCGTGTCCACAAGCCGGAGATTCTCATAAAGCAGCTGCAAAGCCGCGGCCTAAATCCATCCGACTTTGACTTCTACGTCAACGCATTCCGCGTGGGCGCGCCGCCGCACTGCGGCTGGTCAATAGGTCTTGACAGGCTTACCATGAAGGTCTGCGGATTGCACAACATCCGCGAGGCAGTGCTCTTCCCGAGAGACAGAGTTAGGGTGAAGCCTTAACGTCTTTCTCAAGGCGCCCAGACCAGGCATAGGTATATAAACCTATTTAGACACTATTTACAACAGACATGAGGGGAATCTATGGCACAAATATCAAAACATTACACTCCAAAAAAGCACGAGCAGGCGCAGCAGCGTAACCTTCGTGGCTGGTTTCTTAGGCACCGCTATTCAGAGAGCTACTTCAACACAACCAAGCAGCTATACGAAAAACAGAGCGCTGCAAAGGACGCATTCGTGAGGCAACTTGCACATGACATCAAAAACCCCATGAATGCGATACTCGGGTTTTCTGTACTGCTGAGTGAGGATTACGATGAACTAAGCGAACCTGAACGCAGGAAATCCGCCGGAGCCATCCACAAATCAGCGCAGAATCTTGTAAAGTTCATCGACGAGACGCTCATGTGGAGCAGGCTGCGCCAAGGAGCGATTAAGGTATCTCTCGGGGCAGTGGATGTCTCTGAAATAGCCAAAGAGGCTTGCGAGATTCATGCCCTTGTGGCGGACAAAAAGGGCGTGAAACTGAACAACCTCGTGCCATCTGGGAAGATTGTGCTTGCGGACAGAGGGATGCTGCAGCAAATCATTATGAACCTTGTTTCAAACTCCATAAAATTCTGCAACAGCGGAGGCAACGTGAGCATAGATGCAACCATAAGCGAGGGTACTCAAACCGCGATTATCGTCTTTGATGACGGAATTGGCATAAGCCAGGAGAATATTGTCAAAATGATGGACCCAGATGTCGCATTCACCCAACCAGGGACTGCCAACGAGAAGGGGACAGGTCTTGGGATAAAAACTATAATAGAGATGGTGAAAATGCAAAACGGCATTCTGCAAATATTCTCAGAAGGGGAGAACAGGGGCACCAAGGTGCATTTCACCCTCCCCTCCGCGCAGGGCTAAAGCAGCAAGGGACGAAGTCAGATATATAAACCTTTCTCCGTATACTAAAGTCTGCGAATTTTGTCCCCTGGCGATGCGGGGACGAGTCATGTTTGCTGATGCCGCGTGGCATACCGGAACTGAGATGACCTTAGAATAAGGTATCTGTCGCATCTGGCGCGCCGAAAAAATGGGAACGCGATATTTTCACGTTCGACGCACGCTTCAGGCAACTACAAGGAAAGAGCGATTAGAGTGCTTACCGCTGATCTATTAAGGTCAGCCAATTAAGTTGCGGACAGGATAATCTTCTATGACTCCAGTTGATCCTGCTGGAGGACACTGCTATCAGAGTACGCCTAAGCCATGCAAATCTGCCCGTCGACTTCGACGGACGGTGTACGGCTCAGTAACAAGTAGTCAATCTGCCCTAAGGACGGGTACAACCTCGGGAAACTGAGGTTAATTCCCGATGCTCCATCTATGCTGGAATGCTTGATGGGGAAAATGCGCGGTGAATTGGAGCCGTTGCGCCTTAGGATGAGACTGCTCCTGATTAGGTAGTTGGTGAGGTAACGGCTCACCAAGCCGATAATCAGTAGGGGCAATGGGAGTTGGAGCCCCGAGAAGGGCACTGAGACAAGGGCCCTAGTCCTACGGGATGCAGCAGGCGCGAAACCTTTACAATGCGCGAAAGCGTGATAAGGGAACTCTGAGTGGCAGCCGGCTTTTGCCGACTGTCTTTTGGCGAACCTAAACCGTTCGCAGAATAAGTTCTGGGTAAGACCAGTGCCAGCCGCCATGTGCAACTGCACAATGCGCACGGTACGCGGTAATACTGGCAGAACGAGTGGTGCCCACGAATATTGGGTCTAAAGAGACCGTAGCTGGCCTGTTAAGTCCACTGTGAAATCTTGGGGCTCAACCTCAAGGCGTGCAGTGGATACTGGCAGGCTCGAGAGCGGGGGAGGTCAGGGGTACTTACGGGGTATGAGTAAAATCAGTTGATCCTGTAAGGACCACCAGTGGCGAAGGCGCCTGACCAAAACGCGTCTGACAGTGAGGGTCGAAGGCTAGGAGAACGAATCAGCGGGGAAGAAATACTATTGATGAACGGACGACATTGGAGGCTAATGAGGGGAATGCTACTACGGCGTATCTAGCCATTGCGGCTCCCTGAATGCTGTTGAAATGTCTTCTGCGAATGTCTGTATTGAAAGTCTTCTCCGTTGGGTTCAAATCGGATTAGATATGGCACTTGAGAAACGCTAATAAATATAGACGGATAAATATCTCTATGAGATTAGAGCGCCGGGTAAGAAACCTCATGAAAAAAGGGCGTAAAAAGCCCCTTTTGAAGGTTAGGCTACCGACCAGGATAAACCCGGAACTGTGCAGGCTGTTAGGGCTTTTGCACGGCGATGGAAACATGTCTGGCGGAAGAGTCCTTCTTACAGACCAGAATAGGGAATTCCACAGCACAATACGCGGAATTTTTAAATCTGTCTTTGGCTTGACTCCGAACACTTTCCACGATGTAAACAGGAACACGTATTACACCCACACGAAAAGCGTGCTAGTGTATCGTTTTCTGACTGATGTCATGGAAATGCCAAAAGGAGCAGTCCGACAGAACCTGCGCGTGCCTGCCTACATGAAAAACCTTGGCAAGGGGTTGCAGGCAGAATATGTCGGTGGCCTTTTCGATGCAGAAGGATGCGTCAAGAAAAGACAAGCCGAGCTCAACATCTCAACCACGTCGAAAAGCGTCTTTGAATATTTAGGCGAATTTTTGAACGGAATCAAAGTAACGTACAGCACGTACGTCAGGACGAGACACAAAAATCCTGAATACGAGATATACATTTATGGCAAAGACGACTTGCAGAAATTTGCAAGATATGTTTCTTTTAGGCATCCGTCGAAAAAAAGAAGAATGGCGAATTTTCTCAAGTGACACTGAAAACCCGAGTAGCCCTAGCAGTAAATTATGCAGACTGTGGTGTTGCCATGGCTTCGGGCCATGGCAGTGCTGTAGCGTAGGTGTTAAGTCTGCCACCTGGGGAGTACGGCCGCAAGGTTGAAACTTAAAGGAATGAGCGGATGCAACCATTTATTTTTGGTTCATCTGTTCCCTGAATTGGCGGGGGAGCACCACCAGGGGTGGATGCTGCGGTTCAATTGGATACAACGCCAGGAATATTACCATGGGCGACGGCAGGATGAAGGCCAGACTAAAGATCTTGCCTAACGAGCCGAGAGGTGCTGCATGGCCATCGTCAGCTCGTGGTGCGATGTTGCTGATGTGAAAACATCTGAAACTCGCGTCTGCGACGCACAAACTGTCTCGTTAAGTCGAGTAACGAGCGAGACCCTCGCGCATAGTTGCTAATTTCCCCTCCGGGGGAGATGCACCCTATGCGGACTGCCCGCGTTAAGTGGGAGGAAGATGAGGGCGACGGTAGAGTCAGTTTGGACAAAACAATCCAACCTGTACAACCGAAGTCAGTATGGCCTGAATCTCATGGGCTACACGTGGCATACAATGGGCGAGACAATGGGCTGCAACCCCGAAAGGGGAAGCTAATCTCACAAACTCGCCCCAAGTTCGGATTGGGGGCTGAAACTCGCCCCCATGAAGCTGGAATCCCTAGTAATCGCTTGTCATCAATCTTCGATATTTCGGCGAAATGCTTATATTAGTAACCGTTATTATAATAGCGGATACTAATGAGGCAGGAAATCGAAAATCTATTCAGCAAAACTTCTGAGGAAACGGATAGCTTTGCGAGCATCAAAAGCTCGGTGCTGGTAAAATATCCGAAGGCAATCAGAATCTTCCGCCTGTTGGCTGGAAAAGACCAAATCTCATTTGCTGCGCTCATTGGAAGAAATCAACAATGGGTAAGTGCAATCGAGAGAGGGTTTATCAAAGCCATGAATCAGGCTGAAGCAGAAAGGATTGCCTCCATAATCCGCAAGCTGGCTCTTGCGAAAGTTTCGCAAGGGGAGATAGCGCGCTTGGAAGCCAAGATTGCCAGCCGTGGGAAATTTGCAGGGCAGTATGCCAGGCAGATGGCCCTCAAATCGGAAGGCAAGAATGCTGTGAGGAGCGCAGAATCCCAAAATCCAACTGCGCAGGAAGAGTGCATCTGCGGGGTTTTGCGCAAAAATGGAATAGATTTCCAGATCCATAAGCCAGTCGGTGCCGGAAAGATAATGTTTGTGTGCGATTTTGTAATCGGAAAATATCCGATAATAATTGAAGCAAAATGCCTCACAACAAAATACCGCACAAAGGCGCTGATATCAGAACTTGCATACAAAGCCCTGAGGATAAAAAGATTCCATCCAAAGGCAAAATTGATCGCAGTGATAAACAGAGATGCGACAATTGCACGTTCTGAAAGAATAATTCTGAAAGAAGAATTCGACTCGCAATTTTTTGACGACGAGTTGGAAAAGCTCGCAAGCGAAATATCGAAAAGTGAATTCGAGCGGTGAATACGTCCCCGCTCCTTGCACACACCGCCCGTCAAGTCACCCAAGCGATTTTTTGGTGAGGCAGCGCTTCTTGGCGCTTTCGAACCAGAGATTCGTGAGGGGGGCTAAGTGCAGTGTTGGCTAATTTTTGAAAATGCTGTCATTGCTAGCAATCGTAACAAGGTATCCGTAGGGGAACCTGCGGATAGATCACCTCCAATACAAATCAATTATTGGACGTCTATCTCAACGATTCGTCGTTGGAATGGAATAACAGTATTGATTGGAGCCCTTTAGAAGGATATAAGTGTCGCAAGGTGTAGGCTTTTTTTGTTCTTTCCTAGTTAAGACCTGAAGCGTGTATTATTATTCTCCTTAGCGTGAGCTTTTTCCACCGGCATCCTACTTGCGAAAGCTTTTTATCTCGTAAAAGTGCATTTTTTGCATGGACAAAACCATCGCTTATCTTTTTGGTGCTCTTCATGACGGTTACATATACACTGGAAAAAGCAAGGGCAAAGTTGCCGTTTTTACGCAGAAAAATCGAGACTGGCTTGAAAACCTAAGGCAGATGATTTTGGTATATGGCAAGTCCGCCTGGATTTTCAAGCAGCGGCAAATCTTTGTGCTTGAAACGAAGCTAAGCTCACTTTTCCAAAGTTATGATTTTGATTCATTTACAGATGATGAAAAACACGAGTTTGTTTCAGGCTTTTTCGACGCAGAAGGTGGCATCCCAATGAATCCTGGTGACAGCAAGTCCCTCTATATCCAGTTTGTGCAGAAAAAGCCAGAAATTCTCTCGAAAATAATGAATTATCTGGGGGCACACGACATCTCTTGCGGCAAGCTTCACATGTATGACAAAGGGCGTTCTGATTGCTGGAGATTTTTTGTAAGTTCCGCCTCTCTGCTGAGATGCGTCGAAATATTAAATTCTCGGCATCCTTCGAAAATAGTTCGTCTTAAAATAATGAAGGAAATCCTTGAAGCTCGAGCAAATTAACGTTCTCCCTCCGTACCCTGTGTCTTTAAATAGACTTTCGTGAATATAAATGCGGGAGAAACAGGGCAAAAATCTTCAAGATTGACAAACCGGGCACAATCCAGAAAGCAGGCCCAATGTCCCTGCGCACCGGCCGCATCATGGGGATTCGCGACAGGCTGCTGAAAAGGATAGGCGTTCTTGTGGGCGCAGATGCAGAAGCCAGCCCATCATACCTCAAAATATTGGCAAAAATTGCCGAGCTTAAGGAAACCAAGCCTGAACTTGCGAAAGAGCTCGAGCTGAAATGCCTCTCCTTTGAAAACCATTGCTTCATTATCTTTGAAATGATAACCAATCCGCAGGAAGACACGGAAATCGATACGTCAAAATTTACCATTCCCAAGATAAATCCCTCGCAGCTGCCTCTGGTGGATTCCCCCACGCTGGCAGAGCCCCCTGCCAAGGATTCCTTCGACCCAGAGCGCATTGAAAAACTGCTGAAAAAGTCAGAGTGCGGTTTTGACAGACCTTCGGGATACCGCGCCTAAGGAAGAGCCGCGGTCACGTGCAGATTCCGGACTAGCGCGCGTTCTCTCTTTGCAGGAAGAACCTGAAAGGGTTCGGCGCATACTCGCGGTAGACAATGAGCGTCTCGTATTCAGCGATGACATCTGAGAATTTCTCCTTTATCTGGCTCAGCAATTCATGGAACTCCACCGAGCTTTTTGCGTCAATGCCGAACTGCAGGTCCCACGCGCCCACCATGGAGGAGACGAAGAAGCACGGCTCAAACGAGCCGAGGAAGGCAAGGAAGCGCGCCGTGCCCTCGGGGTTTGGCTGGAAGCGCACAAACACCTGGTTGTGCCTGTAGCCAGTCATCTCCCTGTTGAAGTTGCATTTCATATTGATTATGACGCCTGACTTCTGCAAATGCCTCATCCTGTACCTCACTGCATCCGGCGACAGGCCCACTTTGCGTGCAATCTCCACCGTTGGCAGCCGTGCGTCCTCCGCAAGCTCTGCCAATATCCTCAGGTCAAAGTCGTCGTGCTTCACGACCTCCGCTTTCTTCGGCACCACGTGCTTTGGCGTTTTTTCCCGAGCTGCCGCCCCCAGCCCATAAGTAGAGGGCCACCAGGTGTGCCGCAGCTGCACCGTCACCTCTTTTTGCCGTATGAGCTTGCCGTACTTCTCCCAAAAGGCGTCCATCATCCTGTTGAACTCGAAAATGTCTCGTGCCGATATCCTTGCAATCAGGTCCCATCTGCCGTCGCATATGCCCATCCACTGGCAGGGCATCCTGCCCTTCACATAGCTGATTATCCCCTCCTCCTGCGCGGCAGTGGCAGCGCGGAACTGCAGGTATATCCTGTACGTGGTGAAGCCCAACCTCTCGTAATTCGGGATTGCGAAGAACTTCTGTATGAGGTCTGATGACAGGTATTTCCTTATCCTGTAGTTGACCACCTGCTCGGACAGGTGTGCCTTCTTTGCAATGGCGGACGCGCTCTGGCGCGCGTCGGTTTCCAGTTCCACCAGTATTTTCCGGTCGCTTTTGTCGAGTTTTAGCTTCTCTAATGACATATCTTCATTATTTGCCGTAAAAATATATAATTAGTGCGTTTTTTCTTGAAAAAAGCGCCAAAGATTATATATAAAGCCTCCTACTTAATGGTAACAGGTGGTTTTGCATGGTTGCTAATAGGATGGTCGTGGGGGTCAACCCGAACGCACAATGGCTGCTGGGCAAGGAAATTACAGCTGGGCAAAAAAGCAGGCGCGAGCCTCTTATCAGTATCCTTCGGAAAAGCTCACTCTCTGAAGGAATATTGCTTAATGCCATGAAATACGTCGTTGCAAGCCTGGGTGTGTCAGACTCTCGGCTTGCAAAAGATTTGCTTGCTCTTATGAACAGCCTTGCAAAAGCTGGCGCGGGGCTGGAGGCAATTGAACAAGACTGTAAGAAAATGACAATGCATCTTCAAGGCGATAGGGTGGCTGCCCTATCTGCCCGCTCTGATATCATCCTTGGCCAGATCAAGCCGCACGTTGCTGGCAAATCTGTGCTTGATTTGGGTTCTGGCGACGGGCAAGTTGGCTTTCGGCTAAGCAGTGAAGGCTACACAGTCACGCTTTGCGATGTAAGGGACTTCAACTCAGCGCCCATGCCGCTTATCAAATTCGACGGCAAAACGCTGCCTTTCAAAAGCAAAAGCTTCGACACCACTCTTCTTCTCACCGTGCTTCATCACGCAGAAAATCCGCTAATGGTCCTTCACGAGGCGATGCGCGTGACAAAAGAGCGCATAATCATAATCGAGAGCATATACTTCAACCAGGAGCACAGGCGCCTTAACATGCTGCTTGACTGGTTCTACAACCGCGTGGTGCACAAAGGTGTATCCTGCCCCTTCAATTTCCAGACTCCCTGGGACTGGGAAAACACATTTGCAAAAAATGGGCTTAGGCTGGCGCCAATCAAGAACCCCGACCTTGGCATAGACCAACAAGTAGTGCCTGAATACCACTGGCTTTACGCACTCGAGGTGCCAAAATGAAAATCATCTGCAAACGCCTGGAACTTGGGACTGCCGATGGGCTCAGCATCCACGACATCACCGGAAGGGTTGGCGAAGTCCTATCCTCGTCAGGTGTGCAAAACGGGCAGCTCACTGTTTTTACCAGGCACACGACCACAGGCATTGCCATAAATGAAAATGAGAGCCGGCTGCTAAATGACATGGCTGCCCAGCTCGAGTCAATAGCTCCGATGGGGAAGGAATATTCGCACGACGACATCCACCTAAGAGTCTGTCCTCAAAATGAACGCAAAAATGGGCACGCGCATGCCAAGGCGCTTGTTCTTTCAGCAAGCCAGACCATTCCCATTTTAGAGGGGGCGCTTTGCCTTGGCAAATGGCAAGCAATCCTTTTTTTCGAGCTTGACGGAGGAAGGAAGCGCGAGGTAATCGTGCATGTGATGGGTGATTGACATGAAAAATGGAAAATTGGCTGATTTGGTTTATGCGGACAGGTTCATCTACAGGAAAAACGTGCCTTTTGGCGAGAAGGAGCTTCGCTCTGTAGGGGCAAAGTTCCAAATAGTAATCTTTGGGTCTGGCAAAAGCATAGCGCCGCACCACCACGAGAAAACAGTGGAGATTTTTTTCATCCACTCGGGGAAAGGGAAAATCACCCTCAATGGCGAGGTGCATCCATTGGCAAGCGGGGACTTTTTCCTTTGCGAGCCTGGCGACACCCATGCATTTGAGAACGATGGTGGCACCGATTTAGTGGTCCTCATTTTCAAGACCAATGAGGGGGGAGAGAAAGACATCTTTTGGGATTTAGCGCAAGCCCCGCTCTTTTAATTCCTTCCCCCCACTCTCTTACCATGAAATTCACAATGTCCCCCTCGCGCGCGTATTTCCTGGGGCTTTGGAAATCGCGGCGCACCAAGGCGGGAATAGGCGTTGAGGGCAAGCGCGAGCTTCAGGAGACGTTCATCAAGCTGGCGCTCGACGAAAAATTCGCGCAGCCTGATAAGATGAAATTCTCCGAGGGCAATGCAGAGGAATACGGCAGCTGCCTTTTCTACAACTCCGCACTTCGCGCGTGGCTGGATGGGGAAATGAAAAAGCGCGAGCAACGCCTTCGCTTCAAAAACGAATTTGCAGCCAACTATTTCGCAGGAGTTTTCGACGCGCGCGGCGGCCACATGGATGTCAAGGGCAAGCAATACTGCTACTTTTTGGGCGATGACGTTGATGAAATAGTGCTTCTCAGGCTTGGCTTTCGCGCGAAAATGGAAGGCAACAAGATAGCGGTTCTGTCAAATGACTTTTACGGATGGCTGCACCCGCACCTGAGGCGCGAGAGAAGCAAGAAGTTCTAGCTACTTATACACCACAATGCCGCTTTTCGGGCCTGCGACAAGCACAATCTCGTTTTTGTCAACAATGAAGTCCACCGCCACTTTCTTCGGCGCAATCCTGTCCGATATTGAAATGCCGCCTGCACGCTCGCGCGGCACAAGCAGCGCAATCTCGCGCTTGCCGTCGAAAAGCACAATGCGCGCATAGGGCTTCCTGCGCGCGCCATAGGCGATTTCAGAAACCGCTGAAACCTGCATTTCGGAAAAGCAAAGCTTCTTCATGCCTGGCTTTAGGTTGGAAAGCGATGCCATGCCGTCCTCCTTCACGCGCGCGGCTGCAAGCTTGAATGCAAGCTCCACCTCGCGCTTGATGCCGTTGATTATTCTGCTCTGCTCTCGCTTGAGGTCCGCCTTTCCCATGCCTGGCGTGCTTGCAATCTGGTATGCAACTGAGTAGTACCTGCCTGTTTCTTCTTGCGCCGCTTCCTCCTCACGATATCCTTCATCATCCCCATCAGACACGACCTCAACATCGTCGTCGGACACTTCCACAAGCATGTCTGCCTTTTGGCGCTGCTCACGAGGCTCCTCGTGCTTGCCAAACGGAAAGTTCTCGGCGTTTTGCGGCTTTCCTTCCACCTGCCTGCCCTCTTCGCGTGGCTGCATAGGGGAATGCTCGCTTATCTTGTCAAGCTCGCGCAGCGGGTCCAGCTCTTCTGGCTTGAAGCCGAAAAGCTTCTGCAGCGAGGGCAGGAGCTTGCGCTTCACGCTCTCCCTTTTCTTAGGCTCGTAATGCGCGAAAAGCCTCTCAATCGCAGGCATCATGGCAGCCCGATTTGCCCTGGGGGCCTGAGACAGCGAAGGCGTTTCCCCTGGCTGCGCCTTCCTCTCTGACATGAGCTTGCCAATGGATACGATTTCCGCCTCTTCCTCCTTGAAGCTGCCAAGCGATCGCCGCGCAGCTTCCTTTACCGCCTCGTCCTTGTCTGATGAAAGCTCAATGAGCGCGAAAATCGCCCTCGGGTCGTCGATTTTTGAAAGAGTGGCTGCCACCTTGAGCCTAACTTGCGGGTCAGAGTCAAATGCCTGCGCGACTTGCCTGTCAATGTCGTCAGGCTTGTCCTCCTGCACGTCAAGAAGGCTCACCTGGCGTGGGGTTTTTGCTTTTGGCTTTTCGGGCATGAATACCAACTCCTTCCCTTTCTGGGGCAAAGGATAAAAAAGCGACAGCAGGCGCTTTTTTAGATTTGGTGCCAGGGGCACCAAAGGGATAAAAATGGATTATGAGCCATGACGGTAATGGACATATCGCAGCTGTTTCTGGAGGCATTCGGGCTAATCCGGCCCGGGGTGCGTGCAGCCTCAATCACCATTAATGACCCCTTTTTCGCAGTGGGCTTCAGCCTCGCCCTTGTGCTTGCCCTTACCTGGCACTTCAAGGAGTGGCGCAGGCTCTCCTTCATGATAGCCGCAGTGGCAATTGCGCTTTTGCTCGGGGTTGCTTTCAAGGCATTCCTGCAGGAGCCGCGCCCGTGCATTGATTCGCCTGGCAAAATCCCCTGCCCGCTAGACTTTTCCCTCCCCTCGCTTCATTCCCTCCTAACCTTCACGCTGGCTATAGTGGCTGTTGGCAACCGATCATTCCCATATTACTTGATTTACGCGCTTTTCACGGCATTCTCGCGCGTTTACTTAGGCGTGCACACCATAGCAGAGGTAGCCGCAGGCCTGGCGCTTGCCTTCCTTGCCTGCGTGCTTTGCGAGATGCTCTGGCGCGCGCTTAAGCTCCCGCTTCCCCCAGGCATTCACATCAAGCACACTGTAGCAAAGCTCCAGACGTGAGATTATGAATGAGGACGAACGCCAGATTCTTCACATGCTCTTAGGCATCCTCTGCATTGCAATGGTGCAGCTTGCCGGCATTGAGCTTTCCGCCTACCTGGTGAGCGTGGCGCTCATAATAGGCCTTGTGCTTGTGCACATCAAGCTTTCCTATGTGCACCTGGGGCATGGGCTGGAGTGGCTTCTTGAGCGCTTTGAGCGGCCTGGTGTGCTTGCAGGCTATGGCGCGCTCACCTTCACCGCAGCAGCGCTGTGCATCCTAACCCTTCTTTCCTCCCAGCCGCAAATATTCGCTTCGCTTGCCATAATCGGCATTGGCGACTCGGCAAGTACCATTATTGGCAGGCGCAGCCGCACCAGGCTTCCCTACAACGCGCGCAAGACAGTGGAGGGCACATCTGCATTTTTCCTTGTTTCAGCTCCGCTTGCCGTCTATTTCGCAGGCCTGCCCGCGCTTGTTGTGTGCGCAGCAGCCGCGCTTGCAGAAAGCCTTGAAAGCAAGATAGACGACAACCTCATAATCGCGGCAGTGTGCATAATCGCCTTCAGGCTGATTGGCGGCTGAGGGAACAAATATAAACATTTTACAACATTAAAGGCATTGGTGGGAAAATGAACACATTCGCAACAAAAACTGTTTCTGTGCAAACGACTGCAAAGCCGAAAATGCTGAGCTACATTTACCTTTACAGGATGCACAAATTCAACAGGATGAAAAGCCAGCTGAAGACGCTGCCTGAAAGGATTTCCCTCGCAGAGGAAAAGTACAAAAAGTCCTGGATTCCTGCCGGAGACATGCATTACGACGGGCCGCGCGCCCAGTATTATGGCTCAAAGAAAGACAGGCTCAAGAAAAGGCAAGCGTTGTTCCAAGACGAGCTCCCGCTTCTTGCAGCCAAGCTTGCAAATGAGGAAAAGCTCTCCTCGTTCGTGCAAAAGCAGGTGGAAACGGAGAAACTCGGTTTCTTCCAAAAGCAGCTTCGCGCCATGAAAAAACATGCGATTGGCGCCGGCGCCATGGCTGCAACTTTTGTCGTTGCCGTGGTGGCATTGGCAGAGGCGGCATCTATCTTTTCCCTGCCATTCGAGAACATTGGCAAGCCAACGGAGGCAGCCGTTGCGATAGGCATCATTGCGCTGTCCTTTGGCCTATCATACATTGCCTGCTTCAGGTTCGAGAATGCCTGGAAGATGCTCGAGCTTGGCCGCGCAAAGGCGGAAAAGCTCGCCTCCGAAGTGAAGAAGCTCGCAGCCTGATGTGCGCGCCCGAATACTTTTTATACTGTTTCAGGGCAATCCATCTGGAGGAGCGTCAACTGCTCGGCAGTTGGCGTGCTTTTGCCCGCAGGGCAAAACCGAACGAGCTAAGCGAGTGAGGAAAACACATGATAATCCCGGGCTCAAAGTCAATTGCGTTCATAAAGGACACTGCGGGCGAGGGGCAGCTGCAGCCCTGCGGCATTGACATGACGCTAAAAGAAGTGCACGAGCTTGCTGATGCAGGCGTGATAGACTTTGACAACAGCAAGAGAAAGATTTCAGCTAGCAAGAAGATTGAGTTTGATGGCGAGGGAAGAATCCATCTGGCGCAGGGCTGCTACAAAATCGTGTACAACGAATACGTTTCAGTGCCGCTTGACGCGTGCGCTTTTGGCTTCCCGCGCTCGTCGCTTCTGCGCTGCGGCGCGGACGTGCGCTGCGCGGTCTGGGACCCTGGCTACCATGGCAGGAGCGAGTCGCTGCTTATCGTAAATTCACAGCACGGCATAACGCTTCACAAGAACGCAAAAGTTATGCAGCTCGTGTTCGTAAGGCTTGAGGGCGCTGCGCATGCAGGCTACAGCGGGCAGTACAAAGGGGAAAACAAGTAATACAGAACATTATTTTTTATGAGATAAGCATATGGCGAGTGATATTTTTATAAATGATTTTGGCAAAATATAATCATGAAAATATCTGGTAACCTGCTTAAAATTGGGAAGGGTACTGGCAGGACGTATTCATACAAATGTTTCATGAATCGCAAAACTGCTGCTGAGTCTGGTCTTGAAGAAGGCGACGCGCTTCTCCTCGAATTTAATGACATTGTTTTTCCTACTGTTTTCCATAAACATAAAACAAAAACCAGTTTCACTTACGCATTTACAGTTCCACGCAATGTTGGAGATATTATTGGTAAGAAAGAAACGAGGTTTGAGCTTACCAAAATTGCAAGGAGAACAAGGAAAATACTCATGCCTAATCAACAGATTGATCTGCTTGTGAATATCAAAAACAAGACCAAGCAAGGCCAGCCAATTTACATATTTGATCTGGGTGAGAAGATTTACATTTGGATATACAGCCGTGGTTCAAAAGGTTTTGCCCTTAACCGATTCATCCCACTTGAATCAAAACCAGATTTTGATTTCTTCGAGCTCATGGGGGCATTCCATTGCGAAGGCAAAAAATCAAGAAAACAAGGCAAGCGAAACCTTGATTCAATGATATTTGGCAATGGAGACCCGGAGCAAATTCTGTGGTTTGCAGATTCTCTTGAGAAATTTGGCTTCTCCAGGAAAGATTTTGGAGTTCAGATTTTGCACAACGCAGCACAAGACAAAGCTTCACTCAGGACGTTTTGGCTATCGTATGGTTTTTCAGAAGATAAACTCAAGTTCTATGAAAATAAAACCGTTAAATCGGAAAGAGGAATCTGCTTGCTTGCAATAACTGGAACTGTTATTGGAGAGCTGTTCTATGAGTTGCTTGAGATTGCAAAGCGCCTGGCTCCAAAAAACAGGCAATACGCTCTCCGTTTTTTTAGGGGGCTTTCGAGAGGAGATATTGGAATATCTAGGCGCAAAAATAGCATGGGGAACATATCATACACCACCGAAAATGGGGAGAACGCCCTTCTTTTTAGAAAAATTTGCAATAGGATTGGGGTCAAATGCGGAAAAGAATTTTTTATTCCGGGGGTGAAAGGTTTTTGGAACGTAATCATATTCGGCTATGAGAACTATAAAAAATTGCTGATGGATAATGCCATTACTCATGCAAAAAGAAAGAGAAAACTCCTAAAATTGTTTTTTGGGATGAAGAACAACCGTTCAGACGAGTATTTGGCAGCAGTCAGGGATGGGAATCGGACATCCGGGCAAATTGCAGATGCGCTTGGCATATCTATAGTCAGTAGCCGAGCATTCCTGCAAAAACTGAGGGGGGGCAAGTATTTGAAAAAGAAGGGTAAAGGCAATGCATTTATTTATGCCCTGGCAGAAAAAGGAGCCGTAAGGCTTAAAGAGCGAGAAAAGATGCTAGAGCAAATAGTTGATTGAATGGCAAGTAAAATCAGACAACCAGTCGTTGTTATTCTCGGCCATGTGGACCATGGCAAGACTTCCCTACTTGACGCCATACGCAGCACGAATGTGGCAAAAAAAGAGGCAGGCGCAATCACCCAGCATATTGGGGCGTCAGAAATCTCGCTTGAGGACATACGGAACTCATGCTCAGCAGCAACTGGGGGCAAGCTGCCTTCATTCACCATTCCCGGGCTTCTTTTCATAGACACGCCTGGCCATGAAAGCTTCACCCACCTTCGCGAGCGCGGGGGGAGCATTGCAGACATCGCAGTTTTAGTGGTGGACATAATGCAGGGCTTCCAGCCCCAAACCATCGAGAGCCTGAGGATACTTCGCGAGTTCAAGACGCCGTTCGTGGTTGCGGCAAACAAAGTCGACCTTATTTCAGGCTGGCGCAGCAAGGCAGGCGAAAAAGGCGCATGCAGCGTGCTTTCCAACATCGGCTCCCAGCCAGACCATGTGCAATCGCGCCTGGACGAGCTTCTCTATGGCTTGGTGGGAAAATTAAGCGAGCGCGGAATTGAAAGCGAAAGATTTGACCGCGTGGAAGATTTTACCAAGCAAGTCGCAATACTGCCAGTCTCTGCAAAAACAGGCGAAGGATTGTCCGAGCTTCTCCTTTCAATTGCCGGTTTGTCGCAAAAATTCCTGGAAGCAACGCTTAAGACTGAAGTGGACGGAATAGGCAAGGGAACAGTGCTGGAAGTAAAGGAGGAAAAGGGGCTGGGCACCACAATAGACGCAATTATTTACGATGGCAAGCTTCGCAAGAATGATGAGATAATATTTGCAACATTGAACGGGCCTTGCAAGGCGCGCGTGCGCGGGCTTCTCAAGCCCAAGCTCCGGCCAACTGGCGATGGCGACAAGTACGAGTACGTTGACGAGGTGCATGCGGCATCAGGGGTAAAAATCTACTCGCCAGGGCTTGAAGGAGCTCTTTCAGGCTCCCCCATTGTGGTGGACGACGGCAACCCGCAAACCGACCAGCTTGCAGAAATGTACGACATGCTCAAAGGCATCATGTTCGAGTCTGACAATGAAGGTGCGATTGTAAAGGCAGATACTTTGGGGTCTCTTGAGGCGCTGCGCAAGCTTCTCTCCGACCAGGGCGTGGACATAAAGCGCGCCTCAATCGGCAAAATCACCAAAAAGGACGTGGTGGATGCCTCGGCAGTGTCAGACAGGCACAAAGGCGTGGTGCTTTCCTTCAATGTGGATGTGCCTGACGATGCAGCCGACGAGGCTGTCAAGAGGAATGTCAAGATGTTCTCCTCGCGCGTCATCTATTCTCTTTGCGACGATTATATTGCCTGGGTGGCGGATGAGAAAAAGAAGGCAGCAGGCAGCGCTGTTGAGCGATTGCCCCTGCCTGCCAAGCTGCGCGTTTTGCCAGGATGCACTTTCCGCGCCTCAAAGCCAGCCATAGTGGGAATCGAGATACTTGAGGGCAGGCTGAAAAAGGGCGTGCGATTGATGGACAGGAAGGGCGAAATCATAGGTGAGGTGCGCGAAATCCAGAAGGACGGCAAGCCGGTCAAGGAGACGCACGCAGGGGAGCAGCTTGCCATCTCGATTGAGGGTGCGGTGTGCGGCAAGAACGTGTGCGAAGGGAGCGACTATTTCGTATACATCATGCGCGACGAGGGCAAGGATCTCATCACCACTGCAGTTCTCCCGCCTGCCGAGCTTGCGCTCCTGGACGAAATACTTGCGATAACTGACGCGAAAAGGATTTGATTCTACTGCGGCGGCAGGCACTTGGTTATCAATGCCTTGCCAATCTGCTTCTTAGTTATCTGCTGCCCGTTGATGTATTCAATGTACTCAAAGCCAAAGCTCGGCAAAATGGCGGTGCCTGGTGCGGCGGTGGAGTTTGCGCACACCGAAGTCGCGCCCCCTATCGCATGGCTGCTTGAGCTCGTAGTTCTAATTATCATCTCCCTGTCGCAGGGAACAGTAAAGGGAGCGCTCCACGCCACATATTCCTCCTGTCCAGACGCAAGGTAGAACAGGTCGCTTATGTTGTTCAGCGTGCCGCTTCCCAAACCGCAGCCGTAAGCTATGAATTGCGTGGCTTTCAATCCGTCGCCGCCCACAAAGCCGGTTATCCTTATGGGGTACGCGCCGTTGTTCTTCACCCTGAGGTATGCGTAGGTGTTTGCATTTGGCACATATGCAATCGCGCCCCACTCAGTTATCGCAACCGGCTGCGCACTTTTCCAGTAAGCCTGCGACTGCGTTATCTGCGCGTCACTTGCCATCCCCGGGAAGAAGCCGAGCAGCGCGACCGAGACAAGCGCCACAATGAGCACAACTGCAAGAAGGACCAAATATTCAGTGGCGCCTTGCCCGGGCAAGGCGCCAGCAGTCGTCAAGCGAAGCGAAGACGACTCAATGACGTCCTGTCCAAGGAAACGCGGGCGTATTGTTCCCTGTGCGCGCATTTTCACTGTTTCACCGCCACTTTGCCGAATTTCGCGTATGGCTTGCTCGTTGCCGAGTCAAGCCTTTCGAAAATGATTTGCGATATCCTCATGCCTTCCTTGATGGTGACTGGGAAGGGCGCGAAATTCACGATTTCAAGCACCTGGTGGTTTTGCGAGCCTGGCATGACAAGCGCGGACGTCACGTGCACGGCGAGGCCCATGCGCGCATACCTGCTTCTTCCCTCCAGCGTCCCGATAAGCGTGGCAGGCATGTAGATTTTCTCGCGCGTAATGCCTAAGCACATGCCGCCTGGCGGCAGCGTGATTGATTTCTCCTTGTGCGCCTCAGTTGCTTCCTTGAAGCCCACGCGCGCCAAGTCCAATGCCTTTTTCGAATTAGCATACTTTTTCTTGAAAACCCAAAACTTGCCTGCAAGCGTGAGGTCAACAGACGCAGAGCCTATCTGGCCATCTGATAGCTTTGGTTCAAAGCGAAGCTTTCGCGAGCGTATGGCTGCGCGGATGTCGTTGTCTGAAAGCACCATGGCAATTGCAAACCAGTCAAAGAATAAAAAGATGCGCAAACCACGGATTCGCCAAAAGACGTACACAACTTCGATAGATTTAAAAGGGTATTTTGCCGAACTAATGTTCGTCGAAAGACAAAGTTTTGAGGTTCTATTAATGGAGAAACTGAGGAACGAAATCGCAGGCGAAATCACGCTTTCAGCAACGCCTGGCTCCACCATGAAGAAGTGGCGCGAGATATTCGCAATCACCCAAGTCGAGCTTTCTGAAGCGCTCCAAATCTCACCCTCCACCATCTCGGACTATGAGGGCAACCGCCGCAAGTCGCCCGGAAGCGGCGTGATAAAGCGCTTTGTGAACTCATTGCTGCAAATCGACGTGGAGCGCGGCTCGCCCATGCTCTCCAAGCTGCAGCAGGGCGCTGAGAAAAGCGAGGAGTATTTTGAGCTGCACGAGTTTGCGACTTCGATTTCGGCAATAGACTTCCAGAAAATGCTCAATGCCACTGTGGTGGCAAACGAGGAGCTCATGAAAAGCAAGAAGCTTTACGGCTACACGCTGATGGAAAGCTTGAAAATCATCCTTGAAATGCCCTACTCGCACTTCCCCAAGCTTTACGGGACAATGAGCGAGCGCGCATTCATCTTCACCCAGGTCTCAACAGGAAGATCACCCATGGTGGTGATAAGGGTGACTCCCATGAAGCCTTCCCTCGTGGTTCTCCACGGGCTGAAAGAAGTGGATCCGCTGGCAATAAAAATTGCCGAGCGGGAAAAAATTCCGGTAATTGCCACGAATATGGACTTGGCAAAGATAAAGGACGTTCTGAACAAAATCTAGCCTTATTTGCGAGGTAATAGCATGGCTCAACCAGTAGGAATTGTCGGATATGGCACCTGCGTGCCAAAGTACCGCATAAAGTCAGGAGAAATAGCGCGCGTATGGGGCGAGGAGCCTGAGCGCATTTCCAAGGGCTTGGGCATTTTGGAGAAAAGCGTGCCTGACGTTGACGAGGACGCAGCCACGCTGGCAGTGGAGTCATCAAGAAACGCGCTTCTCATGGCGGGAATTGACCCGCAGGCAATAGGCGCAGTCTACGTGGGCTCAGAGTCTCACCCTTATGCAGTCAAGCCGACTGCTACCATTGTGGCAGAGGCGCTTGGCGCCACGCCAGAGCTCACTGCCGCTGACCTGGAATTTGCCTGCAAGGCAGGCACAGCAGGCATGCAGATATGCATGGGCATGGTGGCATCCAACATGGTGCGCTACGGGCTTGCAGTGGGCACTGACACTTCGCAGGGAAAGCCTGGCGATGCACTTGAGTATTCTGCCAGCGCTGGCGCTGCAGCCTTTCTCATAGGCAGGGAAAAGGGAGAATTCGTTGCAGAGCTGGAAGCAACCTACTCATTCACCACAGACACGCCTGACTTTTGGCGTCGCGAGCACGCGCTCTTCCCATCACACGGAGGCCGCTTTACAGGCGCGCCAGCCTACTTCCGCCACGTCATGGGCGCAACCCAGGGCTTGTTTGAAAAGACAGGCACAAAAGCTGCGGAATACGACTACTTTGTCTTCCACCAGCCAAACGGCAAGTTCCCGCTTGAAGTGGCAAGGAAAATGGGCATTGACATAGAAAAGGTAAAGCCAGGCCTGTTCACGCCCGTGATTGGCAACACCTACTCAGCCTCCTCGCCAATAGGCTTGGTAGGCGTTCTGGACATTGCCAAACCAGGCCAGAGGATACTTCTCACGTCATTCGGGTCAGGCGCAGGCTCAGACTCGTTTGCCATCCGCGTGACTGACGGGATTGTTGCAAAGCGCGAGGCATACAAGAAGCTTGGCTGGTCCCTTGCAGATTACATAGCCCACAAGGAGTACATAGACTATGGGGTTTACGTGAAGCACAGGCGCAAGCTGAAAAGCCTGTAAATGGTGATTTTCATGAGAAAAGTTGCAATTGTTGGAGTCGGAATGAGCAAGTTTGGCGAGGAGTGGACCCGCGGCTTTCGCGACATGCTGATTGACGCTGGTGGCAAGGCTGTTGAGGATGCCAAGCTCTCAGGAAGCGAGATTGATGCCATGTATGTTGGTACCATGGCCCCCGGCTCGCTTGTGGGCCAGGAGCACATTGGCGCTTTAGTGGCTGACTACATGGGCCTCACGCCAGTGCCTTCCACGCGCGTGGAGGCTGCCTGCGCATCAGGTGGCGTGGCGCTGCGCCAGGGTTACATGGCAATTGCATCTGGCATACACGACTGCGTTGTTGTGGGCGGCGTGGAGAAGATGACTGACACGCCGGGCAATGAAGTCGCCTCAGCGCTGGGCGGCGCAGGCGACCAGGAGTGGGAGCTTTTCATGGGTGCCACTTTTCCAGCAATCTACGCGTTCATGGCAAGGAGGCACATGAAGGAGTATGGCACCACTGAAGAGCAGATGGCGTCAGTGGCCGTGAAGAACCATGCCAATGCCGCGAAAAACAAGTATGCGCACTTCCAAAAAGAAATAACGATTGAAACCGTGCTGAAAAGCAAGCAAGTGGCATCCCCTCTCAAGCTTTTCGACTGCGCGCCCATCACTGATGGCGCCGCAGTGGTTGTTCTCATGCCTCTGGACAGGGCGAAAAAGCACTGCGAAAAACCCATTGAAATAACCGCATCAGCGCAGGCATCAGACTACCTGGCACTCCACTCTCGCGCCTCCATGACCGAGCTTAATGCCACCAAGGTGGCTGTGAAAAAGGCATATGGGCAGGCAAACGTGTCTGTAAAGGACATTGACGTAGTGGAGGTTCACGACTGCTTCACCATTGCCGAGATAATGGCAATTGAGGACCTTGGTTTTTTCCCCAAGGGAAAAGGCGGCCAAGCTTCACTTGAGGGCAAGACTGCGCTTAACTCAGAAATATCAGTGAACACTTCAGGCGGCTTGAAAGGCTGCGGCCACCCAGTGGGTGCCACAGGAATAAAGCAGGCTGTTGAAGTGGTGTGGCAGCTTCGCGGCGAGGCAGGAGCGCGTCAAGTGAAAGACGCCAAGGTGGGGATGACTCACAACGTGGGCGGCTCAGGCGCAACTGCCGTCGTGCACATAATGAAAAAATCAGAATGATTTTTTCAGCTGTCGAACTCGCTTTGGCGAGTTCAACATAATGAAAAATGACGTTTAGAGGTAGATACCTATGCCATCTGAAAACCTTGCAATAACATGGAGGCGCATACCAGAGCGCTACAGGCTGTCTGGAAGCGCGTGCGAGACTTGCAAAACCAACTATTTCCCCACGCGCAAGCTCTGCCCAAAATGCCGTCGCAAGGGAAAAATCGTGATGAAGCAGTTTTCAGGCAAGGGCAAAGTCTACTCATTCACCGGGGTGACCTCCGGGCCGCCTGGCTTTGAGCTGGAAGCGCCATACGTGCTTGCCATAATTGAGCTTGAGGAAGGGCCGCGCCTCACCGCGCAGGTGGTGGGCGTGAAGGGACAGGACGTAAGCATAGGCGCGCATGTTGAGATGATTTTCCGCAAGATACTGGAGGATTCGCCAGAAGGGCTCCTCCACTATGGCTACAAGTTCAGGCTCCTTAAGAAATGAGCAAACACTGACTGGGCGTCCGAAAGCTTTATATCTTTATTTCAAAATAATAGCTTCATGTTCAAAAAATTGAATTTGTTTTCAAGAACAGAAATGAAAGTGCTATCGTTCATCTCGAGGAAAGATGGCGAGCTTTACGAGCGGCAAATTGCAGATGGCGCAAAGGTGAGCGTTGGGTCGGCGAATTCAATACTCCGGGAATTCGCTGCAATAGGGCTGATTTTGCAGGAAAGGAAGGGAAAAATGCTTTTTTACCAGAGGAACGACAGCAACCCGCTCCTGCGGCAATTCAAGGTCTTCTCAACAGTGAATGAGCTAATGCCCTTTGTCGGCACCATCATGCCCCTTTGCAGCCGCATTGTCCTTTTTGGCAGCTGCGCGGAAGGCAGGAACGGGGAAGGAAGTGACATTGACCTTCTTATACTGGCACAGGAAAAGGAAAAGGTCAGGCGGCTGTCAGCGGAAAACCCACACATCCAGGCAATACTTCTAAGCCCTGCTGAGTATTCTCAGCTGGAAAGGAAGGACAAGCCCCTTTTCAGCCGGATAAGGACTGGGATAGAGATTTATGGTGGTGACAATGGATAGCCGGTTTAGCCGTTGCCTGAAGGAAGGGAAGCTTGTGAAGATTGGCGTGCAGCCAGACTTGGCCAAAAAGGAGGCTGACGCGGCGGCATACGACCTTCAAAGCGCCGAGAAGTCGCTTGAGGAAGGCAACCCGAAATGGGCAACTGTCCAGGCATACTATTCCATGTTCCACACTGCAAAGGCGCTTGCCTTCCATAAGGGATACCGTGAAAAAAGCCACGCCTGCCTCTCAATAGCCCTAAAAGCCCTTTTTGTGGATGCCAACGAAATGGAAGCAGGGCAATTCGAGCATTTCAGGGACTGCATGGCGCTGCGCAAAGACGCGGACTACGGGCTTATCTATTCGGACAAGTCAGCCGAGGAAGTAGTCAGGTGGGCGCGCGAATTTTTGGCTGCTGCGGGCAAAATCCTGCCCAAATAGCCTGTCTTCAGATGAATTTCACGCCGCAGGCAGGGCAGGACACCATGTAGTAGTTCGCCACATAGCCGCACATCGGGCAGCGGTACTGCTGCTGGCTGGGCGGCGCGCGCTGCTCCACCAGGGAATGGCCGCAGTTCGAGCACTTTTCCGCTTTCAAGTCGTTTGCAGTATCGCATTTCGGGCACTTAATCCTGAACATGGACTCAACATGCGTGCCGCACGACGGGCAGCGCTCCATGCCAAGCACCAAGTCAGCCTTGCATTTGGGGCACTTTGCCTTCATCTTCGCGTGCGGCTTGGGGCGAAGCGCATCTGATATCAAGTCGAGCATTCCCATAAGAAAAGTTCCGATGCGCACCTATAAAAAGCCTTCACGTCTGAATGGGGAAGGCAAAATCCTCTGGGATTTTGCCATCTTCGTCGTGCCCGCAGGCACGACGTCTACCGAAAACCTGCGGGTTTTCGCTATGGGCCCGTGGCGCAGTGGTAGCGCGCCTGCTTTGCAGAACCCTTTTGCTCGCTCCAGATGGGGACGCTCGCAAAAGCGTTCACGGAAAACGCAAATGGGTTTCAAAAAAGCAGGAGGCCGGGGGTTCGAAGGACCTTTTTCGGGATGCCTAAAAAGCTCCGCCAAAAAGGGCTGAAATTCCCCCCGGGTCCATTTTTTCTTTTTGCTTAGAAGTTCAAGCCAAATTTCAGGTAGAAGAGGAAGTCATTCTTGTCCCTGAAGCCTTCGTATCTGAAGCCCGCTCCCCCATAGCCGGTCGTGCCCATAAAGCGCCCCGTTTTCATGTACTCCAGCTCAATGTTCTTCTTGATTATGTCCTTATAGAACTGGGTGCCAAGGCCAAGGGCTATGCGGTTGGAGCCGAAATATCCCACTCCCTTCATCCCCACGTTTGTGAAGCCGTCGGAAAAGTCCCTGATGGAGCCCACGCGCGTCAGGTTGACGATGTATGTGACTTTTTTGCCAGCATGGGTGAACTGGAGCTTGTAAAAATCATCAAGTGTGCTTGCCGAAGCCTCTATGACGTTGTTCTTTATTCCGATGCCGGCCTCAACGATGTACTTGTCCCGGCGCAAAGGCTCTTTCGTTTCCTGGGCAATGGCTGTTGGGTAATCCGGGATGGTCTTAAGAACGTCCTTCTCGGGCATGCCCCTGTCCAGCATTTCCTGCGCCGCAGCATCCTTTGATATGCGGGTGGCGATGATGACTGCCTTGAAGTTTGCGTTTTTGCTTTTGTACACGCCGCCCAATGTCTGGATTTTGCCTGGCGATTCCGCGCTGGTCATGGCGACTATGCCCCACCTATTGTTGAAATCAAGGAAAGTGGAGACCATGGGGCCGGGAACGCCCATCTGCTTGCCGCTTGTAATGCTCACCACGCCGCCAAACGTCTTGTAGGTCCCGTCATCCTGCGGTGTCTGTCGCGTGAAGGTCAGCGATATGTCTGAAATGTCGGTTCCATAGCGCTTGAATATCGAGCTGTAGTCTGCACTGTTGAAGAGATTATTCATCGTCTTGCACATTCTGTCGCTCGCAGCATTCAGCTCCTGCTCCGTATGGTATGGGTTGTCCAGCACAGCCTGGTATTCCTCATATGCTGAGCTGAGCACGGATATGTCCGTGTAAAGATACCCCCCCAAAAGCTCCTTGTCCTCGTTCGTCGGAGGGTTGTACCAGTTCATGGAAAGGTTAAAGCCGTATTCCACGCCCTTTTTGCTTTCGCCCTCAATCTTAATCGCGCCCTTGTATGATGTCCTGGTGCTGTTCGGGTAGTCATTGTACTGGAGCACATATTTCATGGGTATGCTCTGGAACTCGCCTTCAGTTCCGACCGTGGCGGAATTTATGGAGGTTTTTTTGGAGCCGTCAGGAAGTTCCTCGTCAGCCCAGCTGAAATAGCCATAGTTCCTCAAAAGCGAGCCCGTGCCCTTCCCGTCCTTCGAATAGCTTTTGGACTGGTATGCCGTCCTGCCGCCTGCAAATCCACGGTCAGAGCCGGCGAACGAAAGGTTGAAGAGCGCTCCATCAAAGCTTTCGTGGCTATAGCCAACCGCGCCCACTCTCCCCAAGCTCTCAATTTTCCTGTAGCTGTCAAGCCTTGCCTGGCCATAATTGCTTCCAATGTAAAAGCCAGACGATGTCGGAAGGTCCTGTATTGTTCTTGCATCAAGCTCGTAGTAGCTTGCCCAGAAGGTGTGCTTGTGGTAGCCTTCCGGCTTGCCATCATACCCATCTCCGCGGGCAATGATGCCTGCAGCCGATTCCTTGTCAACCGTCATGCCCCCGACAGCTGCCATGTCTAGCCTCTTGCCAAGCTCTTCGCTTCCCATGCCTATGAAAAATCCGACGTCGGTCGCCTGGCGCTCCTTCTGGTTGAGCACCCGCGCCTGCACATAGCCAATGCCCTGCGCCTCCTTGTAGCCTATCACTCCTGCCCCCGCGCAATAATTCTGGACAAACTCGGAATTCCTGATGCCTTCCAGCTGCTGCCCAAGGTACTTTGTGATGTCGTTGCGGTATTCGTCGTTGAAATAAAATTCGACCCAGTTGCTGCCAGCAATTCTGTAGTAGACATGCGCCTCGTCGTAATACCATTCGTTTTTGGACTGCGTCCCTGTGGCCTGGTGCACCTCAAGGGAGTAGTGCGGCTTTTGATTGGCATCCAAAACGGTCTTTTTTGACACCACATATATCTTCCCGTCAATTTCCTGCGAGCCAATGACGCCATCCTGCTTGTCCTTATTGCTGCTCAGAGTATCTGAGGTTATCTGAAGCTGCGAGGCAAGGCTGCTGTAATTGGAATCTGAAATGCCGTTTTCGTCAAAGGTGAACAGCAGGGTGCTTGAGGACTCAGAGATGTTGTCTGCGCTGAAATAATGGCGGTTGAAGCGCGCAAGGAGCCGCGAGTTCTCGCCTGAAGCATTAAGCGTCTGGCTTATGTCCTGGGAAACAGTCTTTGTCTTATGCCCGAAAACAAGGTCAGGTTCAACATCTTTTCTGACGTAAGCCGACCCGTACGCGTCATCAATTATCATCCTGTCAAGGAACCCATCCTTTACCAGCTTGAAGTTTTTTGCCTGGTCGAGGAAGCTGAACGTGTCTGACTGAGTGGTGTCTGTAATTTCCCTGTAATAAACGCCTCTTGCGTCAAGCAGCCCGCCCCTGTCTGTTTTCCCCAAAGCGCCCCCTCCACCGCCGGAGGTGGTGCTCCTCTCGGTCATCCCTCCTGCCGCAGCCAAGTACCCTGTCCCGCTCCTGTCAAAAAGTGCGGGGGATGTGCCTTGCGAGATGATTCTCCTGAATATCCTGTCAAGCTCAGCAGAGGCGCTGACTATGTCGAGGGAATATTCCGTAGATGCGCCCCTAAGGAAAATGTCCCTCAGGTACACCCCTGCCCAGCTCTTTTTCATGAAAACAGCCGATTGGGACTTCAGAACCTGCGCTTGCGACGGAATGTAGCTGTCGTTCCAAAGGTCATAGGGGCTTCTTGGGACCTCAATCGGCGTCCATTGGCCAAACCTGTGCTGCGGCAGCTGGTCGGTAAGGAGCCTGGTGGCATCGGTAAGGACCGACCTTTCGTATTCGCCGGTTATCAGGGCCGGGCTTACCCTGATGTACCCGTTTTTTACAGTAAACATCTGGTTGGTGAAATTGGCAAGCAGGTTGTCAGACCACAGGCGGCTTGTTGCGACGTTTGTTGTGAATTCCACCAGCTTTCCTATCCTGTTCTGGCTTTGGAATGCCGAGTATATCTGGTATGAATCCGAGAGCGCAAGCTGGAGGAGCTTTGACTTTGAGTTTATGTCTATCAGGTCGTACTCGTTCTTGTATATGTTGATGAACATCTCGGGCTTGCTGAGAAGCCAGAAAGACATGCCTACTGGGGCTCCATCCAGGCTCACGAAAATGTCCTTTGGCCTGTTCAGGCCGTTGGCCATGACTCCTGCCTCGGTGACTGTCAGGTCGAATTGGGAGCACTCAAGCATGAAACTGTCTCTCTCGGTTTTCAAAACATCCGGGTCCGTTGCAATTTCCCAAGCCCCTTCTGCGCCCAGGCCAGTAAGAGTTGTGAGGAAGCCGTCTATCTTGCCCTTAACTGTGGCAAGCTGGCTGTTGGCGGCGAATTTCTGCGAAACCGAAGTGATGTCTGACGTGATTTTCTGGAACTCTGCTATGAAATCATCATGTTCAATCTCATGCGGATCTGCCAAGGCTTTTGCCATTATGCCCTTGAAGCTGTTCCAGGCATTGGCAAGCAGGATGACTGATGCCTGATACTCGTTGATTGTCTGCCCCCCTGCCATTCCAAGCCCCATTGGGGTTGAAAAAGCCTCGTTCGACCTTATCAGGTCAAGCCCTGCCACTGTGGAAAACATGTTGAATGCCGAGCGGTTTGACTGCCCCTTCTTGATCCCTTTTGGCAGAAGGACGGTCTTGTCCTTTGCCTCGAAAAGGTATTGTGCAGCATCCGGGTTGATGGCCTGGGCATCGCTGAAAAGCCTGTTCAGCTTATCCACGTTGTTTGCAAGTATGTTTGCAATGAATGCATAGCCAAGCGTAAGGGCGGAATTGCCGTCTTTTCCCTGGCGCGGGAACCCGGCCGGGCTTGTGCCAAGCGCATTTGACAGCACATCATTCATCTTCCCAAGGTGCGTCGAGTCCCCGAATATCGCCCTTATTGCATAGTCCTTTGCCCTACCGTCGATGTTTTCCCCCTCAAAATCTTCTATTGCTGCAACTGCGGCCTCGGTGCTTCCTGCGCCAACATAGGCGGCTTTCAAAAGGTTGTCAATCCTGTTGAAGTGGTTGATGCAGCTTGCCACGCCGAATGCGAAATCCCCTACTGCGCGCTGGCTTGCGGATTCCACCTCCAGCTTGCCATCCTTGCCTTCGCCTATTTTAAGCCCGCCTTTAACCACGATGCCAGCGCCTTCAAGCCCTGCAAAGACGGTCTCTATTTGCCTAATGTAGGGCTTCCTATCTTCCTCTGGAATGAAGGCAAGGATGTAAAGGTTGCTGCTTATTGCAGCTATGCCGTCATCTATATCCTTTCCAATCGAAACGTAGTATTCCAAGTCGTTCCAGTTGGCGTAAAGGTTGAATTCATCGGTTTTCCTGCCTATCGTGTTCAATGCCTCTGAAATCGCCTGGGTGCTCTCGTTTATTATGGAAGCATCCTTGTCGGCAGCCCCTGCAACGGGCTGGTAGAAGGGATTGTCAACTTTTGCGATTTCGCCCTTCGCCCTGCTCAGTATCGCAGCTTCAGACAGGCCCTTCTTCATGCCGTTGTTTATGATGTCAACAGAATTCAAGTAGATTGTCACTGCATAGTCCAAAAGCTTCTTGTTGCTGTCGCTGCTGTCTTTGGCATACAAATCATTTGCACAGAGGTGGAGGTTTTCCAACCCGGTCTTCAGGTCTCTGAGGCTTGTGGCGTTTTTTATGCCGTCAAGTATCCTTTTGATGGCTGGATTGCTGGAAACCTCAACATCTCCCAAGTCCAGGTTCTTTATCTGCCTAGCTCTAAACACCATTCGCCCACCTACAATTGGCTTATCTCATAATGATTAATGGCCTTATTCGCAAGGTCGCCTACTTCGGAAATACCCGCGAGGATCTCGATTATTCTAGAGTCTGTTGTCGTGCTTGCCCAATTCACAAACTCCCTCATTATTGCGTCTGTAGCGGCTTGGTCTATCTGCGTATCCCCTAGCTTTCCCTTTAGCAGCGCAGCATTGATTTCCTGCCTGTTTTTCGTGATGAATCCACTCAGGCGGGACATGCTCACTGGAAGCGCAGATTCGCCCCATCCCGCCTGCTCGCTTTCCTTCAGCCCCGCAATCCCGGCCGCCAGCTGCGCGGCGCCAAGCCTGCCCTTGGCCAATTTATCATCCAATACCAGCCCCTCAAGATGGGAAGTGAGCCTTTCAGCCCCCACCCCCTCCAGCGCGGCTCGCACTGCCGTTTCATTCCCCAATGTCACAAGCCATTGCGGCAGGGCGACTGCTCGCGTCAGGTCAACGTCTCCAAATGCCGTGGCTGTTACCGCAACATCCTCAGTTATAGTGGTTTCCAGCTGGCTGGCGGTTTTCTCTTGCTGGCCCGTTGCCGCATTGTAGCCATTTATCGCAGATAGCACTTTTTGCCTGTCAAGGTTTAAGGTGCCATCCTCGCTTCTCAGGCCCGCCCTGTAGCTGCCATCCTCTTCCTTGAGGCTCGCCACGAGGCCGTCGAACAGCGAGTTTTCAGCCTCGGTGTCTATCTTTCCGTTCTTGTCAGTGTCGCACTTGGCAAGGATTGCCTGGTAAATGCCGGATGCCGCCCAGCCGCCTTCTGCCACCGCAGGGTCAAGCGCAATGAGCGCTGCAACGCTGTCAAGCTTTGGAACCCTGGCGGGCTTGGCATTCTCGCCTGCAATGAATGCAAACAAGTCTGCTGCCTGCCCGAGCTTTTCCTTCCCATTGAAGTAATTCAGCATTGCCTCGTTATTCTGCTCGTTTTCGAATATGATTGTTGCCCGCTTGCCCTTGGCCTCTGAGATTGCGCCAAGCTTCAAAAGGTCGGCTTTGAGCTCATGCATGATAAGCCTCTGCACCCCCTCGTCATCCAGCACGCCCTCCTGCCCCTTCCCAAGCGCCGCCACGATTGCTTTGCGGTCAAAGTGGAGGTTTGACACACCTGCCTTGTCTGCAATCCCCTTGTCCAGAGCGTAAAAGCTGCTGCCTATCTTCTTCACAGTCCCGGTCTCGCCGCCGTTTTCCTTCACTTTCTTCCTGGCATCCCTCTCCACCACAATGCCGAGCTCCGCCAGCCTGCCAAGCGCGCTCTTGTCAGTGATGCTCCCAACAAGCTTGCCATCATCATCCAGCGTGCCCGTGATTTTCGTTATCCTGCTGCAAATGGCCAAGGTTTCCCGGCTAACAGGCACTTTAACGGTCGATTCCCCGGCTTCCTTGACGAAAGCACCCTCTGCCTCCTGCACCGAGTACAGGCCCTCATCGTTCTTTTCCAAAGCCATTGCGCTGCCATCAAGAACCAGCTTCACGCGCCAGTCCTGCTGGTACACATTCACATCAGTGTAAGCGTCAAGCGCGCCCGGAGTCTCGGCCACATCCTCTGGCAATTCCACCTCGCCAGGCCTTTTCATTGCCTCCTCGTCCTCAACTTGTGCTTTGTCCCCAACTATTTTCTGGAAGTTTCTTTGCCAGAAGCTGTCTTTCCTCATGCTGTCAAGCGCAAGCAGGGCATTTTTCACAGCCACTTTCCTGTCCTGCCCATCCTCTGCTTTTGGCAGCTTGTTGAAGTCCTTGTTGGTCTCCTTGCTGTTCCTGCCGCACAGCATGGTGAAGTATGCGTCAAACAGCTTGCGCTCGTTTGCGCTCATCTCAGTCGCCTTCCAGTCAAACTCCTGCTCCAGCCAGCCGCGCCTTACCATGTAATCAACAGTGGCTGATACGTTCTTGTCTATCCTCTCCTTTGTAAGCGTTAGGAAGGCGAACTTGCTGTTTATCTCATCAGCCATGCCATACGCATGACCAAGGAGCTTGTTCTCTGCAGCGGAGGCCTCAGGGACAGGAGCATTCTTGACGCCTGGCTCTGCGCCGTATTTCAGATAAGAGGAAATCGCATCTATGGCATCAGCGCAATCCTTAGCGTCATTCTCTTTTCCGAGCTCAGCATAGAGCTTTTTTGCAGCCAAATAGTTCCGGTATGCCAGCTGGTAATTCCCGCCTTCTTCCTTGTCATAGTGGTTTATTGTCAGGTTCCAATGCGCGTCCGCCATTATCACTTTGGCGTCATCTCTCTGGAGGGTGGTCGCATTCGGCGCCCTCAGGGCTTCATTGCATTTTGATATGGCAAGCCTGTACTCTTCCACAGTGGCGTCTGGCTTGTTTTTTAGACCTTCTGCGTCGGCCAACAGGCCTGCAACATCAACAGCCTGTGTCGTCTGGGTGACCATTGCCATCTCCTCCTCAAAATCACTTCAGCTTCAGGTTCTTCTTGGCTTTCGAAGTACCCGCCTTGGTCTCTTGCACTTCTGGCGCTGCGTTCACAACAGTGTTCGTGTCGCTTGCATTAAGTTCTACTGGCGGAACAACAGGCTTTATTGTAGTGTCTGGCGTCTGTCCCTGCGCAAACTTCTCAAGCATTATTGTCCGCTCATCCGCAGGCGTATTCACAATCCCCTGCAGGTAATCTCGCATGATTTTAGGCATCTGCGAGCTGTCAGGGGCAGTAAGCGTGACGGCATTCACAAAGCTGGAAAAGCTTTCCGGCTTGCTTGCTATCTCGTTGAATATGTCTCGCTGTTCATTGGTGAAAGTCATGTCAGCCCTTGCCATGATTTCCCGCATTGCTATCTTGTTGGCTGATTCCTGCTCCCCTGCCTGTGTTGGGGATGCCTGCACGAACTGCACTCCTGTGATTCCCCTGTTCGCGTAGAGCACGCCATTGTCAACAGTGAAGTTGCCAAGCAGCACCTTGTCTTTCGAGAGCACCTGGTAAGTTGTGCCTTCAGCAGGGGAAAACACCTTCCCGTCCCCTGCCAAGAGCCTGCCATTCGCGTCAGTTGTGCATGCGATTTCTTTCTTGTCATCCCCTACAAGCACAAGGTTCCGGCTGGCAAGCCGCGCGCTGTTGGGCGCGTAGAGCACGACTGCGCCGTTCTCAAGGTCAAAATACGGCGGTTTCACATCCACGATCAGCAGCGTCTTCCTGTCAAAGTCCTTCTGCGCGCTGATTTCAATCCTGTGCCTGCCAAAGCCAAGATCGCTCAGGAAGATCCCCTCCCTATTGCTCTCCCTCTTCGCATCCCTCAGCTCCCCATCAACCAGTCCGATTCTCTGCACCTCGTTGCCATCCGTCCGATAATATATCTTCCCATCATTCTTGCCCAAAAAGGTGGGGAGGTACTTGAGGTCCAGGCTCGCGATGCCCTCTCCCGGAAGAATGGTTGCTGATTTTACTGTGGTCTTCAGCTTCTTGTCGTATGCTTCTTCGGTTGCCACCACTCCTGCGTGCGTGAGCCTTCCGGTAAGCGCAGTCACAGGGACATACTGCGCCTTGCTCCAGACCATCTTGCCCAATTTGCCCAGGCCAACTCCGATGCCAACCCCTCCATCTTTCACAAGGGCGCCTATCATTCCTGGCGCAGCAGGTCCAGTCCAGCTTGCCCACCCAGTGCCTTGCAGGAACCGGCCCACAAGCCCCTTTCCATAGTATAGGGACTCCAAGTTGTCCGCAGTTGCCCCAGTATACATGTCTTTTGCCACGGCCGATGTCCACCAGGTAATTTTCTTAGCTGATTCCTTCAGGGCATTTGCGGCACCTGCCTGGACTGCCTCTTCCACAAGATTGCGGCTGGCGCGAATACCTTCAATTTCAGTCCCTTCAAAGCCAGCTTTCCGAAGTGCATTTGGCAGGCTTTCCCAAATTTTGCCAGTCAGTGCCTTCCCGTCCTTTGCCGCCTTCTCCAGGGCGTCCTTGGAAACTCCTTTGAGGAGGTCGCTTGCAACCCCTTCCAGCACCACCTGCCTCATCTGCTTTGCCATCTCGTCCTTCATCTTTGGAAGCACAATTCCAATCTCTTCCTTCACGATGGCTGCCAGCTCGGCATCCGCCATCAAAATCTTACCGTTTACCGTAACCTTTCCCTTGACTCTGTTCACAACCCCGCCGACCCAGTTTTCTAATTTGGTTTCCATCCCGGCCCTTTTCCATACTTCCTGTGGCACGTCCTTGAATGCATCTACAAAGCTCTTTCGCAGCCTGTCTTGTAAGGCAGGAACGAATTCATCAAGCTCGCGCAGCGTCTTTTTCCCAATCTTCTTCCCAACCAATGCCGTGGTGGTCGTGATTCCTTTTAACGTTTCCCTTATCCATTCCTCGCTGCCGACCTTCTTGGCGGCATCCTCAAGGCTTTTCTTCATCGGGGTAATCAAGAGGTTTTTCTTGACAAACCTCACGGCATTGACCTCAGCATCCAGCACTGCTCCGCTCAGCCCGACTGAGATGTTGCGGCTCATGCCCTTCACCATCTTTTCACCGAGTTTCTTCTCCACAATCTCTCGCACAGCCGCCTCGCTGAGCTCGCGATTGCCAACATCTTTCATTATCTCCTTCAATGTCTTGCCAAAAAGATCGCCTGTTTCTTTGGACACAACTGCCCTTATCTGGTCTTTCGTCAGGCGCTTACCCATATTCGTCCAGATGTCGTCTACCAGCATGTTTTCAAAATCGCGCATGGCTTCTTTGGCAAAGAGGCGAGATTTCTCCATGCCTCCTGGCACAACCCTCACTTCCTTTGCCAAAGCATTTGCTGTCTCCCTGAAGGCTATGAGATTATTCCGTACGATTTCCCTGATTCCCTTCGTAGTGAACTCCTTTGCCAGCAATTTTTCCGCCTTTGCCCTGAGGACCGCCTCGCTGCCTGGGATTAGCCTGCCGAACGTGAGGCTCTTGGTGAAAGACCCGTCAATCACGGCTCCCTTCCAAAGCTTTACCGAGCCTTTCCCAAGGCTTTTGAGAAGCTTAGCTCCGATGAATACATCTGATATCACGCCTATGGTTGCAAGGCTGGCAGTAGTAAAACCTTCCTGATACAAATATCCGTCCTTGTTGCGGTTTCCCCGCTTCATCTTTTCAATGCCATCTAGGAGGTCTGGGACGCTTATGACCCACCTCAGGGCTTTCCCCAAAAATGTCCTCTTCTTGACGCCTATTATTTCTACCTCTGCAAGCTGCCAGTTGACCGCGTTCACAGGTATACTCCTAACATCGTCGTATATCTTCTCGCAAAATTTCTTAGCCTGCTCAACGCTATTTGCCCCTGAAAGCCCCTCTTTCAGGTCTTCCCTGGCTGCTCCCAGAAAAACATCTGCATACGTGGCCCAGCCGGTTCCGCCAACGGCTTCCTGGCTGCCTGCCCATATGTCTTTTGCACCCTTCAAATCATTGCTTGCCAGGCATTTTTCAATGGAAGCAAGCCTGTTGTAGGCCGCGAGCTTGAGTTCGACGTAGGATGCAAAGCTGTCCAGTGCAACGAATGCACGCGCCGCTGTTCCCATATCAGTGATAGCTGTTAGGGCACCTACGAAACCATTCATCTGCGCCAGCGCAGCTTGCAGGCTCGGGTCTTTTTTGAGAAATTGGGAGTCCTTGACCAAGTCATTTAACCCAGCAATAGCTTTTTTGAGGTCATCAAAACTGTTTACATTCCCCCCCAAAATGCCATTTACCATCCCGCGCACATTTCCCATGCCGCGTGCCATGGCTGACCATTCCTTATCCATCTTGGCATAATTTGGGCCAAGCGCGTTTGCTGGGGTCTCCTTGGTTGCTAATTGGAATACAAACATCTCAAACACCCCTAAGAGCCCTCCGAGGGCGCTTCGTTTGCCAGCACGTATCTCATGCTGTAATCTATGAACTCCTTCCCGCCGTTCTCGTCCAGCCACGCCTTCACTGCCTTGAAATTCCTTGAAAGCTCGACATCAGAGTTAATCTGCCCTTTGAAATCTGGTCTGCTTGGATAAGCATAGTAGACCAACATAGCATAAATTTGCAGGACTTTTTCAGCCTCACCGTGTATCGAAACTCTCGCCTGCGCGTTCTTTGTTGAATTATATTTCTCAAACAGCGTGGCAACATACTCCTTTGCCAGGCGGTTGGTGAACCACAGCTTGTAGTCGCTGTTCGCCACCGCGTCCTCAATCGTCTTGTAAAAGTCGGGCGCGCCTTCCACGAATTCGTTTTTTCCTTTCATTTCGCCACCCCTACCAGAGAGGAATTTGCCTCTTTTGGCGCGCAGCTTGCACTCTCCAAAAAGCCACAATCTTGCACTAAATGCATCACACGCGCCTCTTCATGTTTATGCGACGTTCTGTATTTAAACCTTCCCGGCAAATATAAAAACGCGACCAGCATGGAAATGATTGAGCAGGCTCCAGCCCACAGCAGGGCATCCCAAATCCAGCTTGAGCGCGAGCCGCAGTCAGTGCGCAAGCCCCGCTTCCCGCGCACGCCGCTTGAGCGCGAGGACGCGTTCATCGACCCTCTGCGCGAGGCAAAGCTCCTTCTCCCTGAGCAGACGGTTGCTTCTTCCACTATAATGCTTGAGAACGCGGTTGCCACTGTAACACGCCAGCCAAGCTCGCAAAAACAGGGCGCGTTTGCCTCCATTTACGATTATCTGCTTTCCCTTTTCACTTCCGTGAAAAAGCGCCTGAGGGGCAGCGCGCGCTACAAGGCGCGCTTAACGCAGCGCGGCGAGGAAGCATTGGAACAGCTGCGCTATCTTTCGCTTCTTTGCGATGCAACAGACTGCCGCACGCCTGAGGAGGTATTGGCTGCAGAAGGTGCATTCGGCGAGGCATACCATGAGATACTGAGCTTATCTTCCAACCTTGAGAGGATGGCTGAAAAAGAGGCAGACCACCATCTTCACCACTACAAGAAGCATTTCTCATCTGTCCTGAGGAGCACTGACTGACGGGCGATGCCATGAACTGGCGTGCGCATCTTTTCATAGGAATCTCCTGCGGGGCAATTGCCTCCTTCTTCCTCAACCTTTCCTTCACTGAGACTGCGCTTTTCACCGCAATATCAGCTGCTTCCTCATTGCTGCCAGACTTGGACATAAGAAGCAGCAAGGCGTCCAGGGCCGCATACGCAGTGGCATTTCTTGCGGTTCTTGCAGCAGCCTATTTCCTGTCATTCGCAAAAGGAGGAGGCGTGGGCGATTTCCTCTCTTCGTTTGCCATAATCGCCGCAGCTTTGCTTGCAATTGACTTTCTCCTCAGGCCGCGCCACAGGGGCGCATTGCACGGCGCGCCATTTGCGCTTGCGGCTGCCGCGCTTTGCTACTTCATTTTCGGCGCGCTTCCTGCAGGGGCATTTCTCATAGGCTATTGCTCGCACCTTGCTGCCGACAGGCTTTCCTGAGGGCCGGTGCAGGCTGGCGCCTGTCTGCGCGCTTACCGCCTTCCTCATAGGCTACCCACTTTTTGCAGAGCAAAAAGGGGCCCCTTTTTGCCAGCGGGCAAAAAGAGGGCTGCTCGCACCTTGTGGCGGACAGATTCCCCTGAAAGGGCAAACAGATTAATTACTTGCCCTCGAAACCATGCCATGGCACTTCCAATAGGCTTTTCAGACCTCATCCCGCCGCTCTTGCTTGTAAAGGCGCTTCTGGCATGGCTTGCTTTTTTCATTTTCATCTACTACTGGCACTACTGGCAAAAGGCAAAAGGAAAGCTCCCAGTGCATTTCTTTTTCACCAAATGGCGCGCGGTGAGGCACGCGCTGTTCCTCGGGCTTGCCTCGCTGGGATTTGCCATAGGTTTTTCCATAGAGCTTTTCAGCGCACAGCTTGGCATGGCTGCAGACACCGCCAGGATAACGTCCAGCATTTTTGAGACAGCCTCGCTTTTTGGCATGCTCTACGTTTTTTTCTCCCTTGCGCTTGAGGACGTGCCCCACTTCCAAAGGATTTCCGACTCGTCTGCGCAGAAAGTTGCGCCGCATTCGGAAAAGCCGGCGCACAAGCCTACTAACAAGCCTATTAAAAAGAGGGCAAGGAAAAAGAGAAAGGGGAGAAAGTGACCCCTTGCAACAATGGAGGATTGAGCTTATGGGTATCCTTGATGGCCTGATGGGAAAGAAGGAGGCGCCTGCGCGCGCAGGGCTGCCGTTCAACGTGTCAACAGCACTGAGGCCAGTGCGCTTGAACGCGCGGAAGGACAACTGCCTTGAGCTATTGGTGACTGTTGCAAACGCGTCTGATTCACCAATGATGCTTTCCGTGAACCTTGAGATGCCAAAGTCCCTTGGATTTGAGAACCTTGGGATTACGAAGATAAAGGAAATCCGCATTGGCGAGCTTCCTGCGCAAAAATCAAAGACTGTCAGTTTCTCAGTGTGCGCAAACTCCCTGACCCCTGCTGGCACCTACTCGGCGCTTCTTACAGTGAGCCAACACTACCGCGACTATTTGCACGTGCAAAACTACGCCAAGAAAAGCGTGGAAGTGCGCGTGGTGTGAACGGTGCGCAACTTGAAAATACAAAACACGCTTTCAGGCAAGAAGGAAGAATTCACGCCGCTCAAAGGGAACAAGGTGCAAATGTACGTATGCGGCGTCACGCCGTATGACGCCAGCCACCTGGGGCATGCGCGCACGTTCGTCTCTTTTGACAATATCCGCCGCTACCTGATTTTCAAGGGCTTTGACGTCAAGTTCGTGCAGAACGTCACCGACATAGACGACAAGATAATCAACCGCGCGCGCGAGCGCAAGGTGGAGCCCACTGCGCTTGCTGACAAGTACGCCAAGCAGTACGAGAAGGAGTGCGCTCTGCTTGGTGTGATGGCACCAGACACGTCTCCGCGCGTGAGCGGCTTTATCCCGCAGATAATCTCGCTCATAGAACAACTTGAGAAAAAGGGCGTTGCCTACAAGACTTCATCAGGCGTTTACTTCGAAGTTGGCAAATTCCCTCAATACGGCAAGCTCTCGCACCAGTCATCAGAGGCGCTGAAAGCCGGTGCCAGGGTGGAAGTGGACGAGGAGAAGAAAAACCCCCAGGACTTTGCTCTTTGGAAGCTTGGCGAGGAGCCTGGCGCCACGTTCGGCTCGCCATGGGGCAACGGAAGGCCTGGCTGGCACATAGAGTGCTCTGCAATGGCAACCTCGCTTTTGGGCGACACAATTGACATACACGGAGGCGCGCGCGACCTGATTTTCCCGCACCATGAAAACGAAATCGCGCAGTCAGAGGCTGCAACCGGCAAGCCGTTTGTGCGCTACTTCGTGCACACAGGCTTTCTCACAGTGAACGGTGAGAAGATGGCAAAGTCGCTTGGCAACTTCATCACCATTTCGGATGGCTTGAAAAAATACGGCGCGCAGCCCCTGCGCATGCTTTTTTCACTTTCACACTACTCCAGCCCAATAGACTTTACCGAAGAGTCAGTGAAGGCAGCAGGAAGCGCGCTTTCATCTCTTCACGCAGCACTCTCATCAGCGCGCACCTATTCCCCACAAGCATCTGCCAGTGGTGCGCTTGCCGCTGCCGTAGCAGAAGCAGAGGAAAATTTCATCTCAGCAATGGACGATGATTTTGATGCTCCATCCGCAATGGCCGCGCTTTTCGCGCTTGCGAAAAAAATAAGCGGCGCCTGTTCAGAGGCAAGCGCAAGCGAGCAGGAAGTGAAGGCGGCGGCAGCCTTGCTTGAGAAGCTTCTTGGCATCTTTGGTCTTCTCCCGTCTGCAGAGGAAAAGGGCGAGGACGCGTCAGCAGCCGTGGCAAAAGTTTGCAAGCACTTCAAACTCGCGCACTCAGGCACGCTTGAGGAAATGATAGGCGCGCTCATTGAGGCGCGCAACGAAGCGCGCAAGAAGAAGGACTTCGCAGCATCGGATGTCATCCGCTCCGAGCTTGCAAAGGCAGGCATCTCGCTTGAGGACAGGAAGGACGGGACAACAGGGTATCGGCTTGCCAAATAATACGGATCCGGCAGGTTTTTCTCGTTTTACACACATATGCATTTAAAAGAACTTCTGGGGCATTTCCCACGGAGAGGTGTTTGAGTGTTGCTTTTCAATGTCGTTTCTGCCGGACCTGCAGCGGCTGTTCAAAAGGAGGCTGCGCCCCCGGCCCAAGTTGCGGAAAAGAAACAGAATAAAGTTTCCCTGTTCTTCAGAAAGATGTTTTCCACGCAAGAAGTCCAATACAAGCGCCCAACAAAAGAGCCGGCAAGGTTTTTTTCGTTTCTTAAGCAGCACAATGAATCCTTGCGCATATATTCCATCAATTATAACGCCCTTAAATCTCCCATGCCTGCTATGGGGCAGGCATGCGCCATTGAGGCGGTTAATGTATCTGACCAGAGCATGGCATATTCGGTGTCACAGTTGTCTTCTTACAGCAAGGGCAAGGACATAGCCAAAACAATCAAGGTCCACCAGGCAAAAATCAGGACGATGATTTCTGTTGCCGGGGGGCTGTTAATGGCTGCTGGTGGCTATCTCGCATTCAACTACGGGCAGCTTACCACCCTGTCTTCCACCGTGTTCGCCCTTCCCCAGAACGTCTCTGATTGGATCCCGGGCGCAGCCATCGCTTTGATCGGCGCGCTGGTCATCCTGTGGGGCGTGACTTACAAGGTCCAAAAGAAACTCATCTTCGAAAGCAAGAAGCTGCTTGCCGAGCTTGGAATATCGCTCAACGGCAAGGGCGAAAAGAAGGACGTCTAGCGGGAAAACCATCACGAGGAGCCAAACAGCCTCTGTTTTTTCTTTCTCCTAATTTCTGAACAGGTAGTATGCCAGCACAAGCGCAATGCCGCCTGAGACGAGGTTGAAAATAGGGCTTGGCGTGGAGACTGACACATTAACCCCGATGAAGGGCAGCAGCACCTGTATGCCATAGAGGAAAAGTATCCCAGCGAGAAAGCTTCTCAGTTCCATATGCGCACCAACCATTATCTGTTCACTTCGGTTTAAAAACTTTGATTGCCAACTTGCAATTGAGGTGCGATTATGAAAATTGATGTTCGCGTAGGCCAATGCATGACCGTCGGGGTATTCACGCTCACTGCAGACAAGACAGTGTATGACGCCTCTCGCCTCTTGCGCAAGACTAGCATAGGCTCAATCATTGTCATGCAGAAAGGCAAGGCAAAAGGCATAATCACTGAGCGTGACATAGTCTACAAGGTGATTGCAAACGGCAAGAACCCGAAAACTACCAAGTTAGGCTCGGTAATGAGCCGACCGCTGAAAGTGATAAAGGCATCCGACCGCGTGGAGTCCGCAGCATCTGCGCTGCGCGCAAACAAGATAAAGCGCCTGCCGGTTGTTGACAGGAAGGGCAAGCTCGTCGGCATTGTGACCGAGGGCGACCTTCTTCGCGTCTACCCTGGCATGATGGATGTGGTTTCCGAAATGCAGGAAATCCGCAAGAGCAAGCCAAACGAAATCTACACCGGGGTTTGCGACGTGTGCGGCTGTTTCACAGAGGAGCTCAAGCGCGACGAGGGCAAGCTCAAGTGCGAGGAATGCATAGAGGAAGACGAGGTTTAGCTTTCCCTTCTTATTCTTTTTCTTCTCTTACCCTACAGGTATCGCCATATCATTCGAGCCTGCTGGCTTGAATACTAAAAATTCCTGGGAATTTTCATGGCATTCGGCACTTACAAAAAAGGCGCGCGCGCAGAGCGCGAGCTCATCCATTTCTTTTCAGGAAACGGGTTTGAGGTGATACGCGCAGCCGGCTCAGGGGTGAATTCCCTTTCGCCGGACCTGCTGGCATTCAAGCAGGGCAGGCAATACGCAATCGAGTGCAAGGCATGGGACTCAGGCTCACTGTCATTTCCCAAGGAAAAAGTCGCAGGGATGCTGAAATGGGAGGAAGTGACTGGCATTACCTATCTGATTGGCTGGCGCGTTTCGCGCGAAGGCTGGCTGCTGTTCCCAGTCCATCTTCTTGCCGAGCAGAAAAAAACGTTTACCATCACGCTTGCGCGAGCACGGCTTGCTGGCAGGAAGCCTGAAGACTTAATATAAACTCCCGCGCAAATCATGGCGGCAGATGATGAGCATTACGACTCTGACTTGTGATGACGTGACTTGACTCTGATGCCCCTATCTAACACTAACTACAACCAATTAGAAATAACCATTAATCATCGAAGAATCGCCCCGGAAGACGATTGATGCGCACATTATTCACAGGAGATTAATAATACAGCCCAAGGCTAACTCAAAGGAGCAAACTCAGGCGGGCTATAATTTCTTGTGCCATATCTTGTCGTCCGTCGTCTGTGGCTTATTGACGCCGCCTTCCTTGTCCGTAAGCAAGTCATCGTAGATTTTTGTTTCAGGCTTGCCGTCGCTGTCTGCGATGGTGCGAAGGCGATAACAAGGACTGAGGTGCCGGAGACGGTGGCGGGGATGTTTGGATAACGGACGGTCTGAAGTTATATTGGCTTACTCGCCCCCCAAAATTCCTCAAAATAAGCTTTGAAAGAATCCGCAATCTGCTGGTTGGTTATCTCTATTGTGACCGGCGCATCCGACTGCAAGCCGATCACCACAACATCCTTGTAGCCCATTATCCATGCTGGCGCGCTCAAGCCCGATGGCATGTAGCGTGCGTCACAGCCTGCAAAGCTGTTCCTGTTCTTCAGTATTTTCGCATCCGTGTCTTTCTGGAAAAGCAGCCTGCACTTTATGCCTGCCTTCACCCTCCTTGCGTGGTCGCGCTTCCAGTAAGAGTGGAAATGCTCTTCCTGCTCTGTGGGGATTCCAAGGAAATAGTATTCTTCCCCTGATTTCAGTTTCCCATACATGTTCTCATGAGCAGATACCATTCCACGGAAGCCAATGTATAGGCGCGCCTCGGGCACCTTTGCCGCTTTCTGCATTGCCATGAGCTTGGGAATCATTTCCTCTATTTTCCTGCTGCTTTCCTCAAGCCTCTTTTTCCTCTCAGCCATGTAATCCAGTATGCTTGAAGGGGAGGCTGCCTGGAAGTGCTTTGTCTTCTCCTTTACAACATAGGTGACAAGCCCCTTTTGCGCCAGCCTCTCGAGTAGTTGGTAGACTATGCAGCGCGCAACCCCCGACTTCTCTACAATGGGGCCGGTGGTCGCGCTTCCCAGCTCAAGGAGGGCAATATACACCTTTGCCTCGCCCTCGGTCAGCCCTGCTTCGCGAAGTATCGAGATGTCCATGCCTACCTTATGCGCGCCAGAGCTTATAATTGTGCCTATTTGCTCTACTAGTCATAGTAGGCAAACCTATTTATTCCCCTACCACCACAAAACACAACACAGGACAACAGAAAGGGAGGAACAAAAAACAAAACGAGGTGGTTGGGATGATAAAGGGCATTCGCGGAGAAGCAGCAATCAAGGTCGATAGAAAGAATCCGATGAAATATGCAAAATTCATGATTGTGAAGGTTGAAAATGATGAATTCTATACCAAAGACATTCTTATCGCCAGGCCACAATCAACACACCCAGTTCACAGAGATATCCTTGCCATGGCTGAGCGGGTCTTTCAGCGTGGCGGAAAAAAGGTAGTCGGGAACGGCAAAGGCGGCTTCCTGAGGCTCGATAAGGGAACAAAGACTATCGAGATATCTGGAAGCAGCGAACAGTTCGGCATGGCGGACGCCACGCTTGTTGAGGGAATATTAAAAAGAAACTTTCCTGACTATAGGATAGGGGCCATTGCCAAAGAAGAGGAGGCTGCACCTGCAAAAAAGCAAATCCTGACTCCCGTGCAACTTTTCAAGATTGTCGTGTCGCATCCTGTCGAGGAGGAGCGGGGCAAAGCCGCGGTAAAATTGGTTGAAGACGCCTATAGAGAACAGGAAACATATAGTGGTTATGGCGGGTCTTTGAAAGGCGGAATTGCAAAGAACGACCTGAGCGAGATTAAGCGGCTCATCTTCTATACATCATACGAGAGAGTTGCCCTTCTGGACCGAATCGCCAAATGCAAGGAATTCCCAGCAGAGGCAAGGGAGCTTGCGGGGATGAGATTGGTCGAAAAGGCCGATTTCGACGGCATAATGTATATCGTCAATAATGCGAAGTTTCCTGCAACCGTGAGGGCTGCTGCAAAGCAAAAAACCTGTACTGCTGCACTGGACGATGTTATAGAGACAGCTAGGTATGGCAGGTATGATGGTCTAATGGCAATTGCCAGAAACGAACAGCATTACGCTCGGCCAATAGAAGCAAGAGAGGAGGCAGGCATAAAATTAGTAAACGCCACAGCAAGCGCAACAGGACAAATAATCGAAATAGAGAGGCTAGAACGTTATGCAGGTTTTTGCCCGCGGGAAAATTTAACTAGGTTGAAGGAGATCGGCAATGACCAAAAAATGCCGAAAAAGGTTAGGGCTGCTGCTTTGGATGCCATAGTGCCCATGGGCTTAAATTGGGTCAGATATTTTGTGAAACATGAAAATTGCAATGGCCTAACCGAGCTGTCAAATAACGCAGAGTTTCCCGAGATTGTCCGTAAAGCAGCGGAAAACGGAGTCGAGGCAGCCAAAATCAAGCATGCCGAATCGCGCGTTAAAGGCATTAGGAGATGTAGGTTCGCGTCTCATGCCACCGGGGAGCTTATGGAAATCGCGAACGACCTAGGCTTGCCGGAACAAACAAGGGACATGGCAGAGAAAACAATCGGGCCAACTGCCAGATATTACATCGACCGTGCCACTGGTGAGGGGGACTACGGTATACTCCTAGACGTTCTGGATTGTGCAAAACTGCCACAGGCAATCCGGGAGCTTGCAAAGGAGAATCTGGACACTGCAATCAAAAACTACTACGAAGACAAAGACAAAACAGGGCGTATGTGTGATGTTAAAAACGGTCTCGACACCGTAGATCCAAGAGTAATCGAAACTCTTGGAAATCTGTACGTTGATTATCTGGCCGGATGTCAGCAGTGGGAGGTTGTTGGAGACCTCCTAAAAATCGCTAACAACGCCAATATGCCAGAAAGCGTCAGAACAGCGGCCCATAATGCGGCGGACAAGGTTGCCGGGCGTGCCTTTGATGGCAGATGCGGCCGCATAGAAGATTTAGAAAAGCAAAGAGACATTGCCAATGGAGCCGGTTCATTCGAAATACCGCAAAAGTTCATCGAGACTGCCAAAAAGAACCTTGAGCCAGCAGCGTCAGACCTTATCGAGAGATATGTCAATGAGGGCGACTATGGGCGCTTGGGATGGCTAACTGGTGATAATTGGCCGGGGGAGATTAGGCTAGCGGCTAAGAAGGGCATGGAAAGATGCGCAATTAATCTGGCAAGCCAACAAAACGATTGAGCTTTCAATTGCAGATAGGCGTTGCGTGACAGCGCTTATGGAGCCAGTGTCTTGCGAAAATTGCGCGCGTTTAGCGCTCTGAAAAACCATCGTTTTTCGGGCATTCTTTTTAGTGGCTTATGCAGACATATATTTTTTGGGACATTCCCGCCTGTCTTTCCTGATACTTCTTTCTGTGATTCCTTTTTCATTTGAATTAATTCATATTAAATCATATTTCATTTAATACTTTAACCTTTCCTGTCCTTGACATATCTCGACGACCGGTAGCTTCCCAGCCTCTTCAATATCCCCTGCGCCACCAAATCATTAAGGTAACGGATTGCAGTCGGGTGCGAGTAGCCAATCAATTTGGCATATGCTGGGGCTGTTAGCGTTTCGTGCTTTTCCAGATAAGCCAATGCCTTCTGCTGCATCTCGCTAATCTGGCCATAGGGCTTTGATACGCGGTCGGAAAGCGAGCCATAGAGGACAACCCGGAAGAATCCGCCCAAATCATCGAAAACCGGATCTGGGAGGCCGTTCTGGCGCATGATGCGGTATATCGCCCGCACGCCCAAATTCAGCCCTTCGCCCCAGCCAGCATCGTTGAGAATGCGGTGCAGGACCGGATTGCGGTGGCGGCGGATGTCAGCGAAGTTCTTGAGGGTCTGTCCTGGGAGCAGTGTACCTGGGCTGGTGATTTGGATGCGGTCGTCGAATATCTCGACTAGGATTCCGTTCGGGTCGAAATAGTCGCGGTGGCCGACTGCGTTTGTGAGGGATTCACGCAGCGCCATGTCCGGGACCATTGGCATCTCGACCCGTTTCCCATCCACCACGCGAGCCGAAAAGCCGGCCTTCTCCCGGATGGCCTTGAATGCCTTCTCCAGAAGCTCCGGGGCGGTGTCGCTGAACCGCTGGTCGGATTCACGGGCCTCCAGCGTGGCAGTCCGACCCTTGTATTTGACTACGCGGATTTCGGTGTTTGAAAAGAAGCGCGAAATGTCCTTGGCGAACGCAAGCACCCCAACATTCTTGACGTAGAACTCCCCTACGCTATTGGCGACCCCCAAGCTCTGCAAAAGGGTATCGGTGGGCACCCCGTCCATATCTGCAGGCTTTCCAGTCCGCTGGGCAACGTGCTTGCTGACCTTCTGCATATCAAGATCCAAAAGTCTGGCCTGGGAGCGGTTTTCCTCGAATGAGATGATGCCGCGTGCCCGGAGGAAGCCCACCAGCTCGTGCTTGCGGATTTCCACGTTGACCGAGCCTTGGCGGACATAAACCCCTTTCTCGAAGAAGCAAACCTGGTCTATGGGCAGGGCGGTGACGTTGGCTATCAGGACATGTTTGCCCTCGACAGTGTGTTCCTCATAGGTGACTGTCGGCTTTGGCTCAAGCAGCGGCAGGATGGCGGCCATTTTCTGGTATGCCTCGTCCTTGGCAACGCCCGCCACGGCTGTTTTGCTGTCTGTCCTTTCCACTCCAAGGACCAAAAGCCCGCCGCCTGAATTGGCGAAAGCGCAGACTGACCGGCCAACGCTCTCGTTGAAATGGGCGGATTTCTTGAACTCCAGCCTGGAGCCTTCCTCTTGGGAGAGGAGGGCGGTTACGTCGCCTTTGGAAAGCATGTTAAAATATTAAGACAAAAGGTATTTAATTCTATTTAATGTAAACAATAACGGGCAGAGCGCCCTTCAGGGTCAAGAGTGGCTGCTCGACGATAAGGCAAAAAAGCCACGTCGATGTGTCTGATGCCATAGTTTGTATAGCATAGCTTGACTCTGATGCCTCATATATAGTGGCATCAGATGCGCATTTTGGCTGTTTTTGCCGCATAATCGGAGGGAAAAAGAAAAGGCAGGGCGGCTTACATCCTTCCTGACAGCTCGTGCTGCGCCGCTGCGATGATGGCAAGGGGCACGCGCATGGGCGTTCCGCTCACGGAATCCAGTCCGCCATGGTAAAGGTAGCGGGCTATGGATTCGGGATCCACGCCCTGCTCGCCGCAGATGCCGATTTCAAGCGAGGGGTTGACAGCGCGTCCGCGCTCCACTGTGAGCTTGACTAGCTCTGCGATTTGCGGGTGCAGGGTCCTGAACGGATCGGACTCCAGCAGCCCGTCGCTTATGAGCCTTGCGATGTAAGCCGCGGTGTCGTCCCTGCTCAGCCCCAGTCCCGTCTGCGTCAGGTCGTTTGTGCCGAACGAGAAGAAATCCGCGTGCCTTGCTATTTCCCCTGCAGACTGGCAGGCGCTTGGGATTTCTATCATGGTGCCAACCTTGTATTTGAGCGATGAGCCGCGCGTCTCAAGCTCATCATGCGCCACCTTGTCAATCCTTTTGCGCGCCCATTCGAAAAGCTTGGGGTTCTCCACCACGGGCACCATTATCTTTACGACGGGCTCTGCGCCCGCCTCTGCCGCGTCAAGCGCGCCGTTGATGATTGCCTTGACCTGCATGTCAAGCATCTCGGGGCACAGGTAAAGCAGCCTCACCCCGCGAACTCCGAGCATGGGGTTCTCCTCATGGAGCGAGCGCACGCGCTCAAGCAACGAGTCCTGCGCAGGGTCAAGCCGTTCTAGCGTCTTCCTTGTTTCCTCAAGTTCGATAATGACTTTTTTGTATTCTTCCGGGGAAAACAGCGACTTTGCCAGCTCGTAGCTCATTGAATCGCCAATTTTCATGCCGCCAAACATCTTTTTGGCAAGGAACGCCAGCACTGCCCTTTCTGCCTGTTCGCGCTCCATTTTCACCAGGTCAGGCAGGAATTCGTGCATGGGCGGGTCAAGAAGTCGTATTGTCACCGGCTTTCTGCTCATCGCCTCGAATATGCTCTTGAAGTCCTCGCGCTGCATGGGAAGGAGCTGGTCAATGAGCTTTTGCCTCTCTTCAAGCGTTTTGGCAAGGAACATGTCCTGCACTATGCCTATGCGCGACTTGTCGTTGAACATGTGCTCCGTCCTGCAAAGCCCTATCCCCTTTGCGCCAAGCTCAAGAGCCTGCCTTGCCTGCCCGGGCGTGTCGGCATTTGCCATTATGGGAAGCTGCGAAATGGAATTCGCCCAGCCAACCACGCGCTTGAAGTGCTCCGTTATCTCCGGGTCGATGAGCTTAAGTTTGCGCGCAAACACCTCGCCGCTGGCGCCGTCAATAGTAATCCAGTCCCCTCCCTTTACTTCATTGCCGTTGATGAACGCGCGCCCGTTTTCAAGGTCCAGCCTGAGAGCGCCGCATCCCACCACCGCAGGTATGCCGTTGCCGCCGCACACCACTGCCGCGTGGCTGGTGGCGCCGCCCTCCACCGTGAGGACCCCGCCTCCGCTCCTGCCCGCGGCAATCATGCCATGGTAGTCCTCGGGTTTGGTCATGTTGCTAAGAAGAATCATGCGCGACTGCTCCTTCTCTTTCTTGCCAGCCAGTTTTTCCTCCTCTGCAATCTTTGCAATTTTCGAGGCGCTGAAATAAACCTGGCCGCAGGCTGCGCCTGCTGACGCTGGCGCGCCTTTTGCACCCGCGAAAACCCCCCTCTTCGCATCAGGGTCTATCTGCGGCAGGAGCACGGACAGCACATTGTCAAAAGTGATGCGCTTCACCGCCTCCTCCTTTGTTATCATTCCTTCATCCACAAGGTCGCACGCAATCTTGAACGCCGCCTTGCCCGAGCGCTTGCCGGTGCGCACCTGCAGGAAAAACAGCTCCCCGTTTTGCACGGTATACTCTATGTCCAGCATGTCGCGGTAGTGATCTTCAAGCCGCTTTGCGGTTTCAAAAAGCTCCTTGCCAAGCTTTCCCGGAAGCGGGCATTTTCCGTCGCTTGTGAATGCGATTGGCGTGCGCGAGCCTGACACCACCTCTTCGCCCTGTGCGTTTGCAAGGTAGTCAGAGCACGCGTGCGGGTCGCCGGTATTCTTGTGGCGCGTGAAAAGCACGCCGCTGCCTGAGTTTTCGTTGCGATTTCCATAAGCCATTGATTGCATGTTAACTGCAGTGGGCATCTCAAGGGGCAAGCTGTTTTTCTCCTTGTAAACCATCGCCTTGTCGTTGTAGGATGAGCGGAACACCGCCTTCACTGCGGACATCACCTGCTCGAACGGGTCCTGAGGAATTTCGCCCCCTGCGCGGTAAATAATATCCTTGAACGTGCCGACAAGCCCGGCAAGCGCCTCTGCGGGAAGCTGGGAATCCGTTTTCACTCCATATTTTTCCCTTGCGCTTGCAAGCGCGTTTTCATAGAGGCTTATTGTCTTGTCGCCTTCCTTGACAATGCCAACCTCTTCAACTACGCTCCCGTAATACTGCAGGAAACGGCGCTGGAGGTCGTAGACAAAGCGCGGATCCTCGCCGTTTGCCAAAAGCTGCTCCACGCGCGCGTCGTTCAGCCCAACATTGAGCACGGTCTCCATCATGCCGGGCATGGAAATCTTCGCGCCCGAGCGGACCGAGAAAAGCAGGAGGTCGTTGCCGCCGTCGTAATCAAAAAAGTCCTTACCTGTTCTTGCCTCGAGCTCGAGCAGGGCTGCGCGCACGTGCGCACGCAGGCTTTCGTCCATTTTTTTCCCTGCGTTATAGTATGCTTCGCATTCCGTGGTGGGAATGATTGCGGCTGGCGGGACGTTCAGGCCGAGATTTATCATGTCGCAAAGCCCGGTGCCCTTGCCGCCAAGTGCTTCCTTTGCTTGCGTTTGCGTGCCTATGAAGTCGCCCTGCGATGGCACATATGCGCGCACGCCTTCATATGCCGGCTTGCCGTTCTGGAAGGAGTCTGTTTTTGTATGAAACTTGATGCGATTTTTCTGCTCTTGAGAAATAGTTGCTTTTCTTTCAGTTATCGGCTTTTTGCCTGAAAATTCCGTTCCCATGGGAATCCCTCCACGGTTTGTGCTTTGTGATAACATGGGTTTTTAAGGGGTGTGGGGCAGGAATTGCCCGCCCTTCCCAAACCCATCTATCTTTTCCCTGTAATCTGACGGGGGCATACAACCTGATGGCATCAGCCGGCCTGATGCCAATGTTCCACGACGCTCACGCCATCAAACCATGCTGGCCCTTGACTCTGATGCCAAAAACAGAATTGGCGGCGCTGCCGCACAGATTCCATCAGCTCTTCTTCTTTCCCTTTGACTTTGCCTTCGCTTTCTTCTTTGCCATTGTATCGCCGCTCGGCCATTCCCGCCGTGCATTTATAACACCAATGCAAATCCATTTAAACTCTTATTATAACATTTCACCCGGTGTTGGCATGATGAAGCAAACAAGGGCAGTTCCTCCTGTTGGAAAAGGCCAATTCCCGCAGCGCGCGCCGCTTTCAGTATCTCCTGGGGTAAAAGAGGCAATCTCGCTGTTCATCCGGGCGGAAAACTCATTCAACAGCGGCTCCTGCCAGGACGCAACCGGCTATTCGGACGCCGTCCTTCTCTGCAAGGAAATAATCGCAAAATACGCCAGCGCCCTGTCCGACGGGCATTCAAACACCCTTGTCGACACCAAGCTGCTGCTTGCCAAGTCGCTGTGGCACCTTGGGCGCGACGAGGAGGCGCTTGCCGTGCTGACCGAGGCAAGCAAGGCAGCTGCGCATCCGGAGCTTTCAGAATGGATTGGCATATGCCAGAAAAAGTGAGCGCTTCCGCTGCCCAATTCTTTTTTCCGAAGAAAAATAGCCGCTTAAGCCATTCCCATGTAGGAGAGGAGCTCGACTTTCTCCTTCTTGGAAAGCGAGCCATGGTTGACCACGCCCTCCTTGAAAGTGCGCCTGTAGTCCTCGTCCTGAGCAGTGCTGCCCTCGTTCTTCTTGTAGCGCCTTTCCCTGTTATTAAGGTAGCTGCGCCACGCAGAGATTATTTCATTTTTCGTTTCAGCTGTCATTTTCCCACTCCCACCCAGTACTCGCCCTATGCGGCAAATTCATTCGCTTAGAACAAATCCGCTGGCAGATTAAACCTGCAAAAGGCGTAAGTCTTCTTATGTCTGCTCCAATTTATATAGCTTGCTACATGTTTGGCGAATTTTGCACACTCATATCGCCTAATCCATTGCTGCCAGCCGCACGCACCAGGCAGCAAAGCCTATTTCCGTAAGCGCAACAAGCAGGAATATCGGGGCAAAGCCAAACGCCTCTGCTGCAATGCCTGACACGGCTGTCGCTGCAATCGTCACAAGAAGGCATGGCATGATGAGCATGGAAAGGTCGGTTGCGCGCTTCTTGCTCTCCTTTGCGCCAATGTAGTTCATCTGCTCCCAAAGGACCGCAAGTCCAGCATCGCCAAACGCCATGAAAAGGAAGAAGAAAGGAGCAAGGGCGGGCGGGGCAAATGCCACTCCCACCAGCCCCGCGCAGAAAATCGCAGCGCCTGCAACCGCAGCCTTCGGGGTCTCCACCCTGCGGTGCGTTATGACGTGCAAGGTGCCCCCCAATATGAGGAAATAGCCAGCATAGATAATGCCTATCTCGCCAAGCGTGAAGCCAAGCACGCTGAAGTAAATCGGCAGCAGCACGTAGAATGCAGCGTGGTAAAGCACGCCGCCAAGCGTGAACACGCCGGCAATCTCGTAGAACTTGCGGCTCCTGCCAAACGGGTTGAAATCTGACAAGCGTACACGCGACGAGGCCTTGTGAATGTTCTTCAGCCTCAACGATGAGAAGACAAGGTATGCGGAAAGCACTACCAGGCAAAGCAGGGGCAGGTCATACCCTCCGAACGCGAAAAGCGCACCCACCGCCAGGCTGCCGGCCGCATTGTACACCAGCCTGCCTGAGAGCATGTCTGTAAGCACAAAGTGCTTTTTTTCAGGCGAGGCGGCCATGAGGCTTGGCCTTACTGCCGACCATATGGCAGACTCCCTCGCGCCGTCCAGCAGCTTGCCTGCCGCAAACCCCGTCGCAGTGGTTGAGAAAAGGTAGGCAATTGAAAGAAGGAAGTCTGCTGCCGAGGAGAAGATGTAAATTACCCTGTCACCAAGCGAGTCAACGATTGCCGCACCTGCCAGCCTCACCACTGCCTTTGCCAACGGCGCGGCTGCAAACACAATGCCTATTGTCGCCAGGTCTATGCCGCGCTCAAGCATGAGGAGCGGCACAATCACCGTGGTGGCCCCGGCTATGAATGCATCTATGAAGTTTATCGTGTACAGTCGGCGGAGCATATCCATCCCTTTAAGCCATTCTTTTTTATATCCATGTTGTGCTGGCGCACAACATCTATAAAAAAGCAAACAAAGGTTGCTTTTTTATAGGCATGCTTTCAAATTCATTTTCAGTGGCCAAGGTGATGTAGCCTGGTAGCATGGGAGCTTGTGGAGCTCTTCGCCCGAGTTCAAATCTCGGCTTTGGCCCTATTATTTTCCTTCCGCGCAGATACTCTCTTAAATTTCACCCGCGAATTATTCCACATGAAGACTTCCGTGCTCCTGGTGCTTTTGGCAGTGGTGGCGGTGATTGCCATCTACATGGTGTTCTCCAAGCCAAGCTATCCCATGAGCGAGGAGGACGCAAAGGCGTTCTTTCTGGAGGACCTCAAGGACAAGTATCCTGGTGCTGACGTGCACGAGATCGTGGAGATACTGCCAGCAACCGCATCTGACGGCTCATTATACTACCAGCTAAAAGCGCGCGTGACTGACGGGCTTTATACCCCCTGCCCGGAACGCATGCACGTGTTCTACGACTACCCGCCAAAGAACTTTGTGGCCCAGCCGCCCGAGTACATCACAAAGGGCTGCAGGGTGTGCATTGGCGTTGACAGCTGCATACTTGCTTTTCCCGAGGAGGCAGTGATTGCATCGCACACCTATGATGGAACTGAGGAAGTGGCGGCATTTGTGAATGGCAACTCTGATGCCAAGGCAGACGCAATATTCCTGGAAAGCGTCGAAGGCGAGGCTGGCACGTGGAAAGTCACCTGGCGCTCAGCCACAAACCCATCCTATTACGAGGTCTTGCTCTCAAAGCCTCAAAACTCGGTGCTTTCGGTAAGCAAGCTCTCCTAAGAAGCAGCTATTTTTGCAGCCATCCTTCCAGTCAGGCAATTCATTTTCCAAAGCGAGAAGAGCTGCGCGATCATGCTTGCGGCCACGACATAAACCCCGTATTGCACGAAGAAATGCATGGCGGCAATTGGCAGCACAAGCGAAAAGATGCCAATGCCCACTGTCCCGCACGCAGCGGCGCCGCATGCTGAAAGCGCAACCAGCCCCATTGCCGATGCCAGCACCGAAAGCGTGCCTGTGCCTTTTGCAAGCCTTGCGTTCTCCTTGGCGACATAGGCAATGCACGCCATTGTGTAGGCAAACACAATGATGAATTCAAATGAAAGCGCCGCATATTGCGCAAAAACCTGGTGCGGGACTATGAAATATGCAAGGATAAGGGAAAGAAGGAACACCAGCCTGCAAACAAGCCCCTGCTGTTTTTTGCCATCCTAGCCCTCGTAATAGTAATGCTCGCCAGCCTCTGTCTGCTCCCTGTCAAGCGCGCTTCCAGGCTTGTTTATCCTGGGGCGGCGGCTTTCCTTGTCGCGCCTCAGCGTGATTCCTGCTGCTTTCAAAAACGCGTTCATGCCCTCGCGCTTGCCTGAAGGCGCTGTCGCATGCCCCTCTTTGCTTGGCGTGCCAAGAAACATCATCATCCTCGAGGAAACCGCGTCAAGGAGCACCAGGTCGTGGTCGATTACAAACGCGCACTTCTTGCTGCCTGCTATGAGCGACTGCAGCAGGTCGGCAAAACCCAGCCTCTGCTCAACATCCAGGAAAGCAGAAGGCTCGTCAAACAGGTAAATGTCTGCCTCGCGGCAAAGCGCAAGGGCGCAGGACACGCGCTGCAGCTCGCCCCCCGACAACTCAGTGAGCTTTTTCTCCATGAGCGAGGAAAGCGACAGCTTCCTTTTCGCAGTTTCGAAAAACGCGGCATCCACTTTGCCTGAAATGAAAAGCTCGCGCACTTCCAATCCTTCCTCGGCTTTTATGTACTGGGGCTTGTAGGAGACGCGGCTGCCTGAAAGCGGCTCGCAGTTGTCCGGCTTTTCAATGCCGGCAATCATTTTCACGAACAAGGACTTTCCAATCGCATTCTCGCCCAAAATGCCTATCACTTCGCCCTCCTTCAAGCTTCCCTCTTCCGAGGAGAATTTGAACAGGTCGAATTTCTTTTCGAGCGCGGGATAAGTGAACTTTGCTGACCTGCTTCCTGCCTCGGTGGCAGAGGTTATCGAGAAAGTGATGGAGTGGTCCCTGAAGCGCGTGTTCTCATCAGTCAGGAAGCCGTCCAAGTACTCGTTTATCCCGCTTCGCGCAGCCTTGACCCCCGACACAACGCCATAGGCATTCTCAGTGCCGTAAAAGACATGCACATAGTCGGACAGGTAATCAAATATCGCCAAGTCATGCTCAATCACAATCACGCTTTTCTTCTCGGACAGCGATTTGAGCGCGCGCGCCATGGACAGCCTCTGCTTGATGTCAAGGTAGGCTGCAGGCTCGTCAAAGTAGTAAAGGTCCGCATCCTTGCAATAGGCAGCCGCAATTGCCACCCTCTGAAGCTCGCCGCCCGACAGCACAGACACCCTCTTTTCCAATATCTCCTCAAGCGCAAAATGCCCCACTGCCTCATCCAGCACCTTCCTCTCGTCGTTTTTCTGCAGCAATTCCCTTGCAGTTCCCCTGAAAAAGTCAAGTATTTTGTAGACGCTTTGCGGCTTGAGCGCCACCTTCACCGTTTTGTCGTGTATTGACCTGAAATAATTCTGCAGCTCAGGCGCGAGCCGCGCAAGCACTTCCTCAGGCGTGTGCTTCACCTCAAACTCCGCAAAGTTCGGCTGGATGTGGCCTGCCAAAAGCTGTATGGCAGTTGTCTTGCCAATCCCGTTCTTGCCAATCAGGCCGGTCACTCCCTTTTGCGGCAAGGGCATCCCGTAAAGCCTGAAGGTGTTCTCGTCATACTGGTAAATGGGCTTGCCAGTCTCGCTTAGGAGGTTGATGATGGTGATGCAGTCCATTGGGCATTTTTTCGGGCAGATGCCGCAGCCAGTGCAAAGTATCTCGGAGATTACCGGGAAGCCCTCCGGGTCCACAGTTACAGTGTCATCGCCCATCCTCACGCCAGGGCATACTTTAAGGCACTGGTAGCCGCACTTGTCGCGCGTGCAGCGCTCGCGGTCAATTATCGCGATTCTCACCTTCCCCTTCTTTTCCATCTTAATCGACTCCGTCGATTTCAGGAAAAAATGCGTTCATTTTTTCCATCCAACTCTCCTCGCTTGCTTATTCTTCCCGCTAGCTTTTATTACGCTTCCCTCTCGGTGCGTGTTGCCTAAAATGTAAAGATAGGTTTAAATAGCCTTGCCACCACAATTTACACATACAGACGACAAGAAGGGTGGGGAACATGATGGTTGTTAAACAAAAGGTTTCCAAGAAAAAAACACCTCCAATATCAGAAGACCGCGTGACAAAGGAAGCATGGCTGCTTTGCGACATAAATTCCACCGTCAGGTCCAAAAAGTATGCAGCCGACACGGTGAACACAAGGATAGAAAAACGGATAGAGTCTGCAAGCGAAAGAAGCGGCAAAGAAAAGCAGGAAAATGGCCACGAAACGACAAAGGCAAAAGAACTCCAGGAAAAAGTCGACTTTCTAACAGAGCTTTACGATTTTGTGCAGATGCAGGTAAATGCCTTTATCAGCATAAACAACTCCTTCAACGACAAGAAAAAGCACCTGCGGACGTCTCTTGAGAACAAGCTCAAGGCTCCACCACTGGTCAAGTTCATGGAAAAGGCGTTTCCCTGGCTCTTTGCCGGGGGCGTGGGTGCTGGAATTGGCCTTACCATATGGTCTGTTGTCACTTCATGGCTCGAAAGCAAGTTCCCGAGCGCATATCCTGGCATTGTCAAGGACATAACAAACTTCGTAGGCCTCATTTTTGTCGGAGTTGCTGGTTACTTGCTTAACAGGATCCCCGCCTGGAACCAGTCCAGGCTCGAGAAAAAATACGACCGAAAAATACGCACGATAAACGAGGAGGAAGGAGAAATCAGGACAAGGATAACCGACTTGGTGCAGGTCGAATACCAACGGCTTGCCGAAAAGTACGTCTATGATGTTCCTGATAGCAACGAGCAAGACAAGAAAAACGCCATCAAAATAATAGAAGAAGTGAAGAACAATTACGGTTTCACCCTCCCATACCCCCCGTTTGATGGTGTAGTGTAGGCTTTTTATCTTCTTTTCCCCTTCTTTCACCCATGAAACTAGGCAAGCAGGACCCGAAAGTCGGGGAAATACGGCTCACCCCTGAGAACACAGAGGACTTGTGGCACATTGAGCGGCTGCTTGGCGCAGGCGACACGGTGATTGCGCGCACGTGGCGCCGCTACAAGGCGGTGGAGGGCGATGCCGGCGAGAAAAAGGCAGTCACGATGAGGCTTGCCGTGGAAAAGGTGGAGTTCTCGCCGCATGCGAACCGCTTGCGCGTGACAGGCAAAATCATAGAGGGCACGCCGGTTGAATTCGTGCAGACAGGCTCATACCACACGATTGACATCGAGGAGCACTTCCCGGTCTCCATCATAAAGGAGAAATGGATGGCGCACCACATGACGCGCATAAAGCAGGCGATTGCCGAGACAAAGCGCCCACGGCTTGGCATGCTGGTGCTGGACGAGAGCAAGGCAATATACGCAACGTTCCGAGGCTCAGGCGTTGCCTACGAGCTTGAGCTGGAAAACAGCGCAAGAAAGCGCGACGACAAGTTCGACGAGAAGACGCAGTCATTTTTCGGCGAAATCCTCAAGAAGCTGCAATCCTCCCAAGTGGGCAGGATAATAGTCGCAGGGCCAGGGTTTGGCAAGGAAAACCTAATGAAGTTCATAAAGCAGAAAGACGGCAAGCTTGCTTCGCGCATTGTGCTTGAGCACTGCTCATACGCCGAGAGGAGCGGCATAAATGAATTGCTCAAGCGCGGCGTGGTGGGCAAAGTCGCGGCTGAAGAGCGCGCGGAAAACGAGCTTGTGCTCATGGACCGCTTCTCAACAGAGCTGAAGAAAGACAGCGGGCTTGTGGCATATGGCAAAAAGGAAATGGCAGCGGCAGTCACCGCATCCGCAGTGGAAACCATTCTTGTGCTTGACGAGTTATTGCGCACTGACAAGGAAGTGGAGCGCATCGTGGAGCAGGGCGAGGAAAGGAAAGTGAGGCTCGTCATCTTCTCGCACGAGTCAGACGGCGGGCGCGAGCTAGACGGATACGGGGGGTTTGCCGCGCTTCTTCGCTTCAGGATGCGCTAAAACGCTCTAAAAAGTTGTCAGACGTTGACTGTTTGTGCTAGGTAATAGAAATTAAAACCTAGTGAAAACAAGGCTTTTTATGCTTTGCCCCGCCAATAGCTTCATGGAAAGCGTTTTCGAGCGAAAATTCGGGCTGGCAAAGGCGATTCTTTCCGATGTAGCAGATTGCGTAGACTGCCAGTTGATACTGGTTGGCGGCACCGCCCTCACGCTTTTCTACCTTCAGCACAGGGTGAGTGTGGACCTGGATTTTGTCCCTCTGTCAGGTGACGATGTTTCCGAGGCAAAACAGGCGCTCAAAGGATGCATGAGCAAAAAAGGCTACACAACGCAGCGCGCAAGGTGGCACAACCAGTTCGTCGTATGGTCAGAAACCACAAGCATCAAGGTGGAGGTTTTTACGCCAGATGAAAAAGTTGCAAAAACGGAAAAGCGCGTTTATGGCGGCAAGGAAATGCTCGTGGCATCGCTTGATGATTTGCTGAAAATGAAAACACTGGCATTTTCACAGCGGGGCAAGGCGCGCGACCTGTTCGACGTGGTGGCAATTCTCATGAAGACGGGCAAAAGCCTCTCTTTTGCAGAAGAACTGGTGAAAAAGTGCGGCATTCCGCAAGACACGGAAGAACTTGAGCAGATGGCTCCGGACAAGACTGTGCTTGATGCATTCTATAAGGTGATTAGAAAATGAAACCTATTACGGGACAGGCAATAAGCTTTGCACAGCTTCGCAAGGAAGGTAACAGCCGCAAGGCAATTCGCGACATGCTGGCAAGGCTGCTGATTTTCCCAACCCCTTTCAAGGGCATCTATTACATTCCCACGCAGGACGAGCGCGGCGGTTGGCTTCTCAAAAGGCCAGAGCTTGCCCTCAAGCAGGCAATCGCCATCTACCTTGGCACGGACAACTTCTACTATTCCTGCAAAACCGCGGAAGAGCATTTCGGGATAGACTGGCATCGCTATGGGCAGGTGCACGTTGTGAACCCCGTGCGCTCAGGAAGGATAAACCTGAAAGAGCGAATTGAGCGCAACAGGAAGAAGAAAACATGGAGGGCAAAGCAGGTCGCGCGCATACTGGAGTTCTACGGCAATGAAATTGTTTTCCACCGCGCGGACGAAGAGAGCATAAAGAAAGCAAAGCTGAAACGCACGCCCTTCGGCGATTACGCGCTTCCCTCGCAGATAAAAAAGGACAGGAAGCGCTTCAGAGAGAAAACAAACGACGCTTCCAATGGAATAGCCCTCTCCATCGAAAAAGCAGGTAAGGCGCACATCGAAAAGCACGGCTTCAGGAAGATGTCCCTTCGTGAACTGGACAGGCTTACAAAAAAGTGATGGGCACTAGCCTTTCCTCGTTTTTGCACACGATAGTGAAAATATGCCCCTCTCCAGCCTTCCCTTCTTCTCAAGCTCACCTGCCACGTAATCAAGCAGCATTCTTTTCACGCGCATGTACTCCTCCCTGCTTACCGACTGGTTGAGGACAGCGTACCTTGCGCCTTTCAGGTTGAAGCACAGTATTCCTTCCTCCACATTCTCGCAGTTGTGGCAGAAGTAGCAGTTGCGGCACTTGAAAGAGCTGTCAGTCTCAAGGCACTTGTTGCACTGCGTTGGATTGTAGCAGTTTATCAAAAACTCGCAGTTGAGCGTGCGATAGTAGCCCCCGAAAATGTACTTTGACTCAGTCACCAGCGTGGAATAGCCGGAAAGCATGGAGTAGAACGAATACCAAAGCCTGTGCACGCTTGTGGAGTCTGCAGCAGCAGGCGTCTCTGAAATCTCCAGATTCCTCCCATCGCGCTTTTCGCAGGTGAAAACCGCAATCTTGCCCGCGCGCTCAGCAATCTCATCAAGCGAGGGCGTTTCTCCTTCCTTGAGCGCTATTTTCATCTTTATCGCAGAGGCAAGTGCCTCATCAAAGGAGGCAAGCCTGGCTGCAGGCACCTTGCCAATGGTTGGAAGTTCTGTGCTGTAGGTTGGCGAGCCGAACATTCCCTTGATTTTCTTTATTTTCATGGTTTTCTCAGTGAGCCAGCCCTCGCATTTCTCAGGAGAGCCAACCTCTTTTCCAATAACCACCCTACAGCATGAGGCAAATGCTTTTTCCACGCCTTTGGGGGGCTTTGCGATGATCTGCTCCCCGTTTTCCTCCTTGCTTGCGCCAACAAGGTCCACAATGGAAAACAGCCTCTTGTCTTTCTTCAGCTTTTCAGCCATTTCGGCCACAAGCTTTTCCTTAAGCGCCAAGTATCTCTCCTTTGTGAGCTGCAGGTTGCCAATGCAGTGGTTTTTGCCAAGCAGGTTGAAGCTGAACATGATATCATTGGAGCCGCTGCAGTTGTACGCATAGTAAGCGCCGGAAATTCCCGTGCTTGCGTAAGTCTCAAAGCAGCGCGCAGCGCCATGGTTGTTCGGCCCTGCGCACCAGGCACAGCGAATCGAGTTGTTCACGCCCCTAAAGCCGCTCACTCCGTAAATGCTTTCCGAGTACCTGCCAATGGAGCAATAAGCCACGTACTTTGAGCTGTAGACATCGTACGAATCATGCACTTCCACGCAGTCTGCTATATTGTCGCCGCTGCCCAAGCCAATGTTCTTGCCAAAAGTCTTGTTGCCGCAATAAACCGCGCGCTCTGACGCTGCGGAAAAAAGCGAGTCAATGTCCTTTATGTCATTGATGTTCATTGGCGCGAATTTGACCTCTGCAATCTCCTCCTGCGAGGCATATTTCGCTCCCTTGGGGTAGTATGGGCCTGACAAGCAAACCTGCTTGCCAGACACACACGAGCGCTCCACTGAGTAAGGAAAGAGCATTTCGGAAAGATAAGGCGCGAATTCTTTCAGCTCGCCTACCTCAGAGCCGAACAGAAGCCTGCAGGTCTTCTTGAAATCAGCGTTAATTTTTCCCATAGATAAGCCTCCGTTTTCGCTGATGCGCTATCTTCCCCGCGGCAGTGTCCAGAACACCTTGGCATCAAATGTTGGCTTTTTGCCGGGCTTCATTCCAAGCCTTACGTCTGGCATGCCCCACTTTTTGGTAGGAAACTGGAAGCCAAGCCTGATATCTGAAATTTTTCCACCACTAACACTCGCCCCGATATTGACCCTGGCACCTTTGCCATTCCGAAGCGCGCTGCCAACGCTTCCGCCATATTCAGTGATTTTTCCATCTGAGAGGACAGCGTAGCCGCCAATGCCAGCCACCTTGCCTCCAAATGACCTGCGCGCCTCAAATGCTGTCCTGGCAGAAGCCTTGCCAAAAACATTGTCAACCTGCTCTCCAATGGAAACCAGCATTTTGTCAGTGTGGATTATGTTTGCCTGCGCGGCAAAGCCTGCCTGCCCCAGTGGTCTGTCCGTCGAAAGCGTAGCGCCAACAGCTGCTTTTCCGCCAAAAATCTTTTTCGAAGCGTACAAAGTTGCGTTTCCTTTGCCATCAAACGGCTGATTGTAAACAAGGTCCACGCAAAAGCCTCCTGGCAGCTGCTGGTTCACCTGCAGCACTCCTGTGCAAGTTTTGCCCTTCATGGTAAATGCGAGCGCCTGCCAATCGCCTGTGTAAAGGAACCATGTCGGCATGACGAAAACTCCCTTGAATGACAAGTTGGGATACATCGCAATCTTTTCTTTCTTGGCGGGCAGCGTGTCCTGCTGCTGTGCGTTTGCCTCCTCAGAAACAAAGGGCGACGCGATAATTACAAAAGCGCTGATGAAATTTGCAACGTTTCTTACCATATTTCCACCACTTATAACTTCTTTCTGATGCCCATTGTATATATAAATTTGTGGTAAGTTAAAACACCACAGATGGGCTTATGGTGGGCGAAACTGAGGCGCTGCAGGGGCTTGGCTTGACGGCAAACGAGGCCAAGCTCTACCTTCTTCTCCTTAAAGGCGGAAAGGCAAAGGCGACTGACTTGGCGGCCAAAAGCGGCATGCACAGGCGCGTGGTCTACGACACGCTTGCGCAGCTTGAGAAAAAGGGCATGGTTGGGCAGGCGTCGGTCGGGGGCGTGCTCACTTTCACTCCCTCGCCCCCTTCCTCTCTCCTGTCTTTCCTTGACGAGAAGCGCGACTCAATGGAAAAGGTACTGCCTGAGCTTAGCCGCGCCTTTGAGTCGGAAAAATCAGCGTCAGCGTCAGTAATGCACGGCAGGCAAGGCGTGAAGACAATACTTGAAGACATTTTAGCGCTTCGCGCGAACTACTGCGTCTACTACGGGCAGATGCAGATCTACGACCTGCTCCCCAAGTTCATGCCAATCTTCAATGAAAAGAGAAAGCGGCTTGGCATCAAGGGAAGACACATATTGCTTGACACGCCGCTGGTGCGCGAGCGGGCGGCAAAAATCCCCTTCACAGAGTCAAAATTCATTGACCCATCCTCACCATCGCCTGGCGTGTGGTGGACTTATGCTGACAGACTGGTGCTTATTTTATGGCACGACGAGCCCACAGTCATTCTCATAAAAAGCGATCCGCTTGCCAAGACATTCAGGAGCACCTTTGACGCGGAATTCAGCTCGAAAACCGCGGTCTTCCGAGGCGACGAGGGCATGAAGGCGATTTTTGAGCAGACTCTTGACTACAAGGAAACGCTTTTCATTGGCGCAGGAGGGCAGGCGTCAGAGCGCTACAATGACTATTACGTGAAAAGCTTCATACCTCGCGCGAAAAAGACAGGCCACAAGTGGTATCTGCTTTCGCACCCGCGCATACTTTCCAGGCCTGCCTCAAAGTACCCGATGAGCATAGTCCGTCTGCTCCCGCGCGACTGGGAGTACTCGCCGAATGTGGTCTGGATTTACGGCAACTTCGTGGCAAACGTGGTGTGGCTTGACGAGCCTGTCGCGTTCGTGGTGGAGGACAAGCACGTGGCTGACGCCTACCGCGAGTACTTCTGGCTGCTTTGGAAATTGGCAAAGAAAAAATAGCCATCACGCTTTCTTCGCCCGCGCAATGCCATAAATGCCAATTGGGCAATCATGCTTCTTCCCAAGCGAGGACAGGATTTCCGAAAGAACGAGCTTTTTCACGCGCGCAAATTCCTCCTTTCCAACTTCTGAGTTGCCAATCGCGTACCTCAGGTTCTTCACGTTGAAGCAGAACATGGAATCATGCACGTTCTCGCAGTTGTGGATGAAGTAGCAGCCCGTGCAGTTCTGGGAAGTGTCAGCCTCGAAGCAGCGCGAAAGCTTGTAGGAGTTGTAGCAGTGGATGCAGAAGCTCGAGTTCCTCGTGGCGTCAATGCCGAACATGTGGTCGCAGTCGCGCGGCCAGCAGGAATACGCGCAGTCCTTTGCATGGTACGCCCTGCTGCAGCAAAGCACGTTGTTGCCAAAGTGCACGGTGGAGCACTCTGCGGCATTGGTGGTGAGTACAAATTCCTCTGTGGAGAAAACGGCAACCGGCGAAATCAGCTCGCCGATGCCTGATAGCGATATTCTACCTGCCGATAGGCTCTCAGGCACTTGCCTGGTCTGGCAAATCCCATGAAGCTCCCAAAGCTTCACCACCCTGCCCTTTGCCGCCAAATCATGGTCAATCGCATAGCCCCCAAGATAGACTGCCTCGCCGCTTGCCGCAGACTTCACGCTGCTGATGTTCCGAGTGTACTTCGTGAGATAGCCCTTGAAATCCCTCACGCTGCCAAGCTTCCTGCCAAGCACCACATTGCACGCCTCGTCAAACGCCGTTTGCACCTTGCTTTCGTCAAACGCTGGCGCAGGGCTTTTCCTGGCAAGCTTCGGAAGGCGCGGGGCCTGCTTTGGCAGCAGCTCAAGGATTGATGGCGCGCGCCCCTTTGCCTCAAGCTCATCCGCAATGTCTGAGAGCAGCTTCTTCTTCACGCGCGCGTACTCGCTTTCGCTTAGCTGTGCGTTTCCCACCATGCGCCTCTTTCCCATCAGGCCAAAACAGAACATGCACTCAGTGCAGCCGTCAAGGTAGTAGGAATAGGCAATGTCGCTTGACTCATAGACTCTTTGGCAGCACAGGCACCTGGCAGTCCTCCACGTGTTGTGTCCCCTGATGTTGTGTATTGACTCGCCAATCACCGAGCTTCCGAACGAGGACTTGACCTCCCTGCCGATGGTGCAGTAAGCCAAATCCTGTGAAGTGTGGAAGGTATGGCAGCCAAGCACATAGTGGCAGTCCTCCATGCCCGTGCTCTCCTCCGCGTGCGAGGAATTGCCAAGTATCGCATTGCCGCAGAAAACCGCGCGCTCGCCAAGCGCAGACTGGATGGAGTCAATATCCTTCATTTCATTGAGGGAGAGCGGCTCAAATTTGCGCGAGTAGTCCACCTCGTCAAAGCTGATGAACGGCGCGCCTTGCGGGTAGGGGCCCACTGCCACCACCTCCTTGCCCGAGCGCGCTGACTTCCTTTTCTCAAACGGCTCCAGCGATTCGCAGAGCCATCCCTTGTAGCGCGCAAGCTCGCCGATTTCGCGCCCGAAAAAGAGCCTGCATGTGGACTGCCACTTGCCGTTCAGCCTGCTGTAAAGTTCAGTGTCACCCATTCAATTCCCCTTCCCAGTGATGTTGTAAATGCTCCTTTTATAGTCGTGCGTTTTTTCAAGCGATGAGGTTATCTCCGCCAGCAGCAGCCTCTTGGCTTTCTCGAATGCCTCCTTGCCCACTTCAGAGTTCCCGATTGCATACCTGAGGTTTTTCACATTGAAGCAGAACATGGAATCGTGCACATTCTCGCAGTTGTGGCAGAAATATGAGTCGGCGCATTTGCTGCAGAAGTCCAATTCAAAGCAGCGGTTCAGGCTGTCTGAATCATAGCAATTGATGCAGAATTGGGAGTTTGAGAGCCTGCCGCCGCCGAATGCGTACTTGGAAGTAACAAGGTACAAGTTGTATGCGCCGTATTCTGACTTGTATGCTGATGCCTTGTAAAGGAAAGAGGAATCCACTGCTGCCAACGTTTCTATGGCGCCGTGGCATGTGCCTTCGAACATTTCATCTGTGAAGTACCCAATTTTGCCGAGTGAATTTCTGATGGATGCTAATCCAACAATTTCACTCTCATCAAGATGCAGGCCTTCCAAAAATGGGGATTCTTCGCTTGAAACAACCCTTTTGTCAGGCATCAGCGAATAAACCGGGTAGCATTTGCCTGGAAGGGCATACGCCTTGTTTCCAAATGGAGTGGTAAATTCCCGCAGCGAACCAACATGCTTTGAAAGCCATTTTTCATACTGCCGTATGTCTCCAGGTTCCTTCTTGAAAAGAATCCTGAATGCGGACGCAAACGATTTGTTGATTATTCCAATGTCTCCTTGCGCTTCCTTGATTTTCATTGCTGGGGCAGTTGGCAATGCAGTTTCCTTGTTTGGCACAAGTTCAAAGATGGAAGGGAATTTCTTCTTCCTCTTTAGCTCATCCCTTGATTCCCCGACGATTTTCTCCTTCAGGGCTTTGTATTTGTCCTTTGGCAGCTGAAGGTTTCCAATCCTGTAGCTCTTGTTCCTCTGATTAAAACAGAAGAGCAGGTCATGGGAGTTCATGCAGGTGGCGCAAAAATAGAGGTCGCTGCAGCTTATGGAAAGCCTGGTTTCAAAACAGCGCCTGAAGTCAGAGCATCTTACGCACCTTATTGCGAATTCGCCGTTGTCCGAGCGGAGGCTGCCGAATATGCTGCGGCTGTTCGTGGTTATGATGGATGACGCATAAACATAAGACGAGCCCTGGATGGTTGTCGAGCCTGACACATATGCCGAGTCCACAACAGCATCAGATGACTCCACAAAGCGGGAGTTGTCCAGAATCTTGTTTCCGCAATATTCCCACTTTTCTGATATTGCCTCCATTATCGAGTCAATATCCTTGACTTCATTGATTGAAAGCGTGGCAGCCTTGCCTCCTGTCTCTTCCAATGAAACGAACTTTGCGCTTTTTGGGTAATCTGCGCAGGCAAGCACCACTTCCTTGCCGGAAACGCTGGATTTTTCCCTTGCAGTGGCAGCCATGTACTCTTCCAGCCAAGCCCTGTAATCTTCCAATTTGCCTATCTCTTCTCCAAGAAGTAGCCTGCACGTGCTTTTCCACTGCCTGTCAAGACGGCTGTACGTCTCGGAAGGCATGGAATCACTTCACCATCAATAACTGCGCGAGCAATGCCTCAATCTGCAGCGTTTCGTTCGCGCCTTCCACGAGGCGGAAGTTGTACTCGCCAATCTTGTCCACAATCATGACTTTCTGGCGCTCGTCGACCGAGAGTTGGTCAACTGTTCTATACATCTGCAGAAGAACATCCTCGCCGCTCATTCCGTATTCCACCATGAGCTTGTGAAGCTTTTTCCTCGCGTCAATGAACTTGCGCGCGAGTGCCAGCTCCATCATCTCCTTAATCTCAGCAGGCTCTGCGCGCGACGCACTTTTGTATACCATCTCAGAAGTTATCTTTTTGCCGTGCATGGATGCGCCCTGAAGTGCGTTTATTGCGCGGCGCATGTCGCCTTCTGAAATGTAAAGGAGCGCCTCCACTGCCTTTTCGTCAACAGTGAGGCTCTCCTCCTTTGCCACCCTGGAAAGCATGTGCTTCACTTCGTCTTCCTGAAGGGGCCTGAAGCGAAAAACTGAGCAGCGCGACTGTATTGGCTCGATGATTTTGGAAGAGTAGTTTGCAGACAGTATGAAGCGCGTCACTTTCACGTACACTTCCATGGTACGCCTAAGCGCGTTTTGCGCGTCATTGGTAAGCGAGTCTGCCTCATCCAGGAAGATGATTTTGAAGGGAACGGACTCCAGGGACACAGTTCTTGCAAAGTCCTTTATCTTGCCGCGTACCACGTCAATGCCGCGCTCGTCCGATGCATTGAGCTCAAGTATGCAGTCGCGGTAATTCTCACCGTACAAGTCGCGCGCAAGCGCAATGGCGGCCGTTGTCTTGCCAATGCCTGGCGGGCCTGCGAAAAGAAGGTTGGGCATGTTCTTTTCCTTCACGTATGCTGCAAGCAGTTTCACTATGTCTTTTTGCCCCACAATGTCAGGAAGCGTGCGCGGGCGGTACTTCTCAGTCCAGGGTATGTAGTCTGCCATCATCCTTCCTCCCGCCCTTCTTTGCCCGCAAATGCCTTAAAAGCTTGCGCTCTCGTATTAAACCGATTATATGGACGAATTCACCATGCAGCTTGCGGTATGCTTGGCAGTAGCCGCACTTTTCGCGCTAACAGGCACGGCCTCGCCGCTTTTCGCGGTTTCGCTTTTCGCGCTTTCGCAGGCAGGCTACTTTGCCCTGCTCCAGCTGCAAAAAGGCGGGATAAAGCAACCATGGCCTGCGGCCCTTCTCGTGCTTGCCACCTTTGCCTGCTTTTTCATCGCAGCCCTGCTTTTCAACGCGATCAACTCGCTTCCCGCTCTGGTAGTCATCCCTGCAATGTTCATTCTTCCATCCATAGTGGTGGCTGCGCGGGAGATCGTCGGGTGATTGTGCTTGCATGACCAGATAAAACTCGAGCAGGAAATCCTGGCATTCTGGGAAAAGGAAAAAGTCTACGAAGAGGTAAAGCAGTCCCTCTCAGCCGGCACGCCATACTACTTCTGCGATGGCCCCCCATACGCAACCGGCCAGATACACCCTGGCACTGCATGGAACAAGGCGATAAAGGACGCGGTGTGCCGCTACAAGCGCGCACGCGGCTTTTCTGTGCGCGCTCAGCCAGGCTATGACACGCACGGACTTCCAATAGAGGTAAAGGTTGAGCAGGCGCTCAAATTCAACGACAAGCGCCAGATAGAGAAGTATGGCGTGGAGAAGTTCGTGGAAAAATGCAAGGCATTTGCCACGCAGTACATCGGCGTCATTTCCGGCCAGTTCAAGCGCACAGGCGTGTGGATGGACTGGGACAACCCGTACGTTACCTACAAGGACAGTTACATAGAGTCCTCATGGAAGACCATAAAAACCGCTCACGAAAAGGGGCTGCTGCACGAGGGCGTGTACGTTGTCCCATACTGCAGCCGCTGCGAGACCACGCTTGCAAACTACGAGCTGGAATACGGCGAGCAGGCAGACCCTTCCATTTACGTCAAATTCAAGTCGCTTTCCGTGCCCAACGAATACTTCATCATCTGGACCACCACGCCCTGGACACTTGTTTCCAACATGGCAATCATGGCACACCCCATCTACACTTACGTCAAGGCAAAGGTGGGCGACGAGACTTGGATAGTGGCAAAGGAGCGCCTTGACCACGTGCTGTCCCTCACAGGCCAGTCTGCAACAGTGGTGGGCGAGCTTTCAGGCAAGAAGCTCGAAAAGCAGAAGTACGAGCATCCGCTTCAAGGCCAAATAGGCAAGAAATGCGAGCGGCTCGTGGTGCTGTCAAACGAATTCGTCACGCTTGAGGACGGGACAGGGCTTGTGCACTGCGCCCCTGGCCACGGCCCTGAGGACTTCATAATAGGCAAGCGCTTTGGCCTTGAGATCTTCTCGCCAATAGACTCCACAGGCAAATTCACTGCACAGGCAGGGGCCTACTCAGGCATGCCTGCGCGCGAGGCATCTGCGCATGTGATTGAGGACCTGAAAGCTTCAGGCTCGCTCATACATGAGGCCAAGGTGGCGCACCGCTACCCGCACTGCTGGCGCTGCAAGACGCCGCTCATCTTCATAGCCACCAACCAGTGGTTTATCTCGATTTCCAAGCTCAAGGAAAGGATGATGTCCGAGATTGGCAGCTGCGAGTGGCAGCCGCCGTTTGCCAAGACGCGGTTCTCGGATTTCGTATCCACTGCGCCTGACTGGTGCATTTCACGCCAGCGCTACTGGGGCATACCCCTTCCCATCTGGAAATGCGGAAGCTGCCACCACCTCAAGGTGGCAGGCTCGCGCGACGAGCTTCCAAAAGTTGAGGGGCTGCACCGCCCGCACATAGACAAGGTAAAGCTCAAGTGTGAAAAGTGTGGCTCGTCCGCGCACAGGGTGCCGGACATTCTGGATGTTTGGTTTGACTCGGGCAACGCAGTCTGGGCATCGCTTGAGCCGGAAGAGCGCGCCAAATTCCCCAAGACCGATTTCATCGTGGAGGGCAAGGACCAGACGCGCGGCTGGTTCTACTCGCTTTTGGGCTCAGGAGTGGTGCTCAACAACGAAATCCCCTACAAAACGCTTCTCATGCACGGCTTTTTCGTGGACGAAAAAGGCGAGAAAATGAGCAAGTCAGTGGGCAACTTCGTGCCCCTTGAGGAAGTGCTTGACAAGTACGGCGCAGACGCTTTCCGCCTCTGGGCGCTGTCAAACACCGTGTGGGACGACCTGCGCTTCAACTGGGACGAGATAAAGGAGGCGCACCGCGCAATAGGCACGATTTACAACCTTGGGATATTCCTTTCGCGCTTCTGCGCTTCTGACACAAAGCCGCCGCTGCCCGACGACTCGCTTTTACTCCCAGAGGACAAGTGGCTGCTCTCAAGGCTTTCAGCCACGACAGAGGCTTGCACAGAGACCCTTGACACCTACAGGCCGCACATCGCAGCAAAGGCGGTGCGCGCTTTTCTGATAGAGGATGTGAGCCGCGTGTACATGAAGCTTGCAAAAAGAAGGATTGACGATGAAGGGCCGTCCTCGCCAGCAGCAGGCGTGCTCTACCATTCCATATTCGACGCGCTTTGCATGCTCTCGCCATTCTCCCCTTTCATCTCCGAGCACATCTACCGCTCGTTCTTCATGCGCCACGAGGGAAAGAATTCAATCTCGCTTTTCTCTTGGCCTGAAGCGGACAAAAAGCACCACGACGCGCTTCTTGAGAGGCGCTTTGAGGTGGCAATGGAAATCTCCGCCGCGTGCGCAAACGCGCGCCAGAAGGCAGACATCAAGCTGCGATGGCCCCTGGAAGAAGCGCGCATAGTGTCAGAGTCAACAGAGGTGCTATCCACAGTCGAGCACTTGTCCGGGCTTATCGAGCTTCTCACAAACGTCCGCTCCGCAAAGCATGCCCGCCAGCCCAAGGCATCCCTTGAGGTCGTGGTGAACAAGCCCAAGGTGGGCGCGGCATTCAAGCGCGACTCGCCCTCAGCGCTTGCGGCAATCGAAAAAGTGACGGCGCAGGACATTGAGAAATGGCTGTCAGGCGAGGAGAAAACGCTTATGGCAGGCACTTTTGAGATAACGCGCGAAATGGTGGAGCTTCGCGAAAGCGCAAAAGGATTTGCAATCGCAGCCTTTGAGGGTGGCAAGGTCTACCTAAAGACCCAGATGAAAAAGGAGCTCTACGAGGTGGCAATGGTGCGCGAAGTCGCGCGCCGCGTGCAGCTCATGAGAAAGGAGAAAAAGCTCGTGGAGTCTGACGGCATAGCGCTGCACCTGCATACGGATGACAAGGAGCTTACCTCAATAATCAAGAGGCACTCAGACGAAATCGCGCGCCAGGTGAATGCCTCGTCCGTAGGCACGACAATCCCTTCGCGCGGCGCCAAGAAGGAGTGGGAGATTGACGAGGCAAAGCTCACAATCGCGATAGAGAAGAAGTAGGGTATATATTCTTTTTGCCTTATATCGAGAAAAACAGAGGAACAGTGGTGATGGTTTGATTTGCGAAAGATGCAGTTCACAGGAATACATGCTCGAGAAGTGCAACTCATGCGGCAAAATGGTCTGCGAGTCTTGCGAAAAGTCGGCAAAGCGTGTAAAGAAGGTTTCGCGCGTCGTGATTTGCAAGGACTGCTGGAGCGACATGAAGAAGCGCTCCAAGTTCAAGGCGCTTTGAGCGTCCTCACCATTTTTTATCTTAGTGGAATTCGCTCTGATCTTCCACTTCTAAAAAAGCACTTGCGAATGCTTTTTTAACTATGCCTTCTTTTCTCTTTCGGTGTTCATACGGGCTCGATAAAGCGTATTTTTGCAAGGCAGATACTGGACTCCAGAGGCAACCCCACGGTGCAGGCAGACGTTTCCACTGCGCGCGGGTTTGGCAGGGCGTCCGCGCCCTCAGGCGCATCCACCGGCATCCACGAGGCACTTGAGCTTCGCGATGGCGGCAGGAAGTGGGGCGGCAAGGGAGTGTCAAAGGCAGTTGCGAACGTGAATGGCAAGATTGCTCGCGCGCTGCGCGGGCACGAAGTGTCAAGCCAACAAGGCATTGACGCGCTCATTTGCAGGCTTGACGGCACACCCAACAAATCGCGCCTCGGCGCAAACGCCACCACCGCAGTTTCGCTCGCATGCGCGCAGTGCGCGGCAGACGAGAAAGGCGTGGGGCTTTACAGGCTGCTTGGCGGAAAAAAGCTTCCAGCGCCCATGATGAATGTGCTCAATGGCGGCAAGCACGCGATGACCGGCCTGTCCATTCAGGAGTTCATGGTGTTCCCCCTCCAATTCCCTTCGTTTTCCGAAGCGCTTCGCGCAGGCACCGAAATTTACCAAACACTTCGCGGCATTATTGCGAAAAAATACGGCGGCGCTGCAACAGGGCTTGGCGACGAGGGCGGCTTTGCCCCGCCGTGCAAGGACGCGCACGAGGCGCTCTCACTGCTTGAGAAAGCAATAGGCGATTGCGGCTATCAAAAGCGCGTGAAAATTGCAATTGACGCGGCAGCCTCATCATTTTACCAGGAGAAAGCCGGCAACTACCTGGTGGACAGGAAAAAGATGTCATCAGGGCAGCTGACAGACTTCTATGCCTTGCTTGCCAAAAGCTATCCCATAATAAGCATCGAAGACCCGTTTCACGAGGAGGCTTTTGGCGACTTTGCCGCCCTTCGCAGGAAGCTATCTGGAAAGGCGCAGCTTGTGGGCGATGACTTGGTGGTCACCAGCGTGCCCCGCCTGCTACAGGCAATGAAGCAGCGCTCCATATCCTCCCTTCTCCTAAAAGTCAACCAGGTGGGCACGCTTTCAGAGGCAATCGACGCGGCCATGCTCTGCCGAAGGAACAAGCTTGGCGTGGTGGTGTCGCACCGCTCAGGCGAGACTGAGGATGCCACGATTGCGGACATTGCAGTTGGGCTGAACTGCGGGCAGATAAAAACAGGCGCGAGCGCGCGCGGCGAGCGCACTGCCAAGTACAACAGGCTGCTCCAGATAGAGGAAGAATTGCCCTCAGGAAGCTTTGCGCGAGCCTCAGGCATCGTATTATAGGTTTTTTGCGAGAGGTAAATCCATGCTGTTGTGGACAAACGAAAAGGAACAGTTTTCTCACATTTCGCTCATGTTCACGTTTTCCTTCTCCATACTTCTCATTCTTGGCGTTCTTTGCATGGTGTTTGCCAACTTCAACCTGGGTCTGGTGCTCTTCTCGCTTGGCGTGGTGCTTGTGGCAGGCAACGAATACCTGGTCTTTCGGAGGCTGCGCACGCGCGAGCACATCGCGACGCTTCGCATGCCATCCAAGGCGATTGAGGACATGCTGAATTTTGCAATACTTGCCTACATACTGCCCTCAACCGCAGCGATTTTCCTTTACTTTTTCGCAGACATGAGCATGCAGGTGCTTATCGTCGTGTTTGCAGGCTTTTTGCTTACCAGCATAAAGATAGTTTCCCGCTCAATGCAGTTTTACTTCTCAAAGTAAGGGTATGGAAAAATAAAAGGAAAAATGGGCTTACTTCCTGTACTTTTTCTTCACGCCGTATTCGGGATGGTCTGAAACGTCTTTCAGCTGGCCTGCAAGGAACTCTGCCATCTTGTCGCTGTCCTCAGAGCCAACAAGCACGTTGGAGCGCCAGCTCCACTGCGCTGCAAGAGTTGCCTTGTCCCCCTCGCTTTTGACAACATAGCCGGTGGTGACTGCAAGCAGGTAGGGCCTGCCAACCATCTCCTTTCGAAGCTCAACGTCAAGCTTTTCCACAAGTGCCCCAAGCTTTTTCTCATCCACAAACTCAAGCTTGGCCTCTTCCTTCTCTTCCTTTTTTTTGTCCGCCATACAAACACCAGCGCCTCGGACAGGACTTGAACCTGTGACCTATGGATCGCTGCCGCGCACGTGCGCGATAACAGTCCATCGCTCTACCTTTCAGTCTCACGAGGACCGTCCCTCATGAAAAGACTGAGCTACCGAGGCAAATTTTCGCCAAATGCTGCGCATTTGACGATCTTCGTTGGGCGTTGCCCAACGTCTCGCAGTTTTCGCTTCGCGAAAACTACGATGCCACTGGCCAGCAAACAACCCGAAGTTCAATTCATTTTTCCCTTCGGGGTTCGTGCCATAACGTTTCCAGACCACTTTTGACCTATACTGTCTTTTATCTGAAACCATGCCTGTGGCTTCCCCCTTTTGCTGCGATGGTTATTAAAAACTGCGGTTTTCGCCCTGGCAGGTTATTTTGTTGAAAAATGGCACGGAGCCGTACTTTCCTGCTGCACGAAGATTCCTATTGCAGCTTCACGCAACTTAACTTAGATTAAGCAAATCCCGATTCTGCTTAATCAGGCTGCAACGCAACCATTATAAATTATACATATCAAAAGTATCGTTAAGCGATACTATGAAGATACAGAAATCGATGCGTTTCGGCGAGCAGGAGGTAAAACTGCTCTTCGCGCTTGAACAGGGAAAGAGCCCCGTTTTCACGATAGCGCAAGCGCGCAAGGCGCTTGGGACGACTGACGCCTCGGTCAAGAACGTCCTTTCACGCCTGAAGAGGAAGAAGCGCGTCATTCCTTTGCAGCGTGGGGTTTACCTGTTTGCGCCCCTCAAAAGCGGGCAGGAAGGGCAATGGACTGAAAATGCTTTTTCTGTTGTGCCTTACCTCGCTGGAACTGGCAAATATTATATCGGATTTGCCGCTGCGATGAACTATTGGGGCATGACAGAGCAGCTGCCCCTGACAGTGGGCATTGCGATGGAGAGGCAAAAAAAGCCCGTAAGCGCAGTACAGTCGAAATTTGTATTCGTGGCAAAAAAGCGCCTCGGGGATTATGAAAAAATCTCCATAGCGGGCACGAATGTCAACATCTCTTCGGTTGAGCAGACTGTGCTTGATGCGCTGGCTTTCCCCGAATACTGCAACGGGATTGAGGGGGCGGCCAAGGCGGTTTGGAGCGCAAGAAATAGCATTGACTGGAAGAAGCTCTCTTTGCTTGCGAAGGCAGGGAAAGGCGCGGTGCGGCAAAGGCTGGGCTATCTGCTCGAATTGCTGGGGCTGGAAAAGCGCGCAAAAGCAATTGAGGGCAAGTTTGCCGGCTTTTCCTGGCTTGCCCCCAATGCCCAAAAAGCGGAATTCCAATACTCGAAGAGGTGGGGCTTAAAGATTAACCTGAAAAAAGAGGATGTGCTTGAATTCCAGAGGGGATACTGATGGATTTGACTGAATTGAGGAAAAGGGCGATGAAGGAAGGCATACCTCTGGCAATAATGGAGAAGGATTACGCGCTTTCCGTTGTGCTTCTTGAATTGTCAAAGACTGCCCTGAAGGGCAATTCCTTGTTCAAGGGTGGCACGGCAATAAAGAAAGTCTATTTTCCAAATGCAAGGTTTTCCGAAGATTTGGATTTCACTGCGCCGAATATGAAACAGGATGAAATAACGCACGCGCTGAAAACCATGCTTGAAAACAAGGAGATTCTTGGCATCCGGTTTGGCACCCTTGAGCACGAGAAGACGGGCGCAGGGCTTCGGCTGTCAGTCAAATTCTCAGGGTTCCTTGAGCAGCCACAGAGGATACGCTTTGACTTCAGCTTCAGGGAAAATGCAGTCTTGCCGCCTGTTGAAAAAGAAGTGATTGACAGCTATTCGCTTGGCAAGGCAGGCATACGGACCTTGCAGGTGGAAGAATTGCTTGCCGAGAAAATCCAGGCGGCATTTTCGCGCACGGTTGCAAGGGACCTGTACGACATTTGGTTCCTGCTGAACAACGGCGTCAAATTGGATGTCGCGCTTATCCGCAGGAAATTCGCGTATTACAACGAAAAATACGAACCGGAAAAGCTGGAAGGCAGGCTCAATGGCTTCAAGCTGAAATGGAATCAGGATTTGGGGCAGTTCCTGAAAGAGGTGCCTGCATTCGAAATGGTCGGAGCGGACGTGCTGAAGCAACTTTTAGGGCAAAGAGGATGAGAATTTGAACGGAACTTCGCTGAAACTGACGATAGAACTCGTGCCGTCCACCTCCTGGTGGAAAAGCCTCAGGGCAAAGATGCCAAAGGATGAATGGGATGCGATTAGAAAAAGCGCATACGCAAGGTTTGGATACCGGTGCGCGATCTGCAATTCAAAGGGCAGGATGCACTGCCACGGGGTTTGGGAATTCGATGATGCAAGGCACGTCCAGAAATTGAAGGATTTCATTGCGCTCTGCGAGATGTGCCATTATGTCAAGCACATCGGCCTTGCAAGTGTCAAGGCGTCGGAAGGGGAGTTGGATTACAACGAGGTTGTAAAGCACTTTTTGAAGGTGAATGGCTGCGACATGCGGGCTTTTGAAAAGCACAAGGATGCTGCATTTTCCAGATGGCAGGAGCGCTCCAGTCATGAATGGAGAGTGGATGCGAGTGTGTATGAAAAGCTGCGAAGCGCGATGCTTGATAAAAAGCAGCACAGGCTGTTTGAGGAGAGCTTATGAAGAAGCTGGAGGGGATGACGCGCGAGGATGTGCGAAAGCTTGTCGACTACAAGATATTCGAGCGCGGAGTCGAGTACTTTGCAGAAGGGCATGTGATTGAGCCATCTGTTTCCGGCAATAAAATCATGGCTGAGGTTGAGGGTTCGTCATACCAGAATTACAGGACTTCTGTTGAACTCGCCAATGGGCAACTGGAATGCAAATGCGACTGCCCGTATGATTGGGGAACCTGCAAGCACGTGATTGCGCTGCTTCTTCATTGGGTAAAGGAAAAGGATGATTTTGAAGACCTTGGCCACGTTGCCGAGAAGATGGAAAAGATGCCGCGCGAGGATTTGCTGAAGATTCTGAGGCGCTTTGCCAAGGATGAGCCGCAAAGATTCGTCGAAATTGTTGATTTGGCGCTGGTGGGCGAAATAGCTGACGAAACAAAGGCACTGGACTTCGTCACGAAGGCTAAGAATATCCTTAGAAATGGCGATGACCGCAGAATTTCCGATGTTGTGAGGAGAGTGATCATCATTCATGAGCAAGCCCTTGGTCGCTTTAAGAGCGATGGAGCGAACTATGCTGCTGGCCAGCTGTTCAGAATCGCTTGCGCCTTTCTTGACGCACCTTGGGTTTGCGAGGATTCGAAAGGCGAGGGCATCGGGCTGGTTTCGGAATTGCTTGACGATGTGCGGTTGATATGGATGAACCACAAAATTTCTAAGAAGGTGAAGAAGGAAATCCTGGATGAGACCTGGAAAATAATAAATGCCGACACAACGCTCTTGACCGATTCTTTTGACGACTTTTTCGAAAGCACATGCAAGGGCGAATGGGAACGGAAAATCATGCGAAAGCCAATAATCCAGCGATTGGTTCGGCTAGAAGAACTTGAAAATAGGGGGCGGCAGTACAAGTCGTATAGGTATGAGCAAACGCTTCACTTTGCACGGAAGTTCGGTTACATCAGCCAAAAGGGAGTTTACATCCAAGATTAATGCCTCAAGCCCCTCTGAAATCCATCATGTGTGCTTTTTATCGCCTTTCATTTCTTAATGTGGTATTAAATGTATACTCGTGAATGCCACTGGCCGGATTTGAACCAGCAACACATCGGTCTTCAGCCGATTGCTCTCCCAGGTTGAGCTACAGTGGCGCGTAGTCGGACATTTGCTCAAAAAAGTTAAAAAGGCACTATCAGGCGTGCTTGCTAGAAAGCAGAGCGAGGGCCTTTTCATGCGGCGCGTCCGTCCTCAACGCTGTCGGGCAAAAGTGCGTGCGCGAGGCACAAAAGCCTGCCTTGCGCAATTTTTCCACAGCATCCTCAATGGGCAGTATCTTGCAGCCCCTCTTTTTCGCAACCTCGTGCAAGTCATAGTAGCCAATGGACTTCACGCCAGCTTCGTCGCTTACAGTGCGCAGCAGCTTTTCAATCTCTTTTGCTTTTGAGTATTTCCTCTCTGCATTGAGCGACAGCATTCTTTCAACAAGCACAGCATCCCAAAGCTCGCCTAGGTAAAGCTGGCCGCCGATCATAAGCTGCGCGCCGCAGTGCGGGCACTCTTTTTGAAGCGGCAGCCGCTTCCCATCGCGCCACTGGCAGGAGGGGCAGTAGGAAACATAGCCTATTTTTTTCATCGCCTCAACTGCTTTCACTGCGCCTTCCTCAACTTTGAAAAGCACCTTCACATAGTGGCGATGCGACAGGGTGAAAATCGGCGTTGCAGCCAAATTCAGGGGCGCAAATTCCCTTACCACTGCAGCCGACAGTATCCTGCACGCATTCTCATGGCAAAACTCGTTGTTCAGAGGGGCTGCGGCATAATTCTTCAGGCAGGCTGCGTGGTGCGCGCCGCAAAGCACTGCGACGTCAGTGGCAGTTGCGGATAGATAGCCTCCCCTGTTGGCGGCAAGGCAGCGCGCGGCATCATGCAGGAACGGCTGCGGCGAGCCAAACGGGTCCAGCTCCACAAACCCGGATGCATTCTCCCGCAAAAACTCGTTTGCATCAGAACAGGCAACGTTGCACTTCACCTTGTTTTTCACAGCATTTTTCTTCGCGCACGCGGCTGCTTGCCTGCTGGCATCCACAAGCGCCAGTTTGCCAACATTCCTGTTCTCAAGCTTGTAGCGCAAGCCACGCACGCCGGACGCGCACATGGCATCCACAACATCAACTTTCCCGCCAATCGCGCCTACTGAAAGCGAGAAAAGCGAGCGGCAAAGTTCCATCTGCGGGTTGTAGAACACGCCTGATGCCAGCGCGATTTTCACCTTCCCCTCCGCAATGGTGGCTGCCATGTGGGCTAATAGCAAACAAAGCAATAAAAAAGCGCCATGATGCGCTTTTTTAGATTTGGAATTGCCAGTTCCAAAGTAATAAAAAATACCCATGCGTCTCACTAGCATGCAAGCAGAGATACGCCGCTCTATCATCTCAGGCTCAGCCCAAGCGCCGCCAAGCGCGCCTCTTTCCCACCGTGCCATTGTGCTTGCCACTCTCTCGCCCGGGCAGACGCAAATATCAGGCATCCCCTCCCTGCCGGGCATGCAGGCAACAATTTCTGCCTGCCGCGCCTTGGGCGCGGACATCGTCCAGTCAGGAGCCATTGTGGACGTCTTTGGGCCTGAGGGGCTTGCGCAGCCTTCCGAAGTGGGCTGCGCAGACAGCAACACCACTCTCAAGTTCATGCTGCCGCTTTGCGCCTCGCTTGGCTCTGAGATGAACATCACGGCATCCAGCAGGCTTTCAGGCGCAGACCTGTCGCCATTCCTTGACTTTCTCACCGAAGCGGGCGCGCAGGCATCTCAAAGCGTGTCATTCCCCGCCCGGGTGAAAGGGCCCATTTCACTGGAGGAAAAGCTCTATCTCGGGGGGTTGGGCTCGCAATTCCTGTCAGGCCTGCTTCTCTGCGCGCCGCTGCTTCCAGGCGGCTCGTCAATCGGAATTGAGGGTGGGGTGCCTGGCTGGCAATATGTGAGGGAGACAATGATAATGATGAAGGAATATGGCATTGAGTTCTACTCTGACACACATGACTTTCTCTCCTTGCCAGGCGGCCAGGTCTATTTGCCGCCTGAGAACATACGTGTGCCTGCCAGCTCCTATCTTTCCTCCTTCCTTCTCCTCGCAGGCGCGCTTTCAGGCAAGGCAACCCTAAAGGGAAGCTGCGACTGGCAGTCGCACGACCACATTTTCCGCGCATTTGGCGCAGGCGTAACCATCCGCAAGCACGAAATCTCGGTTTCCGCAGGCTCGCTTTCAGGAATTGAGCTTGAGGCAGAGGAAGCGGGATTGCTGCTTCCTCACGCAATAGTCCTTGCATGCGCATCATCCGGCGAAACAAGTATAAGCGGCCTCGCGTCAGTGCCGCGCCGCCTTCAGGCGCGCGTATCCAAGCTCTGCCGCGAGCTTGGCAGGATGGGCGCAAAAATCACAGAGGAAAAAGGTGGTCTGTCAATAACAGGGGGAAAATTGGCCGGCGCCAAGGTGACTCCTGACGGTGATGCAGCGGTGGCAATGGCTGTTGCGGCAGCTGCAGTGTGCGCGTCCGGGCCCACCGCAATAGATGGCGCGGAGTGCGTGGAGCGCACCTACCCGAACTTCTTCCGCGACCTTGTTTCGCTTGGCGCGATTGTAAGGTAGAACGAAACTAGCGCTTGCGCTATATGGGCAATTTTTTCAGGCAGGCACAGCCGAGCTTACAGCTCGCCGACCCTGCGCTTCATCTTGCGCTTAAGGCGCTTGCGCCTCTTTTTCAGCCATTTCCAGCGCATTCTCCCCTTCTTTTTGTGGGCTTGAAGGGCGAGCCTTCAGGCTTTCCACTTTCGGGGACGCGAACCCATGTCATATCACCTGATTTTAGCATAATTTGCTGCCTTCTTATTTTCCCATGCCTATAAAAAGCTATTCTTTGCGCCACTTCTTCCGGTAGGCGTCAATCAAGCCATGCGCGTAGTTTATGCAGCCAAAAGCTGTGACGTAGTCGCGCTTCTTCAGGAAGTATTTTGTGTCCTCGCAGTAGCGCTGAGCAAGCCCGATGACATCGCGCGTCTCGTCGGTTTCTTTCACTTCCCCCACGTTTTGGTAGAACTGCCTTATGTCCGACTCAATGCGTGCCTTGTCGGTTGCCATCCTCTTTTTCGCAGCCATATTCTAACCCCGCTCCATGTACCTTGCGCGCTTCTCTATTTCGCGGCTCATCCTCACAACGGACGGCTTGCCGCCTGTGCGCGCGTAGGCTGCCACAAACGCCTCTCCGCGCCTTCCCAATGCCTTTTTCATTGTTACAACATCAGTTCCCTTGTCCTCAGCATCGTGCGAAATGCTCCCAAGGCCAAAGTCAATCACAGCCATGCCATCAGATGTGAGCATGAGATTCGCCGGCGTGAAGTCGCCATGCACAACATCAACCGAGTGCAGCGCGGAAAGTATTTTCGCAGCAGAGGCAATTTCGCGCGCTTTTATTGGCCTGCTGGCAAGCGCATGGTAAAGCATCACCCCATCCAGGAACTTCATGAGGATGGCAAAGTCAGACACTTCATAAACTACCGGGCAAATCACGTCTGCCTGCTTTGCGCGCGACAGCAGCCTTGCCTCGCGCCGCGTGCGCTCGCGCCTTATCTTTTCATCAAGCGCAGGCGCCCTGTAGCGCTTCTGACAGCGGAATTTCTCCACTGCTGGCAAGGACAGCACGCGCGTTTTTTTCAGAATTGCTTCAGCGCCTTTCATTTTACCCCTCAGGCAATGGACGGCAGGCTGACAAGGAAGAAAGAAAGAGCAACCGCGCCAAGCCAAATTTTCCAGTCCCAGGCAAATATCTTGCTTCCGTCAAGCGGATAGAACGGAATGAGGTTGAAAAGCGCAAGCCAGGCATTCACCATGAACCCTATTGAAAATATCCTGGCAAGTTGCAGCGGAAGGTCAAGGAACAGCAAAGGCGCGAGAAACACCACGCACAGCACCCAGTTTGCAGCAGGCCCAGCAAGCGAGATGAGGCCATTCTCCTTTATTGAAATGGGGCGCATGGCATAGATGTAGACTGCGCCTGGAGCAATGAAGAATATGCCCGCCCCTGGCCCCCAGATTATTTGGGGCACAACCACCAAGGCAAGCGCAAATGCCAGGCCTGCTGGCCAGGCGACAAAGCGCGCACGCGCGCCGTACTTTATTGCAAAGTACTTGTGCGAAAGCTCGTGGAGCACAAAGCCGCTTCCCAGCGTGATTATGGCTGCGGCCATGTAGAAAAGAAAGGTGGAAGGCTCAAGCTTGAGGCCCAGCTGGTAGAATGTGAACACGAGGGAGATTGCAAGCACGGAGACTATGATGTCAAATGCCTCCTGCTTGCCTATTGCCAACCTGTTGAAGTTAATCATAGAAACACCGCACGCCATTGCCAGGCGTTACCTGTACATGGTGTTTGCCTCTCCTTTGGCAAACTTCTTTATCTTGTCCACGTACGCCTTGGTGATGGAGGGCTTGACCGTCCCAAGCGACTCCTCAAAGTCCTTCGGCTCAACCTTGTCAACATTCACGCCGCGCCTGATTGCCGCCATGCCTGCCTCGCGGCACACGTTCTCAATGTCGGCGCCTGTGTAGCCATCCGTCTTTGTCGCAATTTCCGGCAGGTTCACTGCCTTTGTAATAGGCATTGCCTTTGTGTGTATCTTGAGTATCTCCAAGCGGGTTTTCTCGTCAGGCGGGGGAATCTCTATTATCCTGTCAAACCTGCCGCCGCGCATGAGCGCCATGTCCATAAGCTCAGGCCTGTTGGTGGCTGCAATCACCACCACGTTCTTCAGGCCCGTAAGGCCGTCCATTTCGGTGAGCAATGTGTCAACAACCCTCTCAGTCACGCGGTTGCCTTCATCCCCTCCTCCCCTGTGCGGGGCTATGGAGTCGATTTCGTCAATGAAAATCACGCAGGGAGTTGCCATGCGCGCCTTCCTGAATGTCTCGCGCACTGCCTTTTCCGAGTTGTGGACAAGAAGATCCCCATTGCCTGCGAGGAACCGCTGGCAGCCTGGCACTCCTATGTCATAAACGTGCTGCCTGTTATAAGGAATTTTAGCCACAGAAATTACCTTATCCCAGTGATAGTCGCTTTCCACAAGCTCCCACGCGAGCTTGAAAGTGCGTTGCGGGTCATGCCTTTCAAGCGCCTGGCGCAGCCTGTCAATTCCAATTGTCGCGCTCTTTGCCCACTCCTCAAACCCGTTCTCCACGAGCCATATTCGCAATCCCAAATCCAGTGGCACCTGGCTGCTGCGCCTCCACGCTTTTCTGGAGGGATATGCCATAAGGCGCTCCTGCTTTGATTTTTGGCTGAACCCGATTTCGAAGAATTTTTCGAAGTTTGACACTCCGCTGAAGAGGACCTTGAACTTTTCTTTTCCATTCCTTTTTTCAACACCTCTGTAAAGAGTGGCTACAATGCCGAAATGAAGGAGCATGTGCTGCAAATCGTGTGCGAGTTGCCGGCTGGACGTTGACGCTTCCACGTATGAGCGGTGGCTGTTGCCGTGCACGCTTCCATCGCCGCTGTAATAGGCGCGCAGGAAAGCCGCCATGTGGAGATTGGGCGCGGCGAAAAGGAAATCAGGAATCCGTTTGTTGTCCGCATAGGGGGCAAGCGCCAGTGTTTTTTGGAAGAAGAGGGCGAGCAATGGGTGCTCTGCCCTTATCACTCCGTCATATGCCTTGGCTTCAATTCCAAGGCGGGCGAGGGATGCCGAAAGCTCACATCGGTTTTCCTCATTATGGTTGGAAAAGCGAAGGCATGTCGTGTTGTAATCCCCTTCCGCCACCCAAAAGCCAAGGACATAGCACAAATCGCGGGTTGCGTGGAGCCTGCCCGGTAAGACCTGGCTGCTTCCGAAATACCCAAGGCGAAGCCCGGAAGAATCAAAAGCCACATTTGCGGTATCCATGAGCTTGAGGAACGCTGGAAGAGATAGAGAATTTTTGCCTCCGGCTATGTTTTCACTTACGTAGCGCGCAGACAGCCCCAGAAGCGATGCGACACTGTTCTTCCCGAGCCTTTCAATTGCTTTTTTGAATAGGGGCGAAGGCTTGACAAAAACGTGCGGGTTGTCCCTGAAAAGCTCTGCGAGGTCCCAGACTGCCTGCTGCCCAAGGCTCGGCAGGCGGCTTGGCATGGCAACATGCGTTTCATTTGCAATGAGCCGATTTGCAGGGGTTGCGCCTACGGAACCGCCACTTAGCGTGAAAAGGGCGTGGTCCGCAGTAACGGTTATCTCTCTCCCCGTCCGTGTGGTGATGTGATAAAGCGATTCCGGCGAGCGATGGCGTATGAAATCCTCAATCGGCGCAAGAACCGACTTGCCGTTCTCATCCAAGGTAAATGTCAGGAGTTTCTGTTTCTGCGCGGTTTTTTGAACAAGACTTCCGTTTTCATTTTCATTCATGTGCGCATCGACCAATTCGCCTATCTTCATGCGTTTTAAGCCTCCTTCATCTGCGACCCAGACGGTTTCATCGTAAGCAAGTGATTCTCCCACCCACTTGCTAAGCACTTCTGGGCCCTTGATGGCGATGAAGTTCGCCTCAGTTTCCGTGGCAACAGCCTTTGCAAACATGGTCTTGCCTGTGCCAGGCAATCCCACAAGCAGTATTCCCTTGACAGGCCTGATTCCCATCTTGGTGAAAACCTCGGGGCTTTTCAGCGGCAGCTCCACTGCCTCTTTCAGCTCCTTTTTCACGTTCTCAAGCCCGCCGATGTCGCTCCAGCGGATGTTTGGCCTCTCGATGAATACCTCTCGCAAAGCAGACGGGCGCACCTCGCGCAGGGCATTGAAGAAGTCCTCGCGCGTCACCTTCAAATTATCCAGTATCTCTGCAGGGATGAATTCCTGGTCAAGGTCAATTTTCGGCAATATCCTTCGCAGCACCTTCATTGCCGCCTCTTTTGTGAGGGCTGAAACGTCAGCCCCGGTATAGCCGTGCGTTATGCTTGCAAGCTCGTCAAGATTGACATCCTCTGAAAGAGGCATGCTCCTTGTGTGTATCTGCAGTATTTCCTTCCTGCCCGGCCTGTCAGGCACGCCAAGCTCAACCTCACGGTCAAACCTTCCCGGCCTGCGAAGCGCTGGGTCAATGGAATTCGGGCGGTTGGTGGCGCCAATGACTATCACTTGCCCCCTTGCCTTCAGGCCGTCCATCATGGTGAGGAGCTGGCTCACCATCCTGCGCTCCACCTCGCCTTGCGCCTCTTCTCTCTTAGGCGCAATGGCATCTATTTCATCCATGAAAATGATTGAAGGCGCATTCTCCTCTGCGTCCTTGAAAAGCTGGCGCAAGCGCTCCTCTGACTCGCCCACGAACTTGGAGACAAGCTCAGGTCCGCCAATGTGCACGAAATTCGCTTCGCTTTCCGATGCCACTGCGCGCGCAAGCAGCGTTTTTCCAGTGCCTGGCGGGCCGTAGATAAGCACTCCCTTTGGCGCCTCAATGCCAAGCCTCTCGAAAAGCTCTGGGTGGCGAAGCGGAAGCTCCACCATCTCCCTGATTTTCTGCACTTCCTCCTTCAGGCCGCCAATGTCCTCATAAGTGATGGATGCGACCTGCACAGTCTCCTTCTCAGGCGCTTCTTTGAGCACAAGCTCTGTGCTCTCGTTTATCATCACAATTCCTGCTGGCTGCACCATTGCGGCCACAAGCGGGAATGAGGTGCCGAAAACGCCTATGAAAATCGTGTCCCCGCGGTTTATTGCGCGGCCTACCATCTTCTTCTTCACGAACTGGTCAAAGCCAGGCGAGTACTTCATGGGCTGCGTTGGGGCAAGCACCACCTTTTTCGCCTCTTTCAGCTCTGCTTTCTTAATCGTAATCTTGTCGCCAAGCCCAACGCCCGTATTCTGGCGCAGGTAGCCGTCCATGCGGATTATGTTCAGTCCCTCGTCCTGAGGGTGCGCCTGCCAGACAAGCGCAGCAGTGCTCCTCTTGCATTTGAGCTCCACAATGTCCCCTGTTGAGACATCCAGGTCCTTCCTTGCCTTTGAGTCAATCCTGATCAGGCCCCTGCCCACGTCGTTTTGCAGCGCCTCTGCGACCTTGAGTTCGATTGATTTTGCCATAAAAGACACCCTTTTCTCTCTGCCTAAAAAAGCCTCAAAAGCTTAATAAGGAGGCGGGTTTTTGCGCGGATACGCGCGCTTTTTGTGGCAACTGCGGCATATTCATGCTTTTTAAGCACTTTGCCCATACTTTCGCCCGGTGGTGGGATGGCTGACATGAAACAGGTGCCAAAGCAGACAAAGGCGCAGAAATTCTTCCGCAAGCTCAATCCTGCTTCATGGTTCAGCAGGAAAAACGAGGAAAAGGCATCTCCCCTGCCGCAGCTCGACCCTGAGCTTAAGAGGAATTTCAGCATCTTGTACATAGGCTCGGTGATGGATGGAGCAATACCTCTTTTCCCCAAGTATGAATTGGGCAAAAAGGGCGATGCGCACAAGAAAATGGATGTGGCAGGCGCGCTTGTCGAGCGCGCAAAGGATTCCTTTGGCGCCATGAAAAGCATAAACAAGGACACAACCCCGACGATGGCCAAAATGTATCCACAGTATCACCGCAATGCAACCCAAAATCTCAAGGATGCCGTGCAACTTTATGCCTATGCCGCCGCGCTTCTGGCGGACGGCTCGAATCTCAAGAACCAGGCAAATGAAAAGATCAAGGAATGCAAAACGCTTCTGGAAGCAGTCAACCAATATCACTGCAATGCCGTGCCTGGAATAAAGAGCACGGAAGAAGCAGCCGCCCTCTCCAAAACCGAGCTTACTTCGGAAGAGCGTGCGCGCGTCCAGGTGAATATGACGCACACGCTTTTTTCATATGCAAAGGAAAACTATGAGCGAATGAGAGAGGAGCTTTCCAATGCAATGGATGGCGCCTCAGGCAACGAAGCAGCATATGATTCATATTGCAAAGATGCCAAGGACTGTGCAAGCCAGGCCATTGACGACTATAAGGGTGCATTGGAAATTGCTGGATATTCCTCTGAGGCTGAAGTTGCAAAAACGGCAAGCATCTGCCTGAAAAAATGCGAAAAGCTTTGGAGGGAAATCGTATCCCACCAGGGCAACAAGAGCATTGTTCAAATCTGCACCATTACCCTGCGCAAGGACGCAGAGGCTCCATATTTCTCTGAATCCGCCCGCAAGATTGCCGTGGGCATAAAGCAGGCGCTTGAGGAAAACAGCATATCGCTTGCCGAAGCCCTTATCGAGTTCAGCCCACCGTCCCCATTCAGCCAAAGCGCAAAGCGTGATTTCAGCCGGCTGCTCACCGCAATGATCGAGACTCCGGATTTTGAGCCATATGTGCGAAAAATAGCGCTTGACTACTGCGAAGCAGTGGCTGCGCGCGGCACTTAAAACTCGCCAAGCGTTTTCTGTCCGACTTCTCTCTCTTTTTCCCCTTTGTCAAATATGACTATCTTGCCGTATTCCCCGTCGTAACCAGCCACTTTTTTCACGCGCCCCTCTTCCACGCGCTTCACAGCTTCCGCAATCCTGTCACCGGCCACCCTCTTCAGGCGCGCGGGCGCTGCGTGCAGCACTGCAAACTCGTTCCCGAAAGCTTTTATGAGCTTGAAATACTCCCAATCCACCGCGCGGCTCTTGGGCGGCTTGCCCATTGCCTCGCCAAGCACTTCCTTCAGCGGCACAAGCGACTCGAACGGCGCTGCGCCTTTTGGCTGAAAGCCATCGGGCCTGTCTGCAAGTGCATCCACCCTATTCATCACGCCAATGGTGAGGGGCTTGCGGCACACCGGGCATATTCCATTGTGCTTTTTCGTCTCTTCCGGCGAAAAGCTCACATTGCAGTTCCTGTGCCCGTCAAAGTGGTACTTGCCCTCCTCTGGGTAGAATTCGTAAGTGCACGCAAGCTTTCCCTTTTGCTTGTAGCGTATTGCCTCGTAAAGTTCATCATAAGTAAGATGGTCCAGGTCAAACACATTTGCCTCCCTGCCTAATTTCTCAGGAGAATGCGAGTCTGAGTTTGACAAAAGTTGCAGCCTGTCAAGAGAGGACAGCCTCCAATTCATAGCCGGGTCGGAAGACAAGCCAGTCTCAATTGCGTAAATGTTCCTCTCCTTTTCGCCAAAGCACTCTTTCAGCGAGTCAAATCCTGACATGGAGCCGAAAACCGAGAACCACGGCGTCCAGATGTGCGCGGGAATCACTAGGTTTTTGTCAGAAATGTTCAGCACAATATCGGCCAGCTCAATCGCGCTCGCTCCAATTATAGGCCTTCCGTCTGACTTGAGGTTGAAGCGCTTGCCAAGCCGCTCGTTTATCTGCGCCACCACTTCAAGCGAGGGCGAAAGCACCACCAAGTGCACGCGCCTTCCCTTGCCTCCCTGTGTATAGATGCAGGAAATCTCGGAAGACAGGCAAAAATTCACGCCGTCATACTGCAGGAAGCCGGAATCAGACTCAATTGCCTTTTGCTGCAGCTCCTTATACCACTCGGGATGCGTAAAATCGCCTGTTCCCACTATGTCAATTCCTTTAATCTTCGCCCACTTGCTCAAAGTCTCAAGCTCCATGCCGCTTGACGTGGCGCGCGAATACTTTGAGTGGATGTGCAGGTCTGCGACTGCCTTCATTTCGCTTCCTCCCACCCCCTTTTCGGAGGCTGGAATTATAAAACTCCCTCACGCTTTATGCAGCATGAAGGTACGGAAGATGAGGCGCGCGGATTTGCCGGAGCTTGCGAAAATGATCGTTAAGGTTTTTCGCGAGCCTTACCCCAAGCGCGTCCTTCCCTGGCTAAAGGAATCTTTCAAAAACCGCGTCGATGGCGCTTGCCTCGTGGCAGAGGACAAGGAAAATATCGCAGGCGCGGTTTTCTGCGAGAAGATACTCACCACGCGCCCAGGCACAGCAAGGGTTAGGGAATTCTTTGTTGCAAGCGGATATAGGGGCAAGGGAGTTGGCAAGGCGCTGATGGCAGAGTGCCTCAAGGCGATGAAAAAGAAAGGAATCACAAGCGTTTCACTTACGGTAAGCGAGAAAAACAAAAAAGCGCTTTCACTTTACAGGCAAGCAGGCTTCAAACCCTTCAGGCTGATGCTTTTGAGGAGATTCTGATGGCTGGCCCCAACATCTTCCGGACTGCGCGCGGGGAGAACAAAATCTTCCGCGACGAAAACGCGCTTTTGCCTGATTACCTGCCAGAAGAGCTTCCAGGCAGGGAGCGCGAGGTGAAAGAGCTTGTCTATTGCATTCAGCCAGCGTCAGAGAACAGGCAGCCTGAGCACGCGCTCCTGTACGGTCCGCCAGGCACAGGCAAGACAACGTGCGCGCGCTATGTTCTCAAGCAACTCTCCGAATACTCGCAGCGCCCGCTTCCCATTTACATAAACTGCTGGGAGTCGCCAAGCCGATTTTCCATCCTGTCTGAAATTGCAAATGCGCTTGGCGAAATGCTCCCTCGCAGGGGAATTGCCGCTGATGAAATACTTGCGCGCGTGTTTGAAATTGCAAAAAAGGACGAGCGCATACCGATTGTGGTGCTGGACGAGGCTGACAGGCTGGAGGCATCTGATGACGGAGTGCAGATACTTTACGACCTGTGCCGCGCAGGCGAGCTTCACTCGCTTAAAACTGCGGTGATTGCGATAACCAACGACTCAGAACTCCACACGCGCCTTGATGCACGCGTGCGCTCATCATTCGTGCAGCACACCTATAATTTCGCTCCCTACTCTGTGCCGCAGCTGAAAGAAATACTGTCTCAGCGCGCAAAAAAGGCATTTTTCGATGGCTCGCTTGATTCAGAAGTGGTGCCGCTTTGCGCGGCAGTGGCCGTGAAAAGAGAGGGAGATGCAAGAGTTGCTTTTGCGCTTCTCCGCTCAGCGGGAAAAGCAGCAGAAAGGGAAAACGCAGCTCGCGTGGAAGTAAAGCACGTGCGCGCAACGCAGGCAGAGGCAATTGCATCCTCTGCAAGCAAAGTGGTGCGAAAGCTTCCCACGCTTGATGAGCTTGACAAAAAAATCGTGGAGAAAGTGCGCGAGGCAGGCGGAAAGGGCATGGAAAGCGGCAAGCTTTACGCATCGCTTAGCAGATTGTCCGGCGACCGCGCGCTTCGGCAGCGCGTGGACAGGCTGGAAAAAATAGGCATTCTTGAGACAAAAAGCGTGCAAAGCGGCCAGGGAAGAAGCAGGGCAATCAGGCTCAAGGGCTAGTAAGCATCGCACCTTATTATGAGGGGCTTGGTGCCGACCATCCTTTTTGTGACAGTGTTCGAGTCGACGTGCGCAACGTACTCAAAGCCAAAGTCCTTTATGATGAGGCTGCCTGGGTTGGCAGAGTGGTTGGTCGGGTCGCAGACCGAGGTTGCAGCAAAGAGCCGGTTTGCGGATGAGCTGCTTGGCGCAATGTAGGCATCTATCCATATCAGGCGCATCTGGGGCACGTTGAACGGGGGCGACCAGCCGAAATACTTCTCCTCCCCTGGGTTGAGCGAGTAGTAGTCGCTGATGCTTTGCATGCTCCCGACATTCACCTGCGATATCTCTTCCCCGTTGCCCAGCACTTTGGTAATCGTTATGGGGTAGTTCCCGTTGTTCCGTATCCTGAGGTAAATGTCGTTCGCGCTTGAGTTGCTGTCATAGAAAAGGTGCTTTGCCCCTGATTCCACTATTGAAATCGGGGTGGTGGACCAGTATGTTTTGAGCTCGGTTGCCTGCGCATCCTGCGCCATGCCAGGAAAATAGCCCAGGAGGCCGATTGCCACAAGCGCAATCATCAGCACCACTGCCAGAATGACTAGATATTCCGTTGCACCCTGTGCGCGCATTGCATTACCCCAAGATTCTTCCGGCCGCCTCATCAACACTCAGCAGCTCTTCTTTCCCGCTCTCCAGGTCTCGAAGCATGACTTTCCTTTCCTTTTTCTCGCGCTCGCCCACCACTGCAATGTAGCGGCAGCAGGTTGCAGCATAATCCATCTGCTTTTTCAGGCTGCGCGCGTTGAGGTCTGTCTGGCACTCAACGCCTGCTGCGCGAAGCTTTGCAGCCACGGACAGCGCGTAGGAATAAAACTCGTCTTTCACTGCAGCGACAAACACGCCGCGCTTGGCGCTTGTGCGCTGCCCCATGAGAACCATGAGCCTCTCAAAGCCAAGCGAAATGCCAACCGCGCTGTCGCCCTGCCCGTACATGGAAAGAAGGTTGTCATACCTTCCGCCGCCTGCCACGCTTCCCATTTCCTTGCCAAGAGAGATTTCGAATATTGCGCCAGTGTAATAGTCCAGCCCGCGCACAAGCGACAGGTCAACTGCAACGTCGATTTTCCCATATTCCTTAACCAGCTTGAGGATTTCCTTCAGGCTTTCCGCTGCTTCAGGTGAATATTTTGCGGCCAAAGCAAGCCGAGCATCATTCTTGCCAGCTGCTGTCAAGTCGGAAACAAGCTTCTGCGCGTCCTTTTGCTTTGCGCCAGCAGCCACAAGCATCTCAACAACAGAAGCATCGCCGATTTTCTCGCGCTTGTCCAATATCCGGAGCACTTCGCCCTCCTTGTTCGGAAGGAGCGCCTGTGCTATCTTCAATAGTATTCTCCTGTCGTTGAGGCGCACCACTGCGCCTGAAAAGCCAAGCTCCTCTATTGCCGCAACCGCGCACGCAATGAGCTCAGCCTCTGCCCTAACAGTGGGGCAGCCAATGATGTCTGCATCAGCCTGGTAGAATTCGCGGAACCGTCCCTTTTGCGGCTCCTCGCGGCGCCAAACAGGCGCAATCTGGTAGCGCTTGAATGGCTTTTTGAAAGTATTGGATGATGTCACGCGCGAAAGAGGGACGGTAAGGTCAAAGCGCAGCGCAGTCTTGCCGTCATCCATCCTGAAAAGCTGTCCCTTAATCTCATCGCCGCACTTTTTTTCAAGCACTTCAACATTTTCAAGGGCAGGCGTGTCCATAGGTACAAAGCCGAATTTCCTGTAAGCGCGCTTGATTGCCTCGATTGCTCTTTCGCGCTTTGACGCCTCGTCAGGGAGAAAGTCCCTCATCCCTTTTGGTGCAGGGTAGTCTGTCATTTTCCCACTTATCCTTTCAGGCTAGCATCAATCCATTCCTTGAGTGCCTCTTTCGTAGCTGCGCCAACGCGGTTGGCAATCACTTTGCCGTCCTTGAAAAGCAGCAGCGTGGGTATTGAGGCAACCTCGAACTTTTCCGACAGCCCAGGCTGCTCGTCCACGTTTATCTTGCCGAATTTCACAGAGCCTTTCATTTCCTCGGCAAGCGTCTCCACAACAGGGCCCAGCATCCTGCACGGGCCGCACCATGGCGCCCAGAAGTCCACTAAAACCGCGCCAGTTTTCATCTCGGCGTCAAAATTGTCGCCAGTCAGCGTCAAAACGTTCGCACCTGCCATAGTATCACCTTCCAATCCAATTGGGTGGAGAAATTATAAATTACCCTACTTGCACTTCACTGTTCCTGCTGCCCAAAGTAAGCCTTGAACTTTGCGGTGGTGTGCACGGAGCGCGTCCTGCCTGCGCGCTTGGTGGTCACGAATCCTTTCTCCACAAGCTCCGCGACGTCCGTGTATATTGTGGAGCCAAGCTTCAGGAAAAGCGTGCGCTTGGTCACTCCCTCGTTCTTTGCCACGTAGGCAAGTGTCTTTAGCGCGTGCGGCGAGATTTCCGCAGCCTGCGCGAATGACTTTACGTGCGAGACAAACTGCTGCCTCACGCGCATGTAGAATTTGCCGTCCTCCTCTGCAATCTCAATTGCGCTTTCTGCCTTGTCATACGTGTCCTGCAGCGCGCGCACTTTCTGCGCAACAAAGCCTGGCGCCGCAATGCCTATTAGCTTGCCCATTTCCTGCAAGGAGAGCGGGCGGCTGCTCATGAAAAGCGCAGCCTCAATCACTGCACGCGATTCGTTTTCGTCCATGTCATCATCCCTTGCCCTGCGGCATCCTTGCTCATCCTGCCTTCTTTCCGCCTGCCTTGGCAGCTGTCTCTTGCTCCTTCTCATAAGGTGTGACCATGCCTGCCATACGATGCTGGCATCTTCTGCCTTTTAATTGCTTGGCATGCCCCGCCCTTTTGGGCGGGGTTCGTCACACCTTATGACCCTTATGAATATTTCCCCAAACACCTGCTCCTGGAAAATGGACACGCGCCTGTCCTGCACAAGGTGCAATAACGGCAGGAGCGCGGCAATCATCTCAACAGGCGTGCGCTCAGGCAAAAGCGAGGAGAACGTGGCAAGCCCCTCGGTGTCCTTTTCCTTCACAATGCGCGCATACACGCTTTCCATCTCTTCCTCCATGTTGAACTCGGGAAGCTGTATGTTTATCACGGTGGGTATCTCGATTTTTGCCGCCTTTTCCTCGCGCTTTTTCTGGTCCTCAAACACATTTTCCATTGCCACCAAAAGCTCGTCGAGTGTCACCATGCGCGTGGGGGGTATGCGCGTTTTCAGCTCCAGTACCGGGATGACTGAAGGCTCGGCATCCTCCTCCACATAGGTCTGCTCCTCTACCACCTGTTCCTGCTCCTCAAAGCGCAATGCCTGGCTCTTGAAGCGCAGCAATATGGCGGCCGCAAGTATGAGGTTTGCAGGCACGCGGAGGTCCAGCATCTCCAGCTTCTTTATCTTCTCAAGGTAGCCTGTGGCAACCTCGACAATGTCAATGTTCCACGGGTCAAGCCTTTTCGTGGCCACCAAGTCAAGCAGCATCTCGCGCCAGGTGGGAAGCGCCACTATCTTCTCAAGCTTCATGTCGGAGGGCATGTTGCGGGCAGAGGCTGCCCGCTCAGAGGGGTCGTCTATCTGAGCATCGTCGCCGGAATCAGGCCTGCGCTGCTTTTTCCTCCCCTGTGAAGGCGAAGGCAAGCTTTCCTTGGCAGGGGGCGGGCTGCCATCAAGCGCATCCTCGTCCCCGAAGGTTTCCTCCGTCTCCTCCTTTTTGCTCCTTTTCCTGCCGCCCATGAGAAAATAACGGATGCACATCTTTTATTCCTGTCGGGAGCGCGGGCAATCAAATTAATAATTCCTCCTTCCCATTATCGCCTTGGTAATTTTCATGGCAAAGGAAAAATCAGTGGACGAGATAACGGACGACGCAATGCGCGAGGGCGGGTACTTGGCATTGGTGTACTTTGACCTGCATGCCACCACCAAGGATGCTGTGCAGAACCTGATGGTGGGCTTCATAGGCAAGCTCACAAAGGAGCCCGGCGTAATTTACGCAGTCGGGGAAATAGACCAGCCAATAGAGAAGGAAGGGATTTTCTCCACCTGGGCGGAAGTCAAGATGCTTGTGCAGGATTTTCCGGCCCTTGTCAAGATTGCATCGCAGTACTCGCCAATAGGCATTGAGATATTGCGGCCTGACGAGGTCAAGCTCACGCTTGGCGAGGCGCAAAGCATGCTGATAGACGTTGCGCAGACCAGCCAGAACTTCACGCGCCTCATAATGGAGCGCGTGCTTTCAGATGAAGAGAAGAAGGAATATGGGGAGAAGATGAGCCAGCGCACAGAGCTTGGCAGGAAGCTTATGGAAAAGAAGGGTTAGGCTATGGAGCACCACAAAAGCAAATCGGGCATTCCGGGGCTTGACGCCATGCTTGGCGGCGGGTTTGTGAAAAACAGCGTGGTCGCAGTGGCAGGCGGCACTGGCAGCGGCAGGACGATTTTCTGCTCACAGTTCCTGGTGGCAGGCGCGGCGGAATACGACGAGCCAGGCCTTTTCCTTTCATTTGACTCCAAAAAGGAGGCGGTTTATGCAAACCTCGCCTCGTTTGGCTGGGACATGCTTGAGCTTGAGCGGGAGCAGCGCGCTGTGTTCATAGACTACCCCCAAAACGAGCTTTCCTCATTCGTGGAGCAGGAAGGGGCAATACGCGACCTCATCTCCACGCTTGGCATAAAGCGCGTCATCATTGATTCCATTTCCCCATTCTCGCTGCTGTTTTCAACTTCGGAGGAGCGCAAGCTCAACACGCTGCGCTTTGTGGATGCTGTGCGCAGCTGGAAGGTGACAGTCCTTATTTCCGCAGAGACTGTTTCTGCTGCCGAGCACGAGCTGCCCCACACTGTTTCCGGGGTGGAGTCGTTTGCAGACGGGCTCATCCATCTTTCCTACCTGCGCCGCGCAGGCAAGCGCGAGCGCGCAATCGAAATTGTGAAGATGCGCGGCTGCCGCCATGAGCACGCAATACTGCCTGCACAGATAACCCAGTATGGCTTTTCAGTTGGTGCAATGGCAAAAAAGAGGAATGAAAAATGAACATTATTGACCCCTGGGCGTCAGAGCAGCAGTTCGACGTGGAAAAGCTTATCGAGGACTTCGGCATGTCTCCCTTCACACCTTCGCTGTCAGCAAGGCTGCCGGGCTTCCTTCTTGCAAAAAGAGGGGGCATACTTGCGCACCGCGAGCTGGACCACTGGCTGTCTGACGCTGAAAAGGGAAAGCCAGTTGCCGTGATGTCAGGCATCAAGCCATCATCAGAGTTCCATCTGGGAAGCAAGCTAACAGCGCAGGAGCTCATCTACTACCAGAAAAAATTCAGCGCAAAAGTTTTCTACGCAATTGCCGACCTCGAGGCGTTTGCGGACAATGGCCTCACGCTTGAGCAAAGCCATGAAACCGCAGTGTCAAACGTCGCTGATTTGCTTGCTCTTGGCTTGGATGAGAAAAACGCGCACATCTACAAGCAGTCCGAGGAGAGGCGCGTGATGAACGCAGCGTTCATCTACAGCAAGCGCGCCACGCCTGCCATGCTCAATGCGATTTACGGTGAGCGCAACTACTCGCTTTACTTTTCCGCGCTCGTGCAGGTGGCAGACATTCTGCTTCCGCAGCACAAGGACTTTGGCGGTCCCAAGCGCGTGCTTGTGCCTGTGGGCATTGACCAGGACCCGCACATACGCTTTTCGCGAGACATTGCCTTCAAGGAAAAGCTCTCCCTTCCATGCGCCACCTATCACGTTACCATGCGCGGCTTGAGGGGCGAGACAAAGATGAGCAAGCGCGACCCAGCCTCGGTGCTTTCGCTTTCAGACTCGCAGGAGGCTGCGAAGAAAAAGCTCATGGCAGCATTCACGGGGGGCAGGGCAACGGCAGAGGAGCAGAAGAAATACGGCGGCGAAATAGAAAAGGACGTGCTTTACGAGCTTGCGCGCTTCCACTTTATTGACGATGACTCATTGCTTGAGGAAATGAAGCAGGACATGGAAAGCGGCAGGATGCTCACAGGCGAGTACAAGCAAAAGTGGGTGCCTTACATTCTGAAATGGCTGGAGGCGCACCAGAAAAAGAAAAAGGAAATGCTGCCAAAAGCAAGAAAGCTTCTTGAGAAAGCGGATTAATACTTAATGCCTTTTCTCGCCTGCGCAATCCGCGGCACAAGCGCGTTTGACACAGCCTGTTCAATTTGGTCTGCGCGGTGCATCACGCCATCTGAAAACCAGCCAAGCGCGCCTTGCTTCCTGCCAATGCCTTCCACCCCTGCAAGTTCTGCCATCACAGCTGACAGGTCGGACTTGCCCTTAATTTTCTTTGCAATCCATGTGGGCACGCAAAAGCCTGCGCCAGTGCCAAAAGTGGCATGCTTGCCGTCAAAAATGCAGCAAATTGTAATGTCGAAAAACTCGTTCTTCCTGATTTTAAACAGGCCAGACTCAATGCCTAGCGAGTAGTCGCATTTTCCCTTGGCTCTCGTCCACGCAGCGCGCGCACGGTTTTCCGCGCCCTTGAAAGTCTCGGCATCAAACGGATGGTGGCTCACGCGCGAGTCCTCCTTGTGGCCGCTTAGCTTGACTCTTTTTCCAAACACGCGCATAAGCGCTGTTGCAGCGCCAGACAGTTTGGTGGGGTTGTCAGTGCCTGCCTGCACGGCAACTGGAGCGCAAAGCGCTCCTTTCAGGTCATACTTGCCGCGGTAGATGTCAGCGCACGAGATTTTCTTGAGGTTGCCTGCATAGGCCAGCGGCACAGAAATTATTTTCAGGGGGCGGAGCCCTCGCTTTTTCCTGGCGCTGTTGATTTTCCTTGCAGCATTCTCCGTTTCCTCGCTCACAACAATTGCATCTGCAGCCAGCCTGTCTGCCACATGGCTTTCACCCTCGATTTTCACAATGGTGGTGCGCTTGAGCATGCCATTGTGCGCCAGGTTTTGCTTAAGGTTCGCCAAGCGCTTAACATAAGGAAAAGAAGGGTAGATTTTGTGCGAGTGCACGTACGCGTCAGATGTCAAGCCAATGGTGATGCACGAGAACTCGTTGCATTCAACAAGGAGCAATACGTGCCCAGCATGGATATAGGTGAAAGTGCCGCCAAGTATGCAATGTGCCATATATTCACCAAGCAGGGCGGCTCACGAGCAGGAAACAAGCCCCTTTATCTCGCCCTCTCTCAGCACTCCGTTGTATATCCTGCCTCCTATCACAAGCGAGGGCGCTGAGGTGATGTTGTACTTCATCTTTATGATGTCAAGCGTTGCCATGTCCTCATCAACGTCCATCACAAAAGTGCGCACATTGGAGCATGTTGTGCGGACAGAGTCAAGTATGCTGCCCTGCACCAGACACTCCTGGCAGGACGGGTTTGAGGAATAGATGTAAAGCACGTCGGAGTGGTTGGAGGCGCAGTACTGGTGCTCAAGCTGCGACACCTGCCACAACTGTATGTTGGAGAGCAGGAACTGGCGCTTGAGGGCGAAAAACTCCGTGAACATGTTCGCGCGCTCATAGCCAAGCATCCGCTCCATGAGTACATTCGTCCTGTTTATCTTCTGCTGGTATGCCGAGTCCAATATCCCGCAGTATTCCGAGCCTGGCGTCTCCAGCCGTATGAGCGCAACAGATATCTCAAGGTCCGAGGCATCAGTGGAAAACGACGCCAGGTCGTTTGTGAAGCGCAGCAGCCGCTGCATGTCCAGGTAGTCTATCACGGACAGCGTGATGAAGAAAAGGTTGACCATGAGCACGACGGCCATGGCATATTTGAGGTTCACCATTGCAAAGCACTTCCCTTCATTTCCTTGTATAGGCTATAAACATAAAAACCAGCGTTCACGAACGGGTAGACGAAAAGCACCATGAGAAGCCCTGGCAGCTTTTTCATGCCGAATTTTTCCTTGATAAGCGACAGGCTCACCCACAGGAAAAACATGTAAGTCAGCAGGAACGAGGCGAACAGCAGCAGGTCCGCCCTGATGTAAAGCAGGTCAAAAGTCATTGCCGGGGCCTGCCAGTAAAACGCGAAATTCAGCGCCTGGGACACCCCGTCGTACACGAAATGCGATGCGCGTGCAAGCACGAAAAAGAACGACACTATGGTTATGGGCACGTATGCCGCGGTCACAGGATAGGTGAACATGCCCACGTCCGCGTACTTGCTGTTGAGCATGAAGTCCTTGTAAAGAAGCAGGTTGAACATGGTGCCCCTGTACCACCGTATCCTCTGGCGCATGAGCGCAAAGAAAGTCTGCGGCACCTCTGTCGGCACGTTTATCGGCAGGTAGCCTATCTGATAGTGCGCCTTGTGCAGCTTCAGGCCCATCTCAAAGTCCTCAGTGATGTTGTTCTCGTCAAAGCCCCCGATTTTCTCAAGCGCATCGCGCCTGAAGATGGTAAGGGGGCCTGGCGTGACCAAAACAGCATTGAACTTGGCGCCAAGGTATGGGAATGCGCCGAACGAGAAGAAATACTCCATCTCCTGCATCCGCTGCCAGAGCGTGCGCGGCTTGTGCACGGTGATGTAGAAAGTCATGGCGCCCATTTCAGGCGTGATGTAAGGCGCGCTTTTCACAAGCAGGTCCTTCGGAGGGTAGGTGTCCGAGTCAATGCATGCCACAAGCTCGGTTTCCGCCTGCCCTATGGCCTCGTTGAGGGATGCAGCCTTGCCTTTGTTTTTCTTCCTGTGCATTATCGTCACGGGAAAGTGCGAGGCAATCTCGCGCGTGCGGTCCGTGCTTCCGTCGTCCACAAGCACCACTTCGTACTTGTGCGGGTATTCCATTGCAAGCACGTGGCGAAGGCACTCCCCGACCGTCTTTTCGCTGTTGTAGGACGGCACGATGATTGTAAGGCTCGGGAACTTGCCTGTCTTCTTCATTTTCCTGTCATCAAGAAGCGTAAGGCCGTAGAAGGAGACTATGAACAGGTTGACCAGGAATATGGCGCAGATGAAGGCAAGCTGGAAGGCTGGCTCCATCACCACGAATACAATGAAGGCAATGGCAAAGCCAAGAATTGAAGTGAACCCTAGTAATTCCCGCATGTCTACCAATCCTTATGCAACAGCTAGCTTCCGCGCCCGCCCTTGCCTTCCTCCCACATCTTGCGGATGAGCGAGCGCAGCTCGTCGCGCTTCTTTTCAAACTCAACCTCGTCCTTCTGCGAAAGCTTGACGCGCTCCACAAGCGCAGGCGCCGCCCCTCCTTCTGGCGCTGCGCTGCCTGCTGCGCCAACGCCTGGAGGCGTTTCCATCTTGAGTATGTCCGACTCCTTGATAAGCACATTTACCTTGCCTTGCAAAATCTCCTGCTCGTGCGCAAGTTCGCGCAGCAGGAACGAGACTTTCTGTATTTCCTCTCGCGAATAGCCGCCGCCATGCTGCACTGCCTTTGCAGCCTCAAGCGCGGACATCTGCTCCGCGATTTTCCTGCCAATGTCCTTTTGCCGCGCAGCCAATTCCTCGTTCGCGCGGCTCATCTCCTCGGAGATTTCCACATACTCCTCCACCATGGAGTCCGCGCCGCCGTTTTGGGCATACTTCTTGAGCACGCCCTCCACTTTCGAGGACTGCTTCTTTATGAGCGAAACCGAGTCTGAAAGGTGCCCCTGCACCGCCTTTTTCTGCTTTTTTGACTCCTCAGTCATCCTGCGTATTTCTGAGATTTTTTTCTTTGCAGCCGCAATCGAGTTCTCCCCTTCCGCAAGCTCGGACAGCTTTTTTTCCATGCCGGAGAGCTTCCCCTCGAACAATTTTTGCTCCTCAAGCACGGCCTCAACGGCCTCGGCAAGCTCCTTCCTGTAGGACTTGGCGTCATCAATGTCGACTTTCAGCTCCTCGATTGCGGAGGAATTCCTGCCCTCCTCAATCTGCTTCTGCAGGTCGTCCACGCGCGTCTCGAACGCCTCAAAGAACATTTCGGTGTCGGAAAGCTGGGACTTGAGCGTTTCCTCGAAGTTTTTGAGCACGCCAAGCTCATTCCTCAAGTCTTCAACCGCAGTGCGCTCCTCCTCGCCAGGCCCGCTTTTCGCCGAGAGCCTCTGGCCTGCGGATGCCGCCTTTTTCCTCAGCGTCTCAAGCTTTTGCCGAGTGGCCTCCAGCTTGCCGTCATAGGTGCCCTGGATTTCGGCAAGTTCGCGCTTCAGCGCCTCGATGTCTGACGCAGACATTGGCTTGGTGGCAAGTGCCGCGACTTCCTCCTGCATTGCGGACAGGCTTTTTCCGCCATCCTCCACCCGCGATAGCAGCTCCTCGATTTCCTCCTTTGTGCTGCTTGCCTTTCTCTCAAGCTTCTCGCGCTTCTGCTCAACTTCCTTTGCAGCAGGCATGCGCCACACAAGGTAGGCCTTGGTGAGCTTGTATTCAACTGTGATTACTCCTTCCTCTTCAAGCACATGCGCCCAGTCTTCGACTGTGCGCGCCGGCATCTTAAGCTCGCGCGCAGCCGCGCCTATCTCCACCTTTCCTTTTTCCTTGACAAGGCGGATTAAGCTGTCCACTCCTGTAGAGATAAGAAGGTCGTCAAGCGCCATGGATATTCGGTGCAAATCCAATCCTTATAAAGATTTGTGCGGAAGTCTATTCGTCAGTGGATGGAAATCAGGGTGCCTTTTCATTAGTGGGGATTGCAATGGCGGACATGGATTTTGACATGAGGCTGAAAAAGGAGGCAAAGTCTTCCCTTCAGGCATTCCGCGACCAGTCGCTTCTCCGCCGCAAGTTCGGCGACGAGGCAGTGAAGCTTTACAACCTTATTGACAGCGGCAAGACCGCCTCGCAGCTCATGGCCGAGCTTGGCATGGGCGAGGACAAGTTCATCGAAATACTGGAGTTCATGAACAACAACGCAATGGTGAGCATTGTTCCTGGGGAGCCTGAAAAGCCCATGTGGCCCTCCTCATCAGGCGCCGAGGCTGAGGATTCTGGCAGATTTGGCAAGAAAGAGCCCGACGTGACCGGGAAGATGGCGCGCAAGTCAGCGCCGTCCATCAAGCCAACCGCAAAGGAGCTTGACGAGAACTCGCTGTCCCCTTTGGAAAAAGTGCTCTACAAAAAGCACGGCGAGATAGGCGTGCGCATATACAACCTGATTGACGGGGAGAAGACCGCGGAGGAGATATTGCGCGAGACAGGCGTTTCCGAGGCCAAGCTTGTGGAAATACTGGAGTTCATGGACGAGCAGGGAATAATCAAGCTTGAAAAGCCAGAGGAAAAAAAGGAGGCGCCAGAAGAAGATGCATCAGACTCCGAGGATGGCGAGGACAAGCCTGCTCGCGAGCCGCGCTTCAAGCCCTTTGTCGAGGACATGCCCGAGGGCAAGCCATACAAGGTGCCAGAGCCTCCAAAGAAAGAGGAGAAAAAGAAGGAACTGGAGACGGAGAAGCCTGGCGAGGACATAGTGATGGTGGACGTGCCCCTGATTGCCCGCCTGTCAGTGGTGCAAAAGGCTATGATGTTCGCAGAGCTTTCCACGAAATTCCCCTCTGCCGCGCGGCAGATGTTTGACATGGTGGACGGCAAGCGCGATTTTGTGGAGCTATCGCTTGCAACCGGGATGTCTCTTTTTGACATCGATGCTGCAATGGCATACTTTGGCAAAAAAGGCTTCATCTCCTTCCGCCAGCTGGGCAGGGCAGAGATAAAGGAAAGGTACGGCGAGGACGGGTTTGCCATCTACAAGCGCTTTGGCCGGGACGGGCTGCTGATATATGAAATGATCGGCAAGGAAGCGAGCCTCAAGGACATAATAATGAAAAGCAAGCTCGACCCGGACCGTGCGATTGACGTTTTCTCGTTCATCCACAAGGTGCTCGGGCTTGACATCCCGCTGGACCGCGACTTAATCTATCGGCAGATAGGGCTGAAAAAGTAACGGACGGTCAGGTTCGTCCACCTTTTGCAAAGCAAAAAGGGACACCTTTTTCCGCAGGAAAAAGAGTGTCGCAACGAACCTGATGTCCATTTTTTTCCGCGGGAAAAAATAGGACGGTCTGATGCACTATTTACTCCAGTTATAATCAATTAAAATACTCAAAAATCGCCGGAAAACAGGGCACTATCTCCCGAACCGCTGCCTCATATACTCATAGACTTCATTGCGCTTCTTGTACATCATAAGGGTAATCCTCTGCTCTTTTTTATCATAATGGTAAATGAGCCGTTTCCCCTCAATCCGCACAGAAAAAATGTCTGAGAAATGGCCGAGCGGCTTCCCCCGTTCGGGCTCCCTGCTGATTTTGCCTATTGAATTTTGGAGTACGGCCCGAAGAGGCTTGTCCATGCGCTTTATGTCCCGCTCGAATTCCCCGGTTTTCAAAAGCTCCATCTAATCAAGCTCATGGAGGCTGAATTTCCGCACCTTTTCCTTGCCGCTTTTGATGTCTGAGAGCATCTTTTCCGCAGCCTGTTCGAATACCGCATCCTCTGTGAGCGAGTGCGTGCGGTCGAACTCATATACTGCGAGGCGCAGCGCCTCTGTCTTTGTCTTTGCATAGCCGCGCTTGAGCATTGCCCCAATCACATCGCCAAGGTAATCGTTCATCTCGATGTTTATGTTGCTCATAATATCACTAGTAAGGATTTAATAAGAAAATCTTATAAAGGTATTCCATTCAAACCCCAGTACTGCCTTCTCATCCTGCCTATTTTTTCAGCCTGAAGCCCTAGTTCCTAATCCTTGCAAGTGCCATCTGCTCCACTGCGCGTTCTGCCTCGAAGTAGTTCCCTTTTTTCTTCCCCATTTTTGGAAGTTCGATTCTCTTTGCGCTCGTGAGCCCAAGCTCTTTCTTCACCTTTGCGATCGGCATATCTTTCCCGCAGGCAAGCACAAAGTCACGCGCGTTCTTTGCGCCGATTTTGCGGAGCGCCGAGGCAAAATTCATCTCGCGCGCAAGGAAAAGAAGCGCCTCGTTCGAAGGCTTGCTGGAAATGTTGCTTTTCTCCTCAAATGCCCTTTTCGCAAGGTGGAAGGCAAATGCTGTCTCCATCTCGCTTTTCCCCCTGATTGCGCGGGGGGAAAGGAGGAGAACAGGCGTGCAAAGCGCCTCGGCTGAGCCCACCAGCACGGTAAGCGGCTTTGCCGAGGAGCACCGCAAGAGAAGCATACAGCAGTGGGGCGACCGAACATTTAAAAAATCAACACAGAATAATGAGCCTGCAACGGCAACAGAAGGCTATTTGCATGCTTATAATGGGGGTCATGGAATGGAGAACTATCACGGCGCACGCGGCTCGTCCACAAAAGGAACCGGCGGCAAGCGCGGAAAAGCCACTGACAAGAAGCTGCGCTTTGTGGGCGGCAACTTCACTGCCACCAAGGTGAGCGAAAAGGAGAACAGGAAGCTGCGCCACGCACGCGGGAACATCATAAAGGTGAAGCTGCGCAGCGCAAAATTCGTGAACGTGCTTACCAAGGAAGGCATGAAGAAAGTCACGCTCAGGACAGTGCTTGAGACGCCTGACAACCGCCACTATGCGCGCCAGAATATCCTGACAAAAGGGGCAGTGGTGGACACTGAAATCGGGAAAGTGAAAATCACCAACAGGGTAGGGCAGGACGGCGTAGTAAATGCAAAGCTCCTGTGATTTCTTTTTCTGTTATTTTTCAGCCTATCTTAGTGGAACTCGCTTCAGCATTGCCCTTCGGGCAATGTCTGATGCATTTTGCAGAAGCAAAATGCACATCGCTCATTCCACTTCTGAAAAATTTCTTCTGAAATTTTTCATAGCGAAAGCAATATCGACGGCACGATGATAAGGCCCATCACGTGCGTCCTTCTCACGCCAAGCAAGGGCGGCAGCAAGCCCACTGCGGTGGCAGTGGCAAACAAGAGCAGCCCCACTGCGCCTGAAATTATGGCAATTGCGCACACAAGGTAGGCAAGCACCCCCAGGTTCAGCGCGCGCGTGTCGATTTTTGCAAGCGCGCCTGCGTGGCGCGAAAGCCTCATGAGAAGAAAAGCAGACACTCCCATGGCAAGCAAAAGAACTCCTATCAGCGCAGGCAGGTCTCCTGCAGCAACTGGTTTTATCCCGTTTATTATTGCAAGCGCGCCATCGCGCGCCTTGCCAATGGACAGCAAGGAGCCGAATGCGAAAATTGAGTGCGATGCGGCAATGGATGCGACAAGGGCAAGGAACTTGCGCGCGTCGCCTATTGAGATGAAAGCAGAGGCAAATATCGCAATCTGCGCAGGCGCGGCAATGCCTGGCAGCAAATCAGACAGCATGCCAAACAGCACGCCTGCCGCCACAAATGGCAAAAAGTCAAGTTCAGTCCGTTCGGACTTCTGGGCAGGCAGCCGAGTGCGCGAGGTGAAGGAAAGAAGTATCCCGCTTCCTGCAAACAGGCCGCAAAAGGCCGGGAACAGCGGGTCGTTTATTGCCCCCCGCATGCTGGCAATGCCAAGCGCTCCTGAGAGCAGGAATATGCAGGCGGCAATCGCAATCTTTTTCCCCTTGCGCTCGGTGGAGAGCAAAAACAACGAGGCGGCAATCAGGACAAGGGCCATCTGCGGCTCAATGAGCGAATAGGCGGCAGGCAGCAGCACGAGTGAAACTGGCAGCAGCAAGGCGGATGCGCCTGCCGCTGCAAGGGTGGAAAACGCGCATATTGCAACCGCTTCCCTTCCCCTGCCGGAAAGTGCCAGCCTGTGGCCTGGCAGCACGGACGCGACAACCGTGTCGTCAGGTATGGAAAGAAATATGGAGGGAAGAAACTGGAAAACAAGGTGCGCGCCAAGCACTGCCACAATGGCAAGCGAAAGCGCGCCAGGCTCTATTGGCAATGTGGCAAGAACGGATGCCACGGTATTTGAGTGTATGCCTGGCAGCAGGCCTGAGAGAGTGCCAAGAAAAATCCCTGCAACAATTGCAATTGCGGCAATCAAGCAACCATCCCGCCTGCACAACAGGCTCCCGCGCCCGTTGCTTCTTACGTCACCTCAATCCTTTCTGCCTCAAAATACTTGCTTCCCTTGTATTCCTTCACCCTGCCAAGCGCAGTTATGCTGCTTCCAACTGACACCAGCTGCGCGGATACCAGCTCGCCCTTTTTCACGCTGATGCACACCTTGTACTGGCAGATGTAAAACTTGTCTGCAGTGACGTTTTGCGCAGTGCCGCTTATCCTCAGGTATGAGTTTGCAGGCGCCACAAGCGCCTCTGCCACGCTCGCATCGCGCACAGTCTCAGAAAGCAGGAAAAGCAATGATATGCCCACCACTGCAAAAACAGCAGCGGCAAGCACAATCTTTCTTTCGTCCATCTCCATAGTGTATACTGTTTTAAATCGCAATATTAAAATCCTATCATGTCTCTCCTGATAAAGAACGCAACGCTGCCATCCGGCAAGAAAACAGACATTCTCATTGAAGGCAGCCGCATTGCCAAAGCCGCTCCCTCAATCACTGCGCGCGCAGAGGAAAAAATCGATGCAAATGGCAAAATCGCGCTTCCGGGCTTGATTAACACGCACACGCACGCGGCAATGGCGCTTTTCCGCGGCATAGGCGAGGACAGCGAGCTTCATGACTGGCTTGCCGCAGTGCGCGCAGTCGAAGTGAAAGTCACCCCCCCGCAAATCAAGGCAGGCACAGCGCTTGCCGTGGTGGAGATGATAAAGAGCGGCACCACGTGCTTCAATGACATGTACTTTCACATGGATGAAGTTGCTGCCGCTGTGCAGGAAAGCGGCATGCGCGCAGTGCTGGGGTACTCCATGGTGGACATGGGCAAGGACGGGTTTGATGAGAAGAAGCGCAAGCTCGAGCTTTCAATCTGCGAGCAATTCATAAAAGACTGGCAAGGAAAAGCCGACGGAAGGATAACCACGTCAGTGCCGCCGCACTCGCTTTACCTGTGCTCCAAAGAGCTTCTCACAGCAAGCCGCGGCATGGCAAAAAAACACGGAGTGCTGCTCCACATCCATCTTTCAGAGACGCGCAAGGAAGTTTTCGATTGCTTGGCCGCACGCAAGCTGCGCCCCGCCTACTACTTGGATTCGCTCGGGCTTCTCACGCAGAGCACGGTTGCAGCGCACTGCGTGTGGATGACAAAGGAGGAAGTGAAGCTTCTCGCATCGAGCGGAGTTTCAGCGTCACTGTGCCCAGTTTCCAACATGAAGCTGGCTGGCGGCTCAGTTGCACCATTGCCTGAAATGCAGGGGGCGAAAATGAACGTTTCGCTCGGCACTGACGGCTCTGCGAGCAACGACTCGCTTTCTTTGTTTGAGACAATGAAGTTCCTGGCGCTTTCAGTGAAAAACGCGCGCTGGGACGCAACCGCAGCGACCGCGCAGCAAATGCTCTCAGCCGCAACAGAAGGAGGGGCACGCGCACTTGGCATTGGGGCAGGCGAATTGAAGGAAGGCAAGCTTGCAGACATCATACTGCTTGACGCGCGCGCAGCCAACATGGCGCCAGCGCACAACATTGAAGCCAATTTAGTCTACTCCGCGCAAGCAGGCAATGTCACTGACAGCATCATAAACGGAAAAATAGTGATGCGCAACAGGGAATTGCTCTTGCTTGACGAGGAAAAAGTGGTTGAGCGCGCGCAGAGGGAAGCGGAGAAGCTGGTTGGCTAATTCTTTTTGTGTTTTCTAGCAATGCGAGTATGCCTCAATGGTATTCCTGCGCCAAATTTGCCCACCACTTTTGTCGCCAGGTAGCAGCCTATTTTCGCGGACGAGAGCGGCGTGTAGCCGCGCGTCAGGCCGTAAAGAGTGCCCGCGCAATATGCGTCGCCCGCGCCTGTGGTGTCAATCACGCGCGCCTTTAGCGCAGATATTTTGTGCGCGCGGCCCCCGAGGAAAAGGAGCGAGCCGTGCTTCCCCTTTTTCAGGTAAATCGGGATGTGCGGCTTGAAGTGCAGAAGCTTTTTCTCAGCTTTGCTGCCAAGCAGCGCATCCGCCTCGTCCTCGTTGAGGAAAATTGCATCTGCATATTTTTGCGCAACGGACAGGAGGAACGCGCGATTTTTTGCCACCATGGGCGGGTTCTCAAGCGCAAGCGCGATTTTCTTGCCAGCCTTGCGAAACGCCTCCATGCACTTAAGGCAGGCGCGCGCAGCCGCGTGCTTTCCGCAAAGCGTGATTGATGCAACATAGAGCACGCGGGAATTCCTGATGGCGATTCCCTCGGTTGTGCCGTATTTCAGCGAGACTCCCAAATCCGCACAAAAAGTCCTCTGGCCATCAGGAGTGACCAGCGCAAGGATTTTGCCGGTTGCGCCGCGTCTTTCCTGCAGGAAGTTGCCGATTCCGCACTCAGACAGATTCGCGGCAAACGCAGCACCAGCCTTGTCGTCGCCAACCGCGCCTGCAAAGCCGCAAAAGCCTCCCAAAGCGGCAAACCCCTCGCACACATTGCGCGCATTGTCGCCAGGGTAGCGGTAGGCGATTTTTTTCCCAAGCTTGCGCTCGATCGAGGCAAGCTCCTTTGCGGAAAAGAAGTTCGTTGCGCCCTTTTCCAGCCCAAGCTTTCTTATCTCCCCATCATTCACCTTGGCAAAAAGGTCAATGACCGGGGTGCCGACTGCAAGAAGGTCCATGGCAGGATTCCTGCGCCAACCCTTTTAAATAATCACGCCGAATATGGCTCGTTGGTCGCGCGCGCAGCGCGGCGGGTGTTTCACATGGCTGACCAAAAAAAGCGCGCTCCTGAAAAGGAAGGCGTTCTCGACTCATACGTGTATGACAACGACGGCATACAGGTGCTTGCAAAAATCTTCACAAAGAGCGGGGAGTTCGTGCCGCAGTACGAGGTGAACGTGCGTGAGCTGTCCGAGGGCACGCGCATCGTTCTCAACACGCTGAAAGGCGAGCTCATCACAACCGTGAAGCTTGACATCACGGACATCATAGACCCGAAAAAGCGCGACGAGGTAAGGAACAAGTTTGAGCTGCGCGCACATTTTCTTCTCTCCAAACACTTCCCCACGCTGTCAGAAGCGGACAAGAAGGTGCTCGCGGCCTACCTGCTCCAAAACTCGCTGGGCTTGGGCGACTTGGAGCCTCTCATGCATGACAACCAGCTCGAAGAGGTGGCAATCAACTCCTCATCAGAGCCTGTGTGGGTGTACCACAAGAAATACGGCTGGTGCAAAACCAATGTTCAGCTGAAAAGCGAGGAGGCAATCTACGACGTTTCGGCAATGATAGGCAGGAGGATTGGCAAGCAGATAAACACGCTGAACCCTGTGATGGACGCGCATCTGTCAACCGGCGACCGCGTGAATGCCACAATGTTTCCCGTCTCGTCGTTTGGAAACACCATCACCATCCGCAAATTCTCAAGAAATCCCTGGACAATCCCATACTTAATCGAACTCAACTGCATTTCGCCGCAGGTGGCGGGCCTCATCTGGCTTTGCATACAAAACGAGCTTTCCCTCCTGGTTTCAGGCGGCACTGGCTCTGGAAAAACATCCTTCCTGAATGCCATTTCCTGCCTCATCCCCGCAAACCAGCGCATCATCTCAATCGAGGACACCCGCGAGCTTACTCTGCCCTCCTTCCTGCAATGGGTGCCCATGGTCACGCGCGAGCCCAATGCAGAGAGCAAGGGTGAAATCACCATGCTTGACCTGCTGGTAAACTCGCTGCGCCAGCGGCCTGACAGGATAATTGTCGGAGAGGTGAGAAAGCAGCGCGAGGCAGAGATACTTTTCGAGGCAATGCACACGGGCCACTCAGTCTATGCCACGCTCCACGCGGACAATGCGGCTGAGACCATGACACGGCTTACCACGCCGCCCATTTCAATGCCGCGCGAATCCCTGTCTGCGCTTTCCGGCGTGGTGGTGCAGTTCCGCCACAGGCGCCTGAACATCCGCCGCACGCTTGAATTTGCAGAGGTGCAAAAAGGCGGGGACATAAACTCCCTTTACCGCTGGGACGTGAAGAGCGACAAGATAAACGAGGTGGGCAAGATGGTCACGCTTGCCGCAACCCTCTCGCTATATTCGGGCCTCACGCAGCGCGAGATTGACCAGGACGTATCTGACAAGGCGAAGATTTTCTCATGGATGGCAAAGAAGGGCTACAAGAGCGTGAACACTGTGGGCGCGCTCGTGTCCCAGTACTACATGAACCCTGACTCAGTGGTTTCGCTTGCCGCAAAGAACGCTGACTGGGGCGGCCCTGAATGACTGCAGGCGGCAAAAACCCCACTGGCCACTGGGCGGCTGATGCTATGGGCGCGAAAGTTGAACTGTTCCCCACATTCCAGGAGCTTTGCGCTCAAGCGCGCAACATAGAGAAAAAGCCCCTTTCCGTGCCAGCCAGCCCAATTGACGGCAAGCTCGTGCTTGATGAGAACATAGGCATTTTCCCGCGCGAGTTTGATGACTATACCTATAGCTACCTGCTTTTCGAGGCGCAAAAAGTGGAGCGCAGGCTCTACAAGGATGAGTTTGCAGCAGAGTCGTCCGCGCCTGTTGCAGCGCCGCGCCTGTCTCCTGAGCAGCAGATGGAAGGCGATCTCCACAGGTTTGTTGAGGCGCAGGGGCAGGAAGACCTGCAGGAGGAAGAGGACGACCTGATGCGCTCGCTTAGGAAAAAAGGCAAAGAAGCCCCCGGGAAATCAAAAACCACTGCTCAGATGCCTGAAGAAGAGGAACCCGGAATAGAAGAAATGCCAGTGCCTGAGCCTGAAGAGGAGGCGCCAATGCCTCCTGCCGCAAAGGCAAGGATACTTCCTCCACGCATATTGCCTGCCCGGCAGCCGTCGCCAGTGCCGCAAGCGCCCGCGCCCAGAGCGCGGGAAGAGAAGCTGGCTGCGCCCCAAGAGCAAGAGGAGCAGCCGCCTTTGCCCGAGCCGCCTGCCGTACAAGAGCCCAAAGTGACTGCAGCGCCCAGGGTGCAGAGGCTTCCGCCTGCAGAGCAAGAGATGGCTCAAGGAGCGTCAAGCGCCCCTGCAAAATTGTCATCATACTCAAAGCTTTCCCCCCGCCTCAAGGCGCTGCTTGAGGCAAAGCTGCGCAGGGAGGAGGAAAAGTCAAGGGAAAAGCGCGAAGCGCAAGACTCGCTTGTCAAAACGCCGCCTCCGCCTGAAGATGAACCGGAAGACATGCCTGGGCCGGAGCCAGAAGAAGAAGGCGAGCCTGAAGAAAAAGGCAGGCTGGAAACTTTGCGCAAGCCAATGCCGGAAGAAGACGAAGGCGAGCATGAGATAATGCGCAAGCCAATGCCGGACGATGAAGAGCCTAGCGAAGAAGATTCCGGGCCGCCAGCCAAGCTTCCGTTGCGCAAGATTTCGCGCGAGGAATATGATATTGACGATGACGAGCCTGGGATTGGTAAAGAGGAAGCCGTCCCTGGGGCGGAAGAAGAGCCAGGGCTTATGGATGAAGAAGAGGAATTGCCTGAGCCTGAGGCGCCAATGCCGGAAGAAATCAAGCTGCCTGCAAAAAAACAGGAAAAGGAAGCAGGCCAGCGGGAGCCAATGCTGATCAAGCCAATGTTCCCCGACGCTGCGGGAAAGCCGCAGTCAGGCGAGGAATCCGACCGCATGCGCCGCATACAAAGGATATTGGGCGAGCTTTCTCCTGACCGCATGCGCCAGCAGCCAAAACTGCAGGAAGACTTTTCCCTTGACAAGCCAGAGCACAGCGAGCCTGAAGACGGCGTTGTGGGGGAAGCGCCTGTCCCTGAGGAAAAGCCTGCGCCGGCAATCCTGGCAAAAAAAACGGCGCGGGGCAGGAAGAAAAAGGAGGCAGCGCTGCCTGTGGGGAAAAAAGCTCCCAGCAAAAAGCCAGTGAAACTTCCGGAGGCAGCGCCTGAAGTTGAAGCGGAAGAGCCAGAAGAAATGACTGTGCCTGCAGCCGCTCCCAAAAAGCCTGTACCTGTGAAGCTTCAGCCGCCTGCGCGCGAGGAGGAGCCTGAAGAGCAGGAAGAAGTTCCGATTGCAAGGAAAAAGCTGATGCCGCGCATCCCTGCAAAGGAGGAAGAGCCTGAGGACCAAGCCGCCCCCAGGCGGCTTAGGTCGCCAGCTGAAGCTGAGGAAGAAGAGCCCGAAGCGCAGCCAGCAAGGAAAAAGCTAATCCCGCGCATTCCTCCAAGGGAGGAAGAGCCCGCTGACGAAGATGAAGAGGAAAAGCCAGCTGTGCGCGTGCGCAGGAGAATACTGCCTGGCATGATGCGCACAAAGCCCGGTGCGCCGCGGACCTATGTGCCGCCTGCGCGCAAGGCCGTGCCGGCGCCTGAAGAAGAGGAGCCTGAAGAACAAGTTCCGCGGAAAAAAATGCCTGTGCGCGAAGATCAAGAGCCGGAACCAGACGAAGAGCCTGCCCCCGAAGAGGAAAAAGTTTCCCCGTCAATCGCCCCTCTCAAGCCAAGGAAGCTCGTCTCAGACGAGGCTCCAGAAGAGCACGAGAAAACTCCTGAGCAGATTGCGCAGGATGAAAAGATGAGGAAGATGGCGCAGCAGCTTGCGCGGCTCGAGGCAGGAAGGATAAAGGAGATTTCAGGGACAGCCTCCCTTCCAGAAGAAGACGAGGGCATTCCGCTGCCTGACGACTCCGACGATGTGCCAAAGCCGGAAAAGTACGGGCAGGCAAAGGAAATGCTGCGGCGCAACCTGGAGCACGATGAAGTTGCGCGCAAGGTGAGGCAGGAGGAGGAAGTCACGGTTGAGCAGTTTGCAAAGGCGAACATGGTCTGGCTTTACGAAATTTACAAGATGGGCGGCATGTCGCGCGAGGATTTTCTGCAAAAGGCATCTGCAAAATACTCGGAGTCAAAGTCCGGCGCGCCGCCAAGCCCCCTGGGCGATGGCGGGCAAGAGCCGCCGCCAAACCCCGCGCTTGCAAACCTTTCAAAAGAGATTGGGAAAAAAGACAAGAAATGAGAGCCTCATAGTGTGCCTTTTAATTAATTGCTTGGGAATTAACCGCGAGGGAAACGATGGAACATAAGGCAAAGGGAAAGATGGACAAGTCTCCGCAGCCGCTGGTTGCGCAGCCCATCAGGGACTCGGAAGGCCCTCAGGACCCTCACCAGTTCCGGCCCCTTCTAAAATCAATCTCGCAGAAGTTCCCGCTCCTAAAAAGGCAGCTCCTCCAGGCTCAGATGAACTACACCCCCGCAGGCTTTGTGCGCATGGCGCTTTCCAGCGCGGTTTACATAACCCTTATCATTCTCGTGGTCTTCTTCATGCTCCTGCGCTCTGACGAACGGGTTTACATTGCACTGCTTCTCCTTGCGCCGATCATCTATGTGTTTTCATTCATCTATGCAATGCAGATACCTCTTGTGAAGGCAAGGCAGCGCGCGAAAAAGATAGAGCAGGAGCTGGTGTTCGCAGGCCGGCACATGCTAATCGAGCTCAAGAGCGGAGTGCCGCTGTTCGATTCAATGCTTGGCATCAGCCGCGACTACGGGCCTGTTTCCGAGGAATTCAACAAGGTGGTGGAAAAAGTCACGCTCGGAGTGCCGCTCGGCGCTGCGCTTCATGACGTGGCCGAGAACAACCCATCCCCCTACTTCAACAGGCTCGCGCTCCAGCTTGCAAACTCCCTCGCATCCGGCGCGGACGTTGCAACCACGCTGGAATCTTCGCTTGACCAGATATCAAAGGAGCAGGTGAACGAGCTTAAGGCATACGGGCAGAAGCTAAACCCGCTGGTGATGTTCTTCATGATATTCGGCATCATCATGCCTTCGCTCGGAGTGGCGTTTTTGATAATGCTCGTCTCGTTCATCGGAGGCTCAGGCATCTCTTTCGGGCCTGCGGCGCTTTTCGGCGTACTTGCATGTATATGCATCATACAGTTCATCTTCCTCTCCATGGTGGAGTCCTCCAGGCCGAGGTTTGACATAGTGTAGCGGTGGCAAAATGGCAATAAAATTCTACGAATCAATCGGGCGGGTCTTCAGCCGCAATGAAATGCGCAGGCTGGGCCATCTGCTCGAGGCGTCAGGCATGGACTTCGTGCCCGAGGCGTTCGCCGGCTTTGTGGTGGTGCTCTGCGCAGCCACTTCAGTGCTTGCCTACTTCCTCTCAGTGGGCGCAGCGCCCCTGCGAAGCTTCCTCTTCAGCCTCTCGTTCATACTGGCCCAGGGCCCCACAGTCGCATCGCCTGACTTTTTTACCACGTTTGCAGCAATCTTCTCAATAATCATTGCAAGCTTGCTGGTGTGCCTTGCAGCCTATGTCTCGCTTCTCATGATGGCCGATGAGCGCAGGCGCAAGGTGGAGGACATGCTTCCCGACTTCCTGTCGCTCTCAGCAGCAAACGTGCGCGCAGGCATGACAATCGACCAGGCAATGTGGTATGCCGCAAAGCCGGAATTCGGCATACTTTCCGACGAGGTCTCAACAGTTGCGAAAAGGGCGTTCGGAGGGGTGCCTTTCAACCAGGCAATAGACCACCTTTCCGAGCGATTCAGCTCAAAGTCAATGCGCCGCACAGTGGCGCTCATAAAGCAGGGGATTGCGTCCGGCGGCAAGCTTGCAGACATACTTGAGCGGACCGCGGAGGACACGCGGGAAATGCAGAACCTAAGGAAGGAAATTTCCACCTCCCTTCTCATGTACGTGATATTCATAGTGTTCGCCGGCGCAATAGGCACGCCGTTCCTGTTTGCGATATCTGGAAAGCTTGTGGGCATAATTGAGGGGGTGTTTTCCACCCACCAGTTCTCGGACATCTCGACTTCAGCCTACTCCAGCTCGCTTATCATGCCCACAAAGCCGCTCATCACGTCATCTGACTTTTTCATATTCACAATCCTTTCGTGCATAATGACGGCGATTTTCTCGTCGCTCATAATAGGGGTAATCTCCAAAGGAAGCAAAAAGGACGGAATAACGTTCCTCCCGATACTCCTGGGCGGGTCGCTTGTGATATTCTTTGTGATGAGCTTCCTGCTCAACACGCTGCTATCAAACATATACATTTAGCCAGGAAAATGGGGGAAAGATAAGCTCAGTATATATATCTAGCATGGAAATATCGAAACAAGGTGGTATGATGTTTGGTAAAAAGGCTGGACAAGCAGCAATTGGGCGCTCTGGCGCTGCTGGCAGCTTGCTTGGGCAAGCAGCCATGGAATACCTGATGACATATGGCTGGGCACTGCTCGTCATTGTCATCGTGATTGCAATACTTCTCGTAATGAACCCGTTCTCCGCTCCGCAGACCTGCCGCTTTGACTCGATCGGCTTTGCATGCAACAACATCGCGGTAAAGGCAACTGACGGCACCCTCCTAGGCTCGATTACAAACGGCAACAACAACGGAATCATAGTCAAGGACGTTGTCTGCACAAAAGACAAGACCAACACCCCGCCCGCCTTCAGCCCGCCAACCGGCTTCGTAGAAACGACTGTCTCGCGCCAGGGAATATATGACATCCCAACAACAGTAAAGTGCGACACCACTGGCGTGGCAGGCGCTGACTTCTCAGGCAAGATTTGGGTGTACTACAGCAACGACGAGGACAACCCTGCCACCTACCCCGTGAGGACCACAAGCGCGAACCTCATCACCAAGTTCATCTGAGTTTTTCCCTTTTTCTGTTTTTTCATTCCCTTCAGCGCGAGCCTTGGGCGCCATCATTTTATGCTGTCCACCATCTTCATGTATTTCAACGCGCTTTCCTTGTCGCCTATCTTCCTGAAAGTCAGGGCAAGGTTTTCGCAAATCATCTTCCTGTCATCGGCATTTTTCGCTATTTCCAGCGCTTTCTTGAAATATTCTATTGCCTTCGCATATTCTCCAATCATATAGTAGACCCTGCCCGCGCCATTGTAGGTATCTGCGCAGGCGTATTTGGCAATCGACTTCTCTGCGTATTCCACTGCCTTCGCCCTGTTGCCAAGCAGTGCATATATGCAGCCTGCAAAATAGTATGCCTCTGCCTTTTCCGGGACCAGCTCAATTGCCTTCAGGACGTTTTCAAGGGCGAGCTTCGGGTTGCTTGATATGTAGTTGTTCGCATGGTTGAGGTAAACAACGTATTCCATGTCTTTCGGGTCATAGGTGACAAAATATATCTTGTATTTTGCCTCTGCCTCTTCTTTGGTGTATGAGACCGAATTTCCCTCAACGGTTTCGTAATACCGGTCTCCCACCACTGCCAGAACGTGCCCCACGCTAACCGCAAACCCAGCACGAATGCCGAGCTTGCGGGCAACATCCACTACGAAAAAGATGGAATTGTCGCAATCCCACTTTCCTTCCCTTATGGAAACTCCGATATATCCGACATATTCGTTGCCATACGAAAAATGCAGGTTGCCGTACATCAGGCTCAGAATTTCCCGCATGAATCTCTGCGGCTCGCCGGGCTTGATGCCAAATTCCCCCTTCAAAACGCCTGCGATGCTATCCACAAGCGAGCAATATTGGCGGGCGGCAGAAGAGTCCCCTGGGGTTTCTTTCATTAGCCTTTCTGCCCCGAGATAGCCTGCATAAAACGGGCGCGATGGCACAGTGTCTTTCCCGATTTCAAACGCTTTCTTGCAGTCTTGCCTCTTCTTTGCCAAGGTTTCCATTAATGGCTGCTTATCTGTGAAACTGGGCTTTTTGGCAGCCTGGAGCTTGGGGATGCTTAACAGCACTGCTGCCGACAAAAAAACCACTGCGCCTGCTTTCAGACCATTAGAACCCATCTTTAATCACAGATATATCTAGCGATAATGTATTTTTAAAGCTTTCCCCATTGGGGCTTGTCAAAAAGGGGAAACAGCCCTTCCCACGCTACAGACACAAATCTCTATACGCCAACGCCCACTTTCCGGTTATCCTGCGACTGGGCCACTTGCTGCTGGACTGGCTTGTAATTGCGCTGAACGTTCTCCAGTTCGCTGGAATTAAGCGTGCCGGCTATCTTGTAATTGATGGGTTGTGCCAGCCCGGTCGCTTCACTGGTGACTGCTTTTGGTAGCCGTTCATATGATATCTTTTCGCTGCCAGCTTCTTTCCTGGCAGCCAACTTATCCCTGTTTGCCGACCTCCCCATATCACTGTCCATTACTGTTACGCTGGCGCAGGCAAGCATGACCGTGTTAGCGTGCTCTCTCGAGGCATCCCGCAGCTTTCCGACAATATTTATTCCTTCAACTGGGTCTGCCGTTGCTCCCCTATAGCCCATTGCCTCTGATAGTTCAAATGTGGCGGTTTCGAGCTTTTTGATTGTTTCTTCCGTGATTATAATCTTCCCATTCGACTGTATGTGGTTCATACTGCCTATGTTATATGCTTTCACCGCCTTGTCAAATTTCTCCAACGCGGTATTTGCCTTCTCACGTTCAGCAGGAGAACGGGTATTTATCTCTGCAAGTACTTCTTTCCTTGCGGATGCCAATGTCGTTTCAGCAGCCTCTATTGTCTTGGCTTGCTCTGAATTCTTATTGAATGTAATTATGTCTACCTTGTCCGGCGCTTCAGCCGGAGTGAATTCATTGGGCTTCATGGAAACGATTATTCCAGTCTTATCTTCATTCGATACCTGAAACACAAACATTTTACCACCTTCTACTACTGGTTCTCTTCGACAAAGATATGTCCCGCAACCCTTTTAAACCCTCAGCCTTTCAATAGGGGCGTAACGACACAAAAAAAGGAAGACGAGACGGCTTTTTGTCTTCTTAATGCATTCGTAAATGCGAATTTACGAATACGGGCAAAATTCTGTGAAATTTTGCCCTGCGCTATAATGCGAATATTGAGGTGAACTCCATGTACCCACCCGCACAGCAGGCATATGACCGCGCAATCACGGTCTTCTCGCCGGACGGCAGGCTATTCCAGGTGGAATACGCAAAAGAGGCAGTGAAGCGCGGGGCAACCGCAATCGGCATGATTTTCGACGGGGGCGTGCTCCTTGTCGCCTTCAAGAACGCCAACTCAAAGCTCCTGGTGCCCGAGTCCATGAAAAAGGTCTTTGAAATAGACAAGCACATCGCGGCAACCGCCTCAGGGCTTATCGCCGACGCCCGCAGGCTAGTTGATTTGGCGCGCATGGAGTCCCAAAGGCACAGGCTAGCATACTCTGAGCCGGCATCAGTGGAGACGATTTCAAAGGAGCTTTGCGACCTCATGCAGGTCTACACGCAGTACGGCGGCATCCGCCCGTTCGGCGTATCGCTTCTGGTGGCTGGCGTGGACACGCAGCCGCGCCTCTACGAGGCAGAGCCCTCAGGCGCGCTCACAGGCTACCTTGCAGACGCAATCGGCTCGGGCAAGAAGGAAGCCGAGGAGTTCTTCGAGAAGGAGTACAGGCCTGGCATGAACCAGGAAGAGGCCATTGCCCTTGCCATGAAGGCGCTCAAGAAATCAGGCGACCTGAAGGTGACTCCTGAAACGGTTGAAATCGCGATTGCGACAATGAAGAAAAAGGAGTTCACAGTGCTCTCTCCCAACGAGGTGGAGAAGTACATCAAGTAGATGATGGCACATGGCAAGCCTTGACAACTCCATAACGGCACACATGGACATAAAGGGCGAGCGGTTCGAGGTCATGGTGGACCCTGACCTTGCCCTTGCATACAGGCTTGGGCAGAAAAAGGAGATCAACAACGTGCTCACAGTGGAGGAAATCTTCAAGAACTTCAGGAAGGGCGAAAGGCACACCACCTCTGCTTTGCAAAAGGCGTTTGGCACAACAGATGCATTTGAGATTGCAGAGCGCATAATAAAGAACGGGGACCTGGCGCTTACCACCGAGCAGAAAAGGAAGATGCTCGGGGAGAAAAGAAAGCAGATTGTCGCAATACTGATGCGCGAGTGCATTGACCCAAGAACCGGCGCGCCGCACACGCAGCTCCGTTTGGAGCAGGCAATGGAGGCAGGCCGCGTGCACATCGACGGGTTCAAGGACGCTGCCTCGCAAATCGAGGAAGTGATGAAGGCGCTGCGCCCCATCATCCCCCTGAAAGTGGAGCGCGCGCGCGTGGCGGTGAAAATCCCGCCCGAGCACGCGCAAAGGGTTTATGGGACGCTGAAAGGCTATGGGATACAGAAAGAGGAATGGGCTCGCGATGGCAGCCTCATAGTGGTCATAGAAATGCCTGCGGGAATGCAGGGCGAGTTCTATGACAAGATAAACCGGGCAACAGCCGGTGCGGCAGAGACAAAGCTGATGAAGTGAATTGCATTTGCAAATTTGGTGGTATGATGAACAAGGAAAGCAGGATAGTGATGCCGGGCGAGCTGGTGGCAGACAAGCCTGAGCGCATAAGCTATGCCTACACTGAGAACGGCAAGACCTACTCAACAGTGGTGGGGCTTTTCTCAGATGGCAAGCTCGTGCCTCTCGAAGGCCCGTACGAGCCCCTTCCGGACGACTTTGTGGTCGGCATAGTTTCAGAAGTGCGCTTTTCAGGCTACAACGTGGACTTGAACTGCCCGTACAAAGGCTTCCTGTCAAGCCGCGAGATACGCGAGCGCTTTGAAATGGGCGACGCGCTTTTCGCGCGCATAGTGAAGGTGGACGAGGTAAAGAACATGGACGTCGGGGACGCGAAAAAGCTGCCCGAGGGAAGATTGGTGCGCGTCTCGTCAGTGAAAATCCCGCGCATAATAGGCAAGAAGAACTCCATGGTGGACATGATACGCGCGAACACCGGCTGCGAGGTAATCGCAGGCAGGAACGGCTATGTCTGGGTCACCGGCAAGGGAGACTCCAACCTAGCGGAGAAGGCAATACGCATGATAGAGTCCCAGGCGCATACGCATGGCCTGACAGACCGCGTGGCAGCGTACCTCAAGTCGCAGAAAAAAGCATAATTCAAACGGTGATAAAATGGGTGGATCAGCAGAAAAACCAGCGCTTTTCACAAATGGCAAGCGTGTTGACGGAAGGGGCGTGGAAGACCTACGGCCCCTAAAGATAGTTGCGCGCGTGCTCAACGATGCAGAGGGCTCGGCGTACGTGGAGTGGGGCAAGAACAAGATACTCGCAGGGATATACGGTCCCCGCGAATGCATCCCGCGCCACGACCAGTCGCTCTACCGAGCTATCGTGAAGTGCCGCTACGGAATGGCGCCCTTCTCAGGAGCTGAGGAGCACGGCAGGAGCGGGCCGAACAGGCGCAGCAAGGAGATATCCAAGGTGATAAAGGAGGCGTTTGAAAACGTCGTAATCTCCGAGAACTTCCCAAAGACCGAAATCTCGATTTTCGTCGAAGTCCTGCAGTCGGACGGCGGCACTCGCTGCGCGGCAGTGACTGCCGCGGCGGTTGCGCTTGCGGACGCAGGAATCCCCATGAAGGACCTGATCTCCGCAGTGGCTGTTTGCAAGATAGACGGGCAGATAGCAGTCGACCCGGGCAAGGAGGAGGACAACTTCGGCGAATCAGACATGCCGATTGCTTTTTCCCCGCGCACGGGCGAAATACTCCTGTTCCAGATGGACGGGCTTCTCACAAAGGAGGAGCTTGCACGGGGGCTTGAGCTTGCGAGGAACGCATCCGCGAAGATACGCGAAGTGCAAGTCGCGGCGATAAGGAAGGTATACGAAGAGCCCAAGGAGGAGAGGTTCCTCATCATAGACTAAACAGGTGCTACTATGGAATCACTAAACGAAATAAAGCGCGACACGTTCTCAGCGCTCCTATTGCAGGGCAAGCGCTCGGACGGCCGCGCAATGTACGACTACCGCAAGATAAACGTGCAGCCCAGCATTTTGCAGAACGCCGAGGGCGCATCATTGGTGTCAATAGGCAGGAGCCAGGTAATGGCGGGCATAAAGTTCGACATTGCCAAGCCGTACGCCGACAGGCCGACCGAAGGCGTGCTTTCCACGTCCGCCGACCTGCTGCCGCTTGCATCGCACCTGTTCGAGACAGGCCCGCCATCAGCAGAGTCAATAGAGCTTGCGCGCGTGGTGGACCGCGGGATAAGAAGCGCGAACATCGTGGACCTCAGCTCTTTTTCCATCGACGAGGAAAAGGTGCTTGCGCTTTACATTGATCTCTACATACTGGACCATGACGGCAACCTGATAGACACGGCTGCGCTTGCGGCAATGAGCGCGCTTTCGTCAGCCCGCATGCCAAAAATAGAGGCAGGCAAGATAATCCGCGGCGAGTTTACCGGCAAGCTGCCTGTGAAGGAAAAAGTGGTCACCTGCACTTTTGGCAAGCTTGGCGCCAAGTCTTTCCTCGACCCGTCGCTTGACGAGGAAAAGGGCATGGACTGCCGCCTCACGATTGCAACCACGCCAACCCACATGTGCGCTGCACAGAAGGGCGGCTGGGGCACGGTAACAGAAAAGGACCTGGCAGAGTTTTTGGATATTTCGATGGAAAAGGGCAACGAGCTTCGCGCCCTGATCCGCGGCTAATGGTGGTTTAAATGTCAAACAGGAACGTAAGATACGGTGCAGAGCTGCGCAAGCGCGCAGACAGCGTGGATACGGCACGCCGCTCGTGTTTCACTTGCAGCGCATGCGGCAAGAAGAAAGTGAAACGCAAGGGAAACTCCCTTTGGGCGTGCAAGTCCTGCGGCGCTATTTTCGCAGGCGGGACATACTCGCTTTCCACGCCGTCAGGCGACGTCACGGCAAGGCTCATAGCAGAATACAAGAAGAAGAGGTAATTTGATGTTTTCCTGCCCAAAATGCAAAAAGAGAATCGAGACGCTTGACACAAAGTCAACGCGCTGCCCGCACTGCGCGCACCGCGTGCTTTACAAGGTGCGCGAGCCGCTTGCGCGCGAAGTCAAGACAGACTGAACAGAAGGTTGGCTTGATGGAAAAGGGGAAAGTGACTGCAAAAGCAACGCTTGTCCTTACCTTCCCATCCGCTGCGCCCGCAAAGGCAGCGCACAGGGCGCTTGCAGCCGAGGCTGACTTTTCGCACCGCGGCCACTCGCGCGTTTCCCTTTCGGGAAAAGCAGTGCGCGTGGAGATAGATGCCGACGACCCTGTGTCGCTTCGCGCTTCGCTGAACTCATACTTGCGGCTCATGCGCATTATTAAAGATGTGGAAGAAAATACGGAATGAAACGGAGGGATATTTATGACTGAGCAGCTTCGCAATGCAGACGAGCTTCAGAAGAAACTAATGGAATTCCAGGACTTGCAGCGCCAGCTGCAGATGGTGTCCGGGCAAAAGCAGCAGCTCATACTCCAGTCAGAGGAAATAAAGATGGCCGAGGGCGAGCTTGCCAAGGTGGACAAGGGAGTTTACCGCTTCATCGGCCCCATACTTGTTGAGACCACCAAAACCGACGCAACAGCCGACCTGAAGGACAAGCGCGAGCTGTTCGAGATGCGCGTGTCAGTTCTTGAGAAGCAGGAGACGAAGATGCGCCCCAAGTATGACGAATTGCGCAACGAGCTTGAGAAAGCCTTTAAGGAAGGAAAGCTGCGCTGAACTACTTCCGGCAGCCAACATCAAAAATGCTCAGTGGAACTTCCTTTTTCCTGGCCAGCTGCCCATTCGCCCACTCAAGAAGCATCCTTTTTGCCCTGTTGAACTCTTCCTTGCCGACCACCGTGTTTCCAATCGCATAGGTCAGGTTCTTGGCATTGAAGCAGAACATGGACGACCTCACATTTTCGCAATTGTGCAGGTAATACGAATCGCTGCACGATTTCGAGCTGTCCACCTCGAAGCACCTGTTCAGGTTTTCCGAGTAATAGCAATTGATGCAGAAAAAGCATTCGAATGCCATGGACGAGCCGAATATGCAGTCCCCCTTCCTTGGCCAGAAAGAATAAGCCGTGTTCTTGGTGAAAGACGCGCCTGGCGAGCGGTACGCGTTCATGGTCTGGTACTGTGTGGAGCATTCTGTGACGTTGATGTTCTTGCCAAAGAAAAACTCCGGCGAAAGGTACGCGACTTTGGCAATTCCCTCCGAAATCGCGGCGAACGCCAGCTTTTCAGCCTCCCCCTGTCCAAGCCTGAGGTGCTCGCCGATGTATTCCGCCTCAAGCATGGTCACAAGCCTGTTTCTCGGATAGATGAGGTAATTCGAATAATCCGCAAGAAGCATGGGCTTGCCGCTTATGATGGATTTCCCAACATCCATCCTCAGGACGTGCTTTCTTAGCCATGGCGAGTAGGTGTCAATCCCCTCCAGCCTCTTTCCAAGCAGCATTTCGGTGGTGTTTCCGAAAATCGCCTCTATCTTTGCCAGGTCCGGCTTCACGGCTTTCTCCAGCTTCTTAAGCCCAGGCAATATGGGCTGGTAGCCATGCTCCCTGCATTTCCCCACTATCTCGACCAGGGACGGCAGGGAATGCTTTTCTGAGAGCTGTTCCGCCATTTCCGCCACCAGCCCCTGCTTGATGGACAAGTACTTTTCCTTTGGAAGCTCCAGGTTGCCAATCGCATGCCTCTTGTTCCTCACATTGAAGCAGAACATGCAGTTCGACGAGTCCAGCACCCCGTTGACATAATAGCAGTCCGAGCTTGTTTGGGACTTCCATGCCTCAAGGCAGCGCGTGAGCCTGTAGCATTCATAGCCCCTGACCAGGAACTTCGACTCCCCAACCCCGTCCGAGCCAAAGGCGAACTCGCACTCCTTCACCCTTGCGGAGCTGCACACATATTTCGAATCGCTTACTGCGCCTGATGCAAGGACATGGTAGGAATCCTTGCAGTTCGAGCTGTCCTCTATGAACTTCGAGTTGCCCAGCACCACGTCCCCAGTATAATATGCCCTGTCCCTAATGGCTTCCACCAACGAATCCACGTCCTTGATTTCATTGATGGAAAGAGGCGGGAATTTCCCGAGCTTCCAAACCTCGTCCAAAGACGCCCTCTTGGAGCCTTTGCAGTAGTCCGTTATGAAATACGTGATGCCCTTGCCGGTAAGAGTGGATGGGGCGCGGGCAAGCTTGGGATTCAGGGACGAAAGCCACTCCTGGCACTGGCCAAGCTCCCCAACCTCGGTGCCGAACAGGACATTGCACGTGGCTTTCCACGCCTTGCCAAGCTCCTTGCATACGGGCGAATCGGTTTGCACAAGGTTGTTTTTGTATTGGAATTTATATATTCCAATGCGGACAAAATCTGTCTGCAGACTTTGCCCCCCAGGAGAGCAATTTTAAACTTCCCCTCCCCTTTCCCAGCGGGAGAAAATGGCAAGATTTCCGAGGATAAAAGCAAGACGCATAGTCATCACCTTCCACTCGCAAGGCGACGTGGACGCAGTGGGTGCAGCAATCGCGCTTTCGCGCGCGCTTGGCAAAAAATCCATCATCGCAGCGCCTGACAAGCCAACGGCAGCCGCTCGCAAGCTTCTCAACTATACAGGCACTCCCTACTCACTCTTTTCAGAAATCAAGCCTCAGCCAACAGACTATATCATAGTGCTTGACTCATCCTCGCCGCAAATGCTTCGCCATTTGGCAGGCATCAAGCCAAACCTGATGATAGACCACCACGCGCGCTTCCCTCATTTTGCTGCGCAAAATGGGGCGCCTTTTTCGCAGGGCGAAAAAGAGCGTGGGGGGGAAATAGCTGCCAAGAAAGTGATAAACGACCCCGCAGCCTCCTCCACGTGCGAAATCCTCTACTTTCTCCTCAAGCCAAAAGACAGGCTCTCGTGCATCTCGCTGCTGCTTGGCATAATTGCAGACAGCGCTTCTTTCAAGTGCGCCACTCCATCCACTTTCAAGGCAGCCTCAGAGCTTCTCGCGCGCTCCAGCCTCTCATACTCCCAGCTCCTATCCCTTTCTCATGCGCCAGAATCGTTTTCCGAAAGGCTGGAAGCAATCCGCTCCTGCCCCTCAGTGTCAGCAGAGCGCGCAGGCAAGCACATAATCGCGCTTGCAATGGCAAAGTCGCATGAGGCTCATTTCGCAGACATGCTGGTTTCCTTAGGGGCAGACATTGCATTCGTTGGCTGCGAAGCTGAGAGCGGCAGGATATCAGCGCGCATGCGCGACTCCATGAAAGGCATGGTGAAGCTTGACAGGATAATGTTTGAGGTTGGCAAAGTGATGAATGGCAGCGGCGGCGGGCATGAGATGGCTGCCGGTGCCACAGGCGAAAAAGGCAGTGCGCGCGACGCGCTGGCTGTCTGTAGGAAGCTTGCAGAGCAGCAAATGCTCTTCTATGAGCACGCGAAAATAAAGAAAATTGAATGGTGATTTGATGACAGTGGCAATAGTGGTTGGAACCCAGTGGGGCGATGAGGGAAAGGGCAAAATCGTCGACTATTACGCAGCACACGCTGACGTTGTGGTGCGCTTCTGCGGAGGCGCAAACGCTGGGCACACCATAATTTCCGGCGGCAAGAAATTCGCCTTCCACCACATTCCCTCCGGCGTGCTTTACCCTGACAAGATGAACATAATCGGCAATGGCGTGGTTCTCGAGCCCAAAAAGTTCTTTGAGGAGTTGGGGCAGCTTGACGCTGTTGGCATCAAGCCAAACATCAAACTCTCGCCGCGCGCGCACCTGGTAATGCCTTACCACCTTGCGCTTGACGGAGCAGAGGAGGCAAAGAAAGGCACATTGGCGGCAGGCACCACAAAGCGCGGCATAGGCCCATGCTACTCGGACAAGGCAGCGCGCTTTGGCATAAGGGTTGGCGAACTGATGCTTCCAGAGCTTTTCCGCGAAAAGCTGCACACAATGCACATGCTGAAAGTTAAGATACTCAAAGAGGCATATGGCGTGGACTTCAAGCAAACAGAGGAGGAAATCAACAAGCAGTACACTGAATATGCCGCAAAGCTTGCCCCATTCGTCCAGGACACCCAGCCATTGCTTGCTTCGGCTGTTGCAAAGAAAAAGATGGTGCTATTTGAGGGCGCACAGGCAACCATGCTTGACATTGACCACGGTCTCTATCCCTATGGGACCTCTTCCAACACAACGGCAGGCGGCGCATGCACAGGCTCAGGCATAGGCCCCACAGCAATTGATGAAGTGGTTGGCGTGGTGAAAGCCTATACTTCGCGCGTGGGCGCAGGCCCGCTTCCAACAGAGCTTTTCGATGCAACAGGCGACGCAATAAGGAAAAAAGGCGGCGAATTCGGCACTACAACAGGAAGGCCAAGAAGAATCGGCTGGCTGGACATGTGCACCCTTCGCTACGCAGCGTCGGTGAATGGCTTGACAGGCTTGGCATTCACGCGCATAGACACGCTTTCCGGCGTGGAAAAGCTCCAAATATGCACGCACTATGAGCACATGGGAAAAAAGCAAACCACAATGCCTGCCACCTATGTGGAGCTTGAGGGATGCAAGCCAGTCTACAAGTCATTCAACGGCTGGGAAGACATTGGCGCAGAGGGCTGGCGCGCGTGCGCAAAGAAAGGCTTCAAGTCGCTTCCTGTGCAGGCCCAGGCCTACATGAAGTTCGTCTCAGGCGAGCTTGGCGTGCCCATCTACGCAGTTGGCGTGGGCGCAGGCAGGGAGGACACCATCATTTTAAAAAATGTCTTTAAATCAAAGTGAGCGCGCGCTCAGACGGCGCGCGTTATGATTTCGCCAAAAGCTGCGGCTTTTGTCGATTGGAGTTGAACGGTGAGCCGTTCAACTGCTGTCCAATTTCCTCTGGGAAATTGAACATGCCCCTGTAGCTCAGCGGTAGAGCGCGTGCATGGTAGAACCTTTTGCTCGAAAGAGTTCGGGTTCCGCAAAGCACGAGGTCACGAGTTCAAATCTCGTCGGGGGCTTAAGCTGATAAGTTAGGTTTAGCTATTTTTACGTCTGAAAAGCCCCTTCTAATTTTTGGTGAAATTGCCTTTTTGCAAAAAAGGCACAAAAAACGCTGCTTTGCGCCCCTACAATGATTTTGGCTCGATCTGGTTGCCATTCGTTGCGGGGTGGGTTGCGGAGTGCGAAGCCCCGACCGAGCCTAGCCCCGAGGGTAAAAGTTTAGCTTCTGCACGCCGTTGGAAACCGCGCCGTTTTATGGATATATATCAGTATAAAGGGATAAAATATGTAAAATCTCTCACCTGGCTTGCCCCGATTTGTTAGAGATTGGCGGACTATCGGCGTAAAAAGCCATGAGGACACGTGTGGGAAACAAGACCTGCAAATGTTCGTGGAGGTAGTTGGTGCCCTCATTGTTCAAGAGGTGGACGACCAAAGAAAAGGGGGGTAGCGAACACGAGCCCCGAAGGAAAGGAGGCTTAGAAAAGGGGCGTTTAAAGATAGTGGTAAAAATCTTCTCAGCGTTATATATTTATGGGAAACTCACCGAAGAGAGCAAAAAAGACAGAAATTGAGCTTTTAATACAAAAAATTGTTCAGTTAAATGCCACTATTAGAAGACTTGATGTCACCCTCACACAAACTCAGAGTGTAATACAGAAGTCAAATCAAGAAAGTGTTTCTAAAAATACAATAATGACATATTTGGCTCTTTCGATGCTTTTTTTTGGTATTGCTACAATTATTCTACAAAGTATGGATTTCTTAAAATCATATCTCATCAATGCCAGTATGTCTGATATGACTGTCATGTTGGGGCTTGCATTGTGTATTTCTCTTTATCTCGGTCTCAAGATTGCTAAAGCCGCAGTGGTTATGTTACCCAAAGAAAATTTAATAAAATTCCAACCTCAAAGTATTGATGAGTGGATAGTAATATTTTTTATCATAATAGTTTCTCTAATAATTGTAATTTCAGTTATCATTGCATTATTTGATTGGGGGGCGCCACTGTTTGCCACAGTTATTGGATTTGTCGAAAGCAATCTAAATGGTTAGTGTGGGTGGTTGTATGCGCTTTGTTTTAGTGATGGTTGTTCTCACGCTCAGCCTGCTTTTTGGGTGCACCATGGGGCCAGAATATGGAGTGCCCGAAACCAATGGACAAAATGGTGCTAGAATTATAGCTCCAAAGAATATAACAAACACCGCGCCTGGCGGTATGGTGAACATGGAGAGTTGTATTAAACAAATCCACGAAACACTTTATCCAGCAATTCACACGGACGACCCATACCGTTATTGTTCGGGTGATAGTGACATGTGGGTGCTCTCTGACCGTCTTGAAGGAATGTGTTCTGAGGGAACAGCGATTGGTCAAAAAACCGACATATATTATTGCACTATTGATGTTAAGACTTGCAAACCTATAGTGGAAACAGAAAATAATACGATTGTGAAAAAATACAAAGTTCGTTATCAAGCTACTTATACGATTCCAAAATCTCTTGGAAAAAGAGACGCGTATATGAACCAAAGAAATTATTCGTCCTGTAATATAATGATAATTGACGAGAGATAGCCATGTTTCGGCAGTGGTGGCTGACAACGATAAGAATTGGTACCGAAGTAGCCTCTTAGGGCGAGATAGGGCAAAGAAATAGGGCTTTTGACGACGAAGACCTCTCAAAGTTTAACAGTTTGTGCAGTTCCCTCGGCGGGGCTTAAACTGATAAGTTAGGTTTAGCACTTTTCACGTCTAAAAAGCCCCAGTGCTGGGTAAGTTGCCCTATTTAAGGCATTTAAGCCATCGGTAACAGCTATTGGTTTTGCACACATTTCCGTTGTCATAGTTAGTGTAATCGACATTTTCTACACATTCAAAGTCATTTTTTGAGTTATTGGTTACGGTATTGCTCGTAAATGTGTTATTACCTGAATCGCTAAAGACTATGCCACGCCAGTTGCGACGAACCGTATTGTTATAGCTAGGGACATAAATAAGTAAACATCTTAGGCATCAGAAAATCCTTCTTGAGGAAGCGCTTGACTGCCTGCCGCATGGCAGGCAGGGTATTGAAATACCTGTTGTGCAGCGGCTTCTTGATTTC
>Ga0268276_1000034_pt1 | contig 153010 bp, 143 predicted proteins | sample saktaG_4_FD_190145 | JGI IMG/M metagenome (GOLD analysis project Ga0268276, IMG submission 190145) | Saline water microbial communities from Sakinaw Lake, British Columbia, Canada - sak_2010_1_5_45m | ecosystem: Environmental > Aquatic > Non-marine Saline and Alkaline > Saline ... | reverse complement strand
CCTTAAGTTTATCAAACTGTCTTGTCACATTAAATAACCTTTCTGAAATAAAAATGCCTATTTTACCCAAAATCTGGATAACTAATAAAAAGTACCTCCGAAAAGGTACTTTGTCTACACTCTGAAGTCAAGGATTGATTCCTTGACTTTTTTATCGTTTCTGGATGTATTTATGTTTGACAACCGCTCCAAGTTTGTATGTTCCTTTTTCAAGATTGGTTGTTATATATGCTTTTACTTGGTCTTTTTTCAAATCATACATTTTTTCGATTTCTTGAAAAAAAACTGTAGGAACTTTTTCGAGATATTCGGAAAGTGTTGGCAGTGATGCAGGATGTAAACTTGCATCTTCCCCTAGAAGTTTCAATAGTGCTTTTTTATATACTTCAATAGTTCTTGAACCAACGACTTTAACACCTTCATCTTTCTCATTGACCATGACTACGGTTGGGAAACCTTTAACTTCAAGGTCTGTCATCGGTTGCAGGTTTTGCATCAGCAACTCCTTGCCTTCTTCCGAATAACTTATATCAAGGATTTCTTTGGCATTTAGACCGAGATTACTGATCATCGTTTCCAGGATTTCTCGCTTGGCAATGTTTTTTTCAAATACAAAAGCACCTTCTCTAACCATGCGAAGAAATTTTGTTGCTAAATCGTCATTTTGCTTTTTTATCAACAAATATGCAATGCTAGACGGAAATGATGAGGTGATTGGATCTTTTTTCCAGATTTTTCCGTTGATGGGAATGTGGTAGAACATCCCGACTTGTTCCCAATGCGATACTTGTTCTTTGGCTTCTGTCCCGTTCAAATCATCATAATGATTACCATCTTCAGTCATAGCACCCAGCACTGTAATGACATTGAGATAATCTTTATATTCCCATTTGAAACGAGTCAATACTACATCTAGTGCCCAGCAATGCGAACACAAGGGATCGGTAAAATAATACATTTCGATTTTTTTGTCTGGCAACAAGAAGGGTGTCTTGTCGTCTAAAATTATGTTGTTCATACTATCACTCCAACTTCAGTAAAAATATTGATATTTTCTTTTATGATTTCACATTAATTATAATTTAGATAATATCATTAGTCAAAAGATGTGCATCAACGACGCATGAAGAGGTTTTCACAACAGAGTCAGTATTCGTTCTATTTTCATATAATCGATGAATCTAGATTCACGCAGAATTTCCTTGCCTTCATAAAACATCATTATCGTTGGAACAGTAAAAACAAGAAATTGACCTTGAAATAAGGGAATATCTTCCAAATATAACTCATACACGCTGATTTTTGTGTCTTCCTTGAGAATTTCTGATAATTGGTGGCTGACAGCTCTGCAGACACTGCAATTTCTGGTTTTCGCAGTGACAAGAAATGTTTCATTAGCCAATATTGTTTTAAATTCCGAGTAGTTTTTAATTATTTTCATCGATATCACCACTAGAAATATATCATATTAAGAGGATAATCATTAACGATTTGCATATTTTTATTATCCGCTTTTAATTTGAAATTTTTATTGATATAATAGTTAAGACATATACAAAACAAGTCATTTTTGAAGAGGAGAAAGTATGAAAGCAACTAATTTGACTTTTGAGCAAAAACTATTAAGAAAAAACAAATGGAATTATAGTGTCGGTGGCATCGGCAGAGACATGATCTATCAATTGATTGCGACATTTTTGATGACTTATGTCCAGTTTTCTGGACTAGGCATAACTGCTGCCCAGTTCTCAGTTATCGGAACAATGTTGGTGATTGGTAGAATTTGGGATGCTGTAAACGATCCTATCATGGGATCCATCGTGGAAAATACTCATTCACGTTGGGGTAAATACAGACCATGGATCTTGCTTGGTGGAATTCTGACTGCAATTACTGTCGTATTCATGTTTACCCTTCGTCCATCTGGATGGGGATTTGTTATTTTCTTTGCGGTAATCTATCTTTTATGGGAAATCGCATTCACTTTGAATGATATTCCCTATTGGTCGCTTCTTCCCAATTTATCTCGAAACAAGAAAGATCGGGACCAAATTACGACCATGGTAGTTGTTTTTGCGGGTGTTGGTGCTTTTTTAGCCAATGCAATCATCAGCTTTACAACCGTAGGCAATGCAGTTAAGGGCTATAGAATGATTGCGATTACCTTTGCAATTTTCTTTATCGGCTGTACTTTATTGACAGTTCTTGGCGTCAAAGAACCAAAAGAAATAGTTGAAGAAGATCATGAAAAAGTATCGATTAAGAAAATGTTTTCTGTGATCAAACACAATGACCAACTGTTGTGGGCTGCACTATCCTTAATGCTTTATAGCATCGGGTCAGGATTGCTGGTGGCACTTGGCTACAATTTCTTCTATATTGAACTCGGCTACAACGGAACCTTAGTATTGATCTTTATCGCTACTTTTGGTGTCTGCAATATAACAATCCAAAGCTTTTACGCCGTACTTGCAAAAAAATTCACAAGGAAAAAGTTAATGTTTTTCAGTTTTATTACTTTGACTGTCGGATATGCATTGTTATTGTTGATGGGTTATATTTCCTTCATTCCTGTTCATATTGTAACCGTATGTGTTTTTGGCGCCTTGGTGTTCAGCGGCCAGGCGATATTCTATATGATCATCATTGTAAACATGACCAACACAATCGAATACAACGAACACAAGACCGGATTTAGACACGAAGCGATAGTTTTCTCATTAAGACCTTTCGTGGCAAAATTCTCCAGTGCTTTGCAACAAGGAATTTTCACAGGGGTTTTGATACTTTCCGGAGTATTTATATTAAGTCAGAATGTGAGTACGCTTGAAGCTCAAAAAAATTATTTTGATGTCATGACCGCTTCGGAACAGGTTGAATATAGGGCTGATATTGAAGCAAGACAAAATATATTGGATGATTTAGAAATGGATCAAGCGCAAAAAGAAGAAGTTTATGATGCGCTTGCTTTAGTCACATTCGACTATTCTGCTACTACAGACAAGCATTCAATGGTAATAAACGCTGCAGCAGATTCTGCATTTAAAGAAATAGCTACACCTTCGATGCGATTATCATTAAGAGTGGCAATCACGATCATTCCTATTATCCTGATTTATGGTTCATATCTAGTCTTACATAAGAAATTTATCATTGATGAAGTATATTACGAAAAGATAAACCAGGAAATAATTAAAAAGAAACAAGAGTTGAGCGCATAAATAAAATAACAAGGTTTAGAGACAGATTATTCTTTGTTTTATTGACATATGTCCATTACAGACGTATAATAAAGTCAACATATTATTGGAGGAAAGTTACATGCCAAGACCACAAAAATCGAGAAACATTTGCCAATTACCTATCCATAACCAGTATGGACCAATAGGAAAAAACTTTAGTGCTGTCGATACGGTGAAATTGGGAATTGATGAACTGGAGACTATTCGCTTGCTCGATTTTGAAAATTATAACCAAGATGAAGCTGCAAAACAAATGAATGTGGCAAGAACTACCATTCAGCGCATCTATGATGAAGCAAGAAAGAAAGTCGCTGATGCATTGGTCAATGGAAAAAAAATCATGATCGAAGGCGGAAAATACTTGCTATGTGAAAAGGATTGTTCCGCATGCATTAAGCCTAATCGACTGAGAAATATGGAATGTATGCACAAAAACGGAGGATAATCAATTTATGAAAGTAGCATTAGCGGTCAGCGATAACATGATGTCTGAACATTTTGGACATTGTGACTATTTTGTCATCTATGAATTAAATGAAAAAGAAATCATGAATTCAGAAAAAATCAAGAACCCGCCCCATCAAAGGGGATTCCTTCCCAAGTTTCTTCATGATAAAGGGGTTAATGTTGTAATATGCGGAAATATGGGAGAAATGGCCGAAAAAATCATAACTCAATTTGGTATGAATACCATTAAGGGCGTATCGGGAAGCGCATCAGAAATTATTATAAGATTTATTGATGGTAAACTGGAATCTTCGGACAAAGTATGTTCTAATCATGAACACCATGAACATCACGAAGAACATCATGGAAGCTAAATCAAGCATAAAGGCATAACACTTGCGCAATTTGATTCTTCACGATTATTATATAAGGAAGATTTAATTATGGAAGAAAACAGCTTTTGTTGCCAATACCACACAAGGGAAGATAAATTTTCCTGCTGATTATCTAGGAAAATGGGTTATCTTATTTTCTCATCCTGCCGATTTTACACCCGTATGTACAACCGAGTTCATGACATTTACAAGTATGATTGATGAATTTTCAGCTTTAAATACACAATTGATTGGGCTTTCAGTTGATTCCCTATATGCGCACATTGCTTGGCTACGAAAAATCAAAGAGTTGGAATGGAAAGGCTTGAAAAATCTGGAAGTTACATTCCCGTTGATTGAAGATGTTAGGATGGATGTCGCCAATAAATTCGGCATGATTCAGCCAGGACAATCGAATACTCAAGCGGTTCGCGCAGTATTCGTGATTGACCCAGAAGGCACTATTCGAACAATCCTTTATTATCCACTTTCAACTGGCAGAAATTTTGATGAAATCAAACGAATTATCCAAGCACTGCAAAAAGCAGACTAGGATCATGTTGCAACCCCAGCCGATTGGCGTTCCAGAGACGACACGATTGTGCCTACAGCTGGATCTTGCGGAGCCGCAAAGGAAAGAGTTGAATCAAAAAATAAGGATGTATATTGCCTTGACTGGTTCATGTGTTTTAACAGAGAGAAAAAATAGTTAATTTGTGATATGATAAAAACCCATGTGTTTGCATGGGTTTTTGTCTAAAAAAAGAACGCATTCAAGCGTTCCTTGTTTTATGGGCGTAGTTTGATTTCAATTTGAACAGGATTGTGATCGCTATATTTGAAATTTTCTTGTAATGTAGTTACATTTTTAATTTCGATGTTTGAGGAAACTATATACCCATCGATGTAGTAATATTGATTGTTTTCATCGTTTATAGTATCATATGCCTGATTTAAAAGACGACAAGTTGGCGTTGACAGATCTGTGCCAAATTGGAATCCGTTTTCAATGAACCAATCATTTTCCATTGGGAAGGCTTGCCAATAATCAGGATTGTTTAGCGCAAATAAGTAATCATATGTTTCTGTTCCGTCCTGATTGTCTGTGATTGTCACGGCGTTGGGAAAAGTCTGGTTGAAATCACCTCCGACCAACACATAGTTTCCCGCTTCATATTCGGTCGAAACAATAGTTTTCAAAGCCGCCATTTCCTGAAGTCTCATAGTGCCATCATCATAGGCAGATAGGTGGACGTTAATAATGATAAATTCTTTATCGCTATCAGCTATTGGAAGTCTAGAAACGACAACGCATCTTTTAAGGTTTGCCAGGCTTATTGGCCAACTGAAACTGCCGGGAAGTTGATGTCTGACAGACTCTGCAACATAAAAATCGACGAAACTGACAATTCCCGAATTGACAGAACCCATCATTTGTCCGAATGTAAAAGGAAATGGCACATAAATACAACGATAGTTATATCCTAGTGTATTTGGCAAGTTCAACAAATCTTGATAATGAGAATATTGAGTCGTATTGTAGGAACGATCAGAATCTACATCGACTTCCTGAAGCAAATAAATATCTGCAGATGCTGCTTCTAAAATTTGCGAAATTCCATCAATGTTTGCCTCGACTTCAAGCAAAGAATCCATTCTGCCTTTTGTGCCCCCGTCCATGGCGAAATCTTCAGTTTCGCTGAGCGATGCATAACCAGTATTGAATGTTAGGATTCGGATCGTTTCATTTAGATTTACGTAATTTGCTTCCTCAACAGTTAGATTATCAACGATTTCCAAATCAGTCAAATCATTTGGGCGGTACTCGAATAATTGCAAAGTTAGGATAAAGCCAACTGCAAGTACTAATACAAAAATAACAATCAACAACAATACTTTGAATACTTTTTTCATTTAATCACCTCGGTAATTATTTTTAAAATATTTATTTGATATAATTTATAATCCATTTTTCAGGAAAATAATACAATCTTTTATCAGGAAAGGTATAATAAAATTAGGATATATATTTCGTGGGAGGAAACATATGATTTACTTTTTATTGGTTTTGGCGATAGTGGCTGCGGGGATATTTATTTGGACCGAGAACGTAAACAAGCCATTGAACGCTTATTTCTTCAAGGCGATTGCGAGTTTCAGCTTTATGGTTTTGTTTGCGGGAGTGCTCTACGAAAAAACGATTAGAACCGACTCGGTATATTTTCTAGGAATTGCTTTTATTGAGTATCAGACCATAGCGATATTGTTTTTCTTGGCTTTGCTTTCCGGATTGATTGGTGATTTAGTGTTGGAACTTAGATCTTTGCGACCAGTTGTGGAAAACGAGAGAATCATTCTTTCCGGGATTATTGCTTTTTCTTCGGGACACATTATATACTACATAGCGCTATTAAGCAGAAACCACTTCAGTATTTATCCGTTTTTGTTTGCGATTGCGCTCACTTTATTCGTATTTTTTACCTCCAAAGCTATGAAGTTGGAATGGGGAAAATTGATGTATCCATGTGTCGGTTATTCATTCCTGATCTTTTTGATGATTGGACAAGCCTTGGTAAATGCACTTGATTTTTCTTTCGACACTTTTTCCGCATTTGTATTGGTGGGAGCGATATTATTTGCGATTTCCGATCTGATATTATCGCTAATCTATTTTAAAAAACCTTTCAAGAAAATATTGGTTTCCCTTAACCTAGCCTCATATTACGCGGCTCAAATCTTTTTGGGATTGTCACTTTTATTTGTGCTTTAGATTGCACCGAAAGCACTTCTTTTCAATTGGGAGCGAGGGTATTCGAGCAAAATATGTGGATTTCATAACTTGTTCATCCGTCTTTGGCACCATCTTTCCTACATAATCTAATTATATACTATTATCGACTATATTTTGAATGCAATTCTGTTATTTCATTGTTTTGTGGCAGTTTTAGAAATATAATTATATAGTAAGGTCTACTATAATGAATGAATTGCTATTTATGAATTTTGCAGCAAAAAAACTAGAATTCTTGATTTGCATTTTTCGTTTTATGGGTGTATAATGTTACGCAATGTGCTAAGGAGGATTTTATATGAAATTAGTGGTTTTTGTATTGAACGACACTTCCTTGCTTGATGATTTTTTGCACGAATTGAATGGCCACAACATTCATGGAGCAACAATCATAAGCAGTTCTGGAATGGCTAGAAAGCTGATTGAAAATGACGACATGAAGTTCATCGGAACTTTAAAATCGCTGTTTGACAACCCGCGGGTGGAGTCAAATGTGATTATGATGGTATTAGAAGATGATCGAGTTCCGGTTGTATATCAAGTCATCGACAATATCGTCGGCGATTTATCCAGACCAAACACTGGCATTGCGTTTACCATGCCAATCGAAGATGTGGAAGGGTTTAAGATATAGGTGATATGAAGTTATGAATTTAACAGTACTATTTTATGCGGGAATACTAATTGCCACAGGTCTTTTATTTGGCAAAATCGCCAAATATATTCATCTGCCAAATGTTACTGGATATTTGGTTGGAGGCCTGTTGATTGGTCCTAGCATTTTTAATTTTGTCAAAGCCGACTCTTTTGTTGGTTTAGAGATTGTATCAACTGTTGCCCTTGGTTTTATCGCTTTTACGATTGGCAACGAATTGAAATTGTCATACTTTCGCAAGGTTGGCACAAAGCCGCTTGTGATTGCCATCATGGAAGCCTCTTTTGCGGTTTTGTTTGTTCTGGCCGGATTGATCATATACTTCCTGATTGTTGGACAATTAAACAACACAACTCTACGCTTCTCACTTGTCTTGGCCTCAATTGCGGCCGCAACAGCTCCGGCTGCTACCCTAATGGTTATAAGACAATATAAAGCCAAAGGCACTTTGACGGATACATTGATGAGTGTTGTCGCAATCGATGACTCGGTAGCAATCATGTTATTTGGAATCTTTATCGCAATTGCCAACGCCATCAGTCCGAATGCAATCGGAACACCCATTGTCAAACAGATTTTCGCTCCAATTCTCGAGATATTCCTATCACTAGGAATCGGAGGAATAGTCGGTTTGATTTTGGTATACGGATGTATCTGGTTTACAGGTAGAGGTAATCGGATCAGTTTGGTCGTCGCGGCCATATTTCTGACAATCTATGTTGTGGACTTGCTTGGCGGATCACCACTTCTGGCATGTATGGCGGTTGGTGGGGTATTTGCCAATCTAAGCAAAAAGTATGAAGAAGTCAATGGTCTGATCTATTTTGTCACACCGCCTATTTTTATCATGTTCTTCGTGCTAAGCGGGGCGGAACTTGATCTATCAATAATGCTCGTTGTCGGTTTGATTGGGATTGTCTATATTTTCTTTAGAGTTTTTGGCAAGTTTTTTGGAGCCTGGTTGGGCGCAATAATCACCAAATCAGAACCTAAAATCGCGAAATATCTGGGGTATGCCCTGATCCCTCAGGCTGGAGTCGCTATCGGGTTAAGTCTGGTTGCCACCCAGGTCCTAAATGTGGATATGGGATCTCAGATCCGAGCGATTGTCTTGACGGCAACGCTAATCTATGAACTTGCAGGTCCAATCATAACCAAATTCAGTCTTAGAAAAGCTGGGGAGATTACCGTTAAGGGATAATTTTTCTGCTTAGATATAGATAGGAGGTACTGTGTCATGAAATTAAAATGTATTGGAAAAATAGTCAACACCAGAGGTTTGAATGGCGAACTGAAAATCCTATCCGAGACAGATTTCAAGGAGCAAAGATACTCTGATAAAGGAAATCTGTATATCTTTTTTGGTGGAAATTACCTTCCCGTAAAAGTAGAAAGTTATCGCGTCTTCAAGGGATTTGACATACTCAAATTCAAAGATTTGGATAACATCAACAAAGTTGAAAAATTTAAAGGCTCAAATCTTTTCGCTGAAGATATAAAAATCGAATTGGAAAACCCCGACGAGTTTCACGCTGCTCAATTAATCGGGTTGAAAGTTTTGCAAAATGAATTGGTCAAAGGCGAGGTCGAAAGCATTCGGGAAATGCCTCAAGGGGATTATCTAAATATATTGAAACTTGACGGGACAATAGCACCTGTTCCATTTCGGGATGAATTCGTTACTAATATCGATTTGGATCAAGGCATAATTGAGATTGTCGATATGGAGGGGTTGTTATGAAAATAACGATTCTTAGCCTGTTTCCCGAGATGTTCAACGGTTTTTTGTCAGAATCGATAGTCAAAAGAGCGATCCAGGCAAATATTGTCGAGATTAATATTATTAATTATCGCGATTTTGCGACCAATAAACATAAACAAGTCGACGACACTTCCTATGGCGGAGGTTTTGGCATGGTCTTGTCAGTCGAACCAATTTATAGGGCTTTATCAAGCATAGAAGGGTACGAAAATGCAACTAAAATTCTTTTGACTCCTCAAGGCGAGCCTTATGTTCAAAATAGCGCCAAAGCTTTGGCAACAAAAGAACATTTGATTATGATTTGTGGCCATTACGAAGGTTTTGACGAGCGTGTGAGATCTTTTATAGACTTGGAAATTTCGCTTGGAGACTATGTTCTTACCGGCGGAGAGATCCCCGCAATGGCAGTATCAGACAGCGTTATCAGATTGCTTCCTGGAGCGCTTGGTAAAGAAGAATCATTTCAACAAGACTCATTTTACCAGAATATGCTGGAATATCCACAGTACACCAAACCCTATGAATTCAAGGGAATGAAAGTTCCTGACGTGCTGATTAGCGGAAATCATCAGGAAATCGAAAAGTGGCGGAAGGAAGAATCTCTGAAAAGAACGCAAACAAGGCGTCCTGACCTATTGAAATTTCCAAATAAAAAAGATTGATTTCATTATCGAGTTATGATATAATTACTACCGCTGTAAGAATGAGAAACATATACTCAATGTTCCGCTGGTTAATCGTCATGAACGCTGAGTTTCAAGTGAAGGAGTTGACCAAAATGTCGCAGCAAATTATTGATCAGGTAACAAAAGAATTCATTAAGACCGACATTCCCGAATTTCGTCCCGGAGACACTGTAAAAGTATCCGTGAAGATTGTTGAAGGAAATCGTGAAAGAATCCAGATTTTCGAGGGACTCTGCATCAAGAAACAAGGCGGAGGCGTAAGCGAAACATTCACCGTTAGAAAAATTTCATACGGTGTTGGTGTTGAAAGAACGTTCCCTGTCAATTCACCTGTAATTGAGAAAATCGAAGTTGCCCGACGTGGTAAAGTCAGACGCGCTCATCTGGGATACATCCGTGGACTTTCCGCAAAAGCATCACGTATCAAAGAAAGACGCTAGCATGATAAAAAGACAATCTCCGGATTGTCTTTTTTTCTGACAGATATTTAGAAAAATGGCGTGTTTTGCTTATATAATTCAATAATAAAACAATAAAAAACTTTTCTCTATATGGGAATTACACATAATAAGCATACCATGCATTAAGGAATGAAAATATTTTCATATTTCTTATATTTTATTTCAAAAGGATTGAAAGCGCTCCCTAATAATGGTAAAATAATGTAAAAAAGAGATAAAAAGAAAGGATTGGGTCGGTTTTTATGAATAAAGCTACGATTTATAATGTTGCTTATGCTGCCAACGTTTCATTGGCAACGGTGTCACGGACACTTAATAATCCACAAAAAGTGAAACCGGAGACCAGGGAGCGAGTTTTGCGGGTCATCAAAGAACTTGGTTACAAACCCAATGCTTTTGCAAAAGGCTTGGCTAGCAAGAAAAGCACTACAGTCGGCGTCATCGTTCCTGACATGTCGCGCGCATCGGTAGCGGAGATGTTGAATGGAATCGCCGTTGAAGCGAGAAAATACAGTTATTCCTTATTGCTCTATGTCTTGAAAGATGACACGTTGGAGGAATCGGAAATGTTGCGGGAAGTCGTCGCCAGTCAGGTTGACGGAATCCTTTATTTGAACGATGAAATCAATGAGGATCAGTATTCTCTGCTTAATATGATCCAGGACGAATACAAAGTACCTATCGTCCTTGCAAATACGCTATATCCATATGACAACAAACTGGTCACTGTTTGTATCGACTATTTCAAAGCCGCATATGAACTAACTGCTCGGTTGGTGAAATCGGGAAGAAAGAACATCTATCTCTTGACTACCGCAAGAAAATACATGGTGAATGATTTGAAAGAGGAAGGCTATCTTAAAGCGATGAAAGAAGCCAAATTGACTCCAAAAGTCGTCAGAACAAGCGGTGACATTTCGGTCAACACTATCCATTTCAATGAATTGTTTAAAAATCCAGAAATTTTGATTGATGGCGTAATCGCCGTGAGAGATTCAATTGGAGTATCATTTGTAAATTCAATGATTGAAAGAGGCAAACGTATTCCCGAAGATATTTCGGTATATGGCTTCCAAAACACCAAATACGCTTCACTTTCTAGACCAAAACTATCTTGTGTTGACATCCCGATCAATGATATTGGCGCCAAAGCGATGGCACTCTTGAAGCGAGAAATTGATGGAGAACCTGTCGAAACTAAATTTAATGTGCTCCCGCACAGTATTCTGGAAAGAAATACAACTTCATACGACGAAGAGTAAGTTCAGTAGGCTTGGAAGGGATAAACATAGAGATCCGGTGCTTGGTGAAAACCGGAATCCGATTCAATCTGAAATACACTTATGAGTCTCTGTGAAAACAGACGGTGAATCCGTTATCTTACAAGTGCACTTTTTGTGAATTAAGGTGGTACCGCGGTTTTTAATCGTCCTTTTCAATAGGACGATTTTTCTCTTTTTTGGAAATAAGAAAGGTTGGGGTAAGATGAAATTATTTGAAGATTTACAATGGAGAGGCTTGCTATATGCAATTACCGATCCAAATTTGGAAAAAGCATTGAACGAAGAAAAATTGACATTTTATCTTGGCGCGGATCCTACGGCCGACAGTTTACATGTCGGACATCTTTTGGCATATCTTGTCGCAAAAAGATTGGCAGATTATGGCCATAATCCCATATTGGTGATAGGTGGCGGAACAGGACTTATCGGTGATCCGAGTTTCAAAAGTCAGGAAAGATCGCTATTGACAATCGAAACGTCGCTGAAAAATAGCTCCGGTATCACCAAACAGGTTTTGAAATTATTGCCAAAAGCAAAAATTGTCAACAATTATGATTGGATTTCTTCGCTTAACGCCATCGAATTTTTACGAGACATTGGAAAAAACTTCAATGTTGCATACATGATCAACAAGGAGTCAGTTAAATCTCGAATTGAAAACGGGCTCTCATTTACCGAATTTGCATACCAGATCATCCAAGCCTGGGATTTTGAATATTTATTTGACAAGTATGGATGCTCCCTGCAAATTGGCGGACAGGACCAATGGGGGAATATCACATCCGGATTGGAATTGATCCGTAAAAATCACGGCTCGGAAAGCAAGGCTTATGGGTTTACCTTCCCGCTAGTGACTAAAACAGACGGAACTAAATTTGGCAAGACCGAATCCGATGCTTTATGGATTGATCCGGAAAAAACCTCTCCATACGAATTCTACCAATTCTGGATCAATACCGCCGATGACGATGTATTCAACAGACTGAAACAGTTCACTTTCCTGACCAAAGAAGAGATCGAAAATATGGAACAGGAATTCTTGAAAGCGCCTCATCAGCGACATGCGCAGAAAGTATTGGGAAAAGAAGTCACGACCTTGGTGCATGGCGAAGCTGCATATAAAAAAGCAAAAAAAATATCCGAAGCGCTATTTTCCGGAGAGATTCATACTCTGGACAAGGATGAAATCAATATGGGATTTCAAAATCTGATCAATTATGAGACTTCTGAATCCGAAGTTCTTCAGGATTTGTTGCTAAAATTGGATCTTGCTTCGTCCAAGCGTCAAGCCCGTGAACTTATATCATCTGGAGCTTTGTTTGTTAACGGCGAGAAGATTACGGACACTTTTTTTTCTGTATCGGCTGATAAAGCAATAGGTGGCGTGTTCACAATCATTCGAAAAGGAAAAAAAACATACTCTATCATCAAACATATTTAGTCATACACCATATTAAACCGAAATCCTGGATTTCGGTTTTCTTTTAAAAAAAAGAGCCCGCAGGCTCTTAATCTTAACTGTGAATATATTTCTTTTGATAGATGATTCGGATTGAATTCAAGACACACAACAAGGCAACTCCCACATCTGCGAATATCGATAACCACATCCACATGAGACCAATCGTGGACAAAGTGAGAAAAATCAACTTGACAATCATGGAAAATACAATGTTCTGAGTTGCGATGCCCCTTGTCTTCTTGGCGATCCTGATGGCCTTGTCAAGGAGACGAATATCATTGTTGATAATGATGACATCGGAGACTTCGATTGCCAAGTCGCTTGCAGAGCCCATTGAAACGCCGATATCAGCGTTTTTAAGCAATGGAGCGTCATTGATACCGTCGCCGACATAAAGGCTGATAGAGTTGGTTCTGATGTCATTGAATTTTTCTAGTTTCTGTTCAGGAAGCAATTCCGCATAATACTCGATTCCTCCAAGTTTAGCAGCTATTTCTCGCGCTGAATCCTCGTTGTCACCTGTCAGCATGACTGTATCGTAGTTTTTAGTAAACGCTCTGACAGTTTCCATTGATGATTCTTTAAGTTCATCTTTGACGATGACATATCCTAAGTATTTGTGATCAACGGCAAGGAAAGTGTACGAACCAACCGGAAGTTTCTCATCTGAAACGGTAATTGCGTTTGATTCAAGAAAACGCCGGCTTCCCGCAAGGATTATATCTTCGCCAAGCATGCCCTTGATACCATAACCGGGAATTTCTTCGATATCGGTGACTTCGGAGATCGGAAGTTTATTGAAGTTGACAATCGCTTCAGCTATCGGATGCGATGAATACTTTTCAATTGATGCGACAAGGCGCAGTGTTTCTTCGTCAGTGAATTCCTGTACAAAGAAAGCTCCGTAAGTAAGTGTTCCGGTTTTGTCCAGGGCAATGGTTTTGACGTCAGTGATGGCTTGAAGATATGCGGAGCCCTTGAAGAGAATTCCATTTTTTGCAGCAGTACCGATTCCTGCATAATATGACAAGGGAACAGATAAGACGAGCGAGCAAGGGCAGGAGATTACAAGAAAGATTGCCGCGCGGTAAATGTACCCTGATTGTGTCGTGACATGGGATGGATCAAAGATTATGCCGTAGAGCACAAGCAATCCTGCCAGTCCGACAACGATTGGAGTGTATATTTTGGCAAATTTTGTGATAAACATTTCTGTTTTTGACTTCTTATTGGTGGAGTTTTCAATCAGGTTGATGATTTTGGCCAAAGTTGAATCATTGTATTCTTTTTCGGCTCTGACATGGATTACATTGCCAACATTGATGTTTCCGCTGAGAATCTGGCTGCCAACATCGACATTTTGCAGTTTGGTTTCTCCGGTGATTTCGCTAGTATTGAGGCTTGTAGAGCCTTTTATTACTACGCCGTCAATCGGTATTCTTTCACCGATTTTGACGACAATGATGTCGCCAACTTTGATTTGAGAAGGATCTTTGACTATAATATTTTCATCTATCAGCACATTTGCATATTCGACTTTGATATTAACGAGCGATGAAATTTCATTTCGGGATTTCTGCACAGCCCGAGACTGCAGATATTCACCGATAGAATACAAGATTACAACGGCGATGCTTTCCTCATGCTTACCGATGAACATGGCCGCAAAAGTAGCGATGATCATCAAAGTGTTTTCGTTGAAAAAGTTAAAATTCTTAATGCCTCTGATTTGAAAAGTCAATAGTCGCGAGATCAAAAGCACGTAGCCAATCCAATATAGCATTGTAGTAACCCAATGCGACCATAAGACATAGTTTGTATCAAAAATATAATTGATTAAAAGCGGGATTCTATAGGCAGAAAAAGTGAAAAGAATGATAATCATTCCCGAAAGCACCACGGAATAGTCCTTCCAAAAATTGATCTTTTTCTCTTCAGTTTTATGTTCAAAATAGTATGTGACGATATTGTCTTCCAAGACATCGACGATTGCTTTGATTTCCTTAAGTGCAATTGTCTCATCATATTCTTCTTTGAAATCTACAAGAAGTGTTTGTTTTGCATAATTAAAACTTGCGCTATTTACATAAGATAGTCTGGCCGTCCGCCGTTCTATCTTTGCAATGCAATTTGAACAAGTTAAATTTTTCATTATGATTTTACGTATCATGATAACACCTGCAAATTGATATTTATTTGATGTTTTTGTATATTTACACCATATAATCATTATACTTTGAAAATGCTTTTTGTCAAACGATTCTCGCGTTTATAGCCATGAATTCGGCACTTATTATGCTTTCATTCTATTTGCAAAAAGCTCTTGTTGTGATACAATATGATAAGATGAGGAGTTGAGTTCATGGATTGGTTGAAAATAGCAAAAACATATGAGCCAGAATATATTGAAAAAGTAACGAAATTATTACAAATTCCCACAGCTTTGGAGAAATATGATCCGAATAATTGCGAGGCTCCTTTCGGAGATAATATTCGGAAGGCTTTGGATTTTATGTTGGATTCCGCAGCCATCGACGGATTCAAGACTGCAGACATAGAACACTATTCTGGCCATATCGAAATGGGTATGGGTAAAGAAATACTAGGAATACTCGGTCATCTTGATGTTGTCCCCGCTGGTGGCCAATGGAACGACGGACCTTTTTCGGCCACATTGAGAGACGGAAAGATTTATGCCAGAGGCGCCATGGATGACAAAGGTCCAACGGTCGCTGCGTATTTGGCGATGAAGATGATAAAGGATCAAAACATACAGCTTAAAAAACGGGTTCGATTAATCCTTGGTTGTGATGAAGAATCAGGAATGCGGGGAATAAAAAGATATTTGGAAACCGAAGATATGCCCGATATCGGGTTCGCTCCTGATGCTGAATTTCCGTTGATTTATGCCGAGAAGGGCATTTTTAGCTTTGATATTACGGGCTCTCAAGATGACGAACTACTCAAGTCGTTATCCGCAGGAGAGCGGTACAATGTTGTTCCAGATAAATGCGAAGCCTATCTGAAAAAAGATTTAAAGATTGAATTTAAGCAGTACTTAGCCGATTTCAACTATTCTGGTGAAGTCGATGGAGACAAATATACGATATATGGCAAAAATGCTCATGCGGCCTGTCCATTCATGGGCGTAAATGCGATTTTTCTTATGATTGGTTTCTTGAAAGATCACACGACGCATCCAGCCATCAAATTCATCGAAAAATATCTATTGTTTGATCATTATGGTAAGAGTCTCGGTATCAATTACGAAGACAAAGAAATGAAGGAATTGACAATAAATACAGCTTTGATCACATTTGATGGCAATAAATTCAAGCTCGGATGCAATATCAGATATCCCAAAGGTTATGATTTTGATGCAGGATTAGCGAAAATTGCAGCTTCAGCAGGATCAGTTGGCGCGGAATTCGTCAAACTGGGAAATTCACCTTTTCATTACATTTCTCCGAAGGATCCGCTTGTCAAGACGCTGCATGAAGCATATATCAAATACACAAATGATACATTAACGCCATTACTGACAATCGGTGGCGGTACCTATGCTAGAGTTTTGAAAAAAGCGGTCGCATTTGGACCCGGATTTCCGGGAGAAGAAGACCTTGCTCATCAACCGAATGAATATTTGGTTGTCGAAAACATGCTTATTGCTGCCGCGATATATGCGGAAGCGATCGAAAAACTAGCTGGTCAGGTAAAATAATGCGTTTAAGGAAAGTCAAACATGCCCAAGCTTTTTTAGACTCGCACCCAGAATCTGTAATCAAGCATCCGGAAAATCTAAAAGGAAAATGGAAACAAGCATTTGCAAACGATTATCCGATCCATTTGGAAATTGGTTCAGGTAAAGGACGATTCATTATCGAAATGGCGAAAGCGAATCCGACGATCAATTTTATCGCTATCGAAAAATTCGATTCAGTCATCATCCGCATATTGGAGAAATTGGTTGTTACCCCGCTTGAAAATGTATTGTTAATCCATTTTGATGCCTTTAACATCGATACGATTTTTTCGCAAGGCGAAATTGAGACAATTTATTTGAATTTTTCTGATCCTTGGCCCAAAAGTAAAAAAGCAAAATATCGTCTGACATATCCGACATTTTTGGAAAAATACAAGATTATTCTCAACAACAACTCGAAAATATGCTTCAAAACTGACAATTTTGTTTTTTATGAATATTCATTGATGAATTTCAACAAGGATGAGTCATTTCGAATTGACAAACGAAGTCTGGACCTTGACAAAGAACAGATTTCCAATGTCGAAACAGAATTTGAAATAAAATTCAAGCGTCTAGGATTGCCTATTTATTATATCGAAGTTGTTAATCTGAGGAGAGAACTATGAAGCAATTATATCAGGACCTTGTAAACCTTCCAGGGGTAGCCGGACACGAAAAATATGTCAGGGAATATTTGCGCAAAGGCTTGGAAAAAGCTGGTGAAGAATTATATCTTGACAAGCTTGGCTCCATATTCGCTATCATAAACAAAGATCTATCTGGTCCGACGGTAATGATTGCCGGGCACATGGATGAAGTGGGTGCCATGGTCGTCGATATCACAAAAAAAGGTTTTATCAAAATGATTCCGATTGGCTCCATTAACCCACCAGTCATGTTATCTCAGAACATGAATATCGTAATCGAAGACGGTTCGTTCATTCCAGGAGTTGTCGGCGCAAAACCTCCACACTTACTTCGGGATGACAAAGCAAAACAAGTAACAAGCTTTGATGACTTTGTGTTGGATATTGGAGCTGACTCTAAACAACATGCGATCGAGCTTGGAGTGAAAATAGGTCAACAAATCGTGTTTGAAAACATCTACAAGGAAACTAAAGACGGGAAAAAGATCATTTCCAAAGCTTGGGACAATCGTTTCGGTACCGGAATGGCACTCGATATTTTGGAAACTGTAAACAAGAATGAGCTTCCATGCCGTCTGGTTTGCGGAGCGAATGTGCAAGAAGAGGTCGGTTTAAGAGGCGCAAAGACAGCTTCATACATGATCAATCCTGATTTCTTTATTGCGATCGATTGTTCTCCTTGTTCTGATACATTTGAAGATTCAGAAGTGGGGGGGAATCTCGGTAAAGGATTTATGATCCGCTTTTATGATCCCAAATGTATAATGCATCAAGGAGTAAGAACATTTGTCGAAGATACTGCAAAAAACAACAACATTCCCTTTCAGTATTACAAATCCATGGGTGGCACAGATGCCGCTGAAGTGCAACTGTCCCGAGACGGGGTTTTGGTATGCACGATTGGTATGCCATCCAGATATATCCACTCGACAACTTCGATGATCCATAAGGATGATTACGAAGCGGTCAAAAATGTGATCCTTGCAATGCTAAAACAACTTGATTTTAATAAGATCAACGAAATCAAACAAAACGTCTGATCTTTTAAAATAAAACTCTTATGAGACCGCTTAAGCGGCTTGGAAAGGAAAAAAATGAAGACAAAAATTATTAAGAGCAACAAAGAAAAAACTCGGGAGATGACGATCCTGGCGATGTTCATCGCCATCATCTTGCTGATGACATTCGTTCCCTACTTAGGTTACATCCAGATACCCGGCATTCCCTCATTTATTTTGATACACATCCCCGTGTTGATCGGAGGAGCGATGCTTGGAAGAAAGGCTTCGATCATCCTCGGACTAACATTTGGTATCGGGTCCATGCTTAAAGCGCTTTACAGTCCAGGACTTGATTATTTGTTTATCTTCCCTTGGGTATCAGTATTGCCAAGATTTATTTTCGGATTACTCATTTATGATGTAGTAAGATTATTCCGCAAATTGATTCCATCACGCATCCTGGCTTTATCTATCAGTTTCATTATCTTGACAGTAGTTCACACGTTGCTAGTTGTACCTTTGCTATTCAGTGCTTTCCCGCTTGCCTTCGGGACCAATATTGCCGATAACGTCGGAAGTGGTGCTTTGGATTGGATTACCGCCAATGGGTCTGTATCAGGTCTTTTCGTCACTCTTGGCGCAATCTTTACCTCAAACGGTATAATTGAAGCTGTATTGGCAGGGACTATCGGGGCAATTGTTGCAGATAGAATAATTGTCGCTAGGGAAAAAATTAGTGACGATGCTACCGAATGAAAGAAGGAAATAATATGCTTGTAGTCATCGATATTGGCAACACTTCGATAGCGATTGGACTGTCAGAAAACTTGGAAAAACTTGATAAGGTATATCGTATCAACACAGAAAAAACCAAATCATCTGACGAGTATGCCATCATTCTCAATGAAATGATAAAAACCGTGGATCGAGCGATCATTTCTTCCGTGGTTCCCGAGCTCAATGAAGTGTTTCGGGAATATTTTCTAAAACGCTTTTCTTTGACCCCGTTTTTTCTTGGAACTGGAGTCAAGACCGGAATCCGGATTTATGCGGATAATCCCAAGGAAGTCGGAACTGATATTATTGGTAACAGCATTGCTGCTACTCAAATCTACAATACAACTTGTCTTGTCATCGATCTAGGCACCGCAACGACATTCACATATTTGGAGGACATGAACTTAAAAGGTGTGATCATCTCTCCGGGACTGACGACAAGCAGAAATGCTCTGATCTCAAAAACATCGCTTTTGCCACAAGTCGATTTGGATGTTCCCTCGAAGCTTCTGGGAACCAATTCATCGGATTCGATCAAATCGGGATTGGTCTTTGGACACGCCTCGATGATTGACGGCATGATTGCACGAATCAAAAGCAATTTGAAAAAACCCGACTTGACAGTTATTCTTACAGGCGGACATGCTAAATTGATTCATCCGCATTGCACTATGAAAATGACATTCGACGAAACTTTGATACTAAAAGGACTATTGTTGGTTGCCAAACTTAATCCAGAAAGAAAGAAATGAAACATAGAAAATGCACATTCAATTGTGCATTTTTTGCGAATATATGATAAAATATTGGCAAACGACGGGGTGAATGAATGAAAAAATTACTCTTGATTGACGGAAACAACATATTGTTTCGTTCTTACTATGCAACCGCTGCAACCGGGAATCTCATGCAAAATTCAGAAGGAGTATATACTAACGGCATATACGGTTTTGTGTACGCCTTGCAGCAGTTGATGAAAATGGATTTCACACACATGCTGGTTGCGCTTGACCCAACAAAGGGCAAGACATTCAGACACGTGTTATTTCCTGAATATAAAGGGACAAGGAAAGAAACTCCAAGCGAACTAGTCATGCAATTTCCGTTGATGAAAGAATTTCTTGATGCGGCTAACATTCCCTATTATGAACAAGCCAATTATGAGGCAGACGACATAATCGGTTTTTCAGCCAAGAACTATCAAGATAAATTTGACGAGATCATTCTTGTCAGCAACGACCGCGACCTGATGCAGTTAATCGATGACAAAGTCACTCAACTGATTTCAAAAAAAGGGTTCAGCGACTTCGCTCTTTATACGGCACAAACCATGAAAGAAGAACTTGGCATCACGCCTTCGCAGATGGCTGATTACAAGGGCCTTGTTGGAGATCCTTCCGACAATATACCCGGAGTTCCAGGAATCGGAGCCAAAACTGCCCAAAAGCTTTTGGAAGAATATGGGACACTTGACAATATTATTGTCCATGCAAATGAACTTAAAGGTAAATTGCAGGAAAAAATGACCGAGTTTGCCATACAAGCAAAATTTTCAAGACAACTCGCCACCATCATCGTCGATTTCAAAAACAATCTCCAAGTCGACAATTTGGAATATCATGCCGGAAACCAAGATGATCTTTTCCGTTTTTACCAAAAAATGGGGTTCCATTCGTTTTTGAAGAAAATGAATCCGCCAATCAAACCAACAGAAAGATCGGACTTCGTGCCAATCAATGATCCTGATGAAATAAAAGCTATACTCACTACGCCAATGAGTCTCCATTTGGAACTTTTCGGTACGAACTATCATGTTGCAAAGAAGATCGCTTTCGGATTATCAAATGGAGAGAATACTTACTACATCCCCTATAGTTTTTTGAAAGACTCAAAGCCTTTTCAAAACTGGTTGAAAGACGGTTTGAAAGAAAAGTATGTCTATGATTTAAAGCAAACAAAAGTTGCTTTATTATGGGACGGGGTTGACCTGAAGGGCGTAAGTTTTGATCTGTTGCTCGCGACATATCTCTTGAATCCAAATCTGACAAAAGAAGGATTTCGTGAAGTAGTAGCCAATTTTGATTACCAGAATGTGGCATATGACGAGGAAGTTTATGGCAAAGGCGCAAAGTATGCACTTCCGGAAAATACTGTATTGATAAAGCATGTCACTGACAAGGCTAGGGCAATATTCCAACTTCATGATGCAGTCATGCAAAAAAACAGCGAGTATGATCAAACCGATCTTTTGCAGAAAATGGAAATTCCTCTCGCAGACACTTTGGCGGAAATGGAATATTCCGGAATTAGAATCGACATAGAAAAACTAGAAGAAATCGGCTTGGATTTGAATAACCGGATTAGCGAGCTTGAAACTTCAATCTATGAGCTTGCCGGCGAATCTTTCAATATAAACAGTCCCAAACAACTGGGAACCATTTTGTTTGAAACTATGAATCTTCCATACCAAAAAAAGAACAAGAGTGGATATTCTACCGATATTTCCGTCTTGAAGCAGTTAATTGATTTCCACCCGATCATTGACCGGATAATGTCCTATAGGACCTTGACAAAACTATCTAGCACTTATTACGAAGGTTTGAAAAACGCGTTGACACTTAAGAATGATGGAAGAATCCATACGATATACAAACAGGCTCTAACTCAAACCGGAAGACTTTCTTCTATCGAACCAAACCTACAGAACATTCCAATCAAAACAGATGAAGGACGCGAACTGAGAAAAGTATTTATTGCCGATATCGGAACTCAGCTTTTATCATGCGACTATTCGCAAATTGAATTGAGAGTATTGGCCGAAATGGCGAATGTCAAAGGCTTGAAAACGGCTTTCATGGATGATCTGGATGTCCACACACATACCGCAAGATTGATTTTCAAAAATCAAAACGTAACAGCAACCGAAAGACGGCAAGCCAAAGCAGTAAATTTCGGGATTATTTACGGAAAAACCGCTTGGGGTTTGTCAGAAGACTTACATATACCTCCCAAACAGGCGGAAAGATTTATAGCCAATTATTTTGCCAATTATCCGGAAATCAAGAATTTCATGGATAAAACCATCGATTATGCTGTTCAAAATGGATACGTTGAGACTATTTTTCACAGACGTAGATATATTCCGGAAGTAAATGCGAACAACTATCAAACCCGTGAATTCGGTAAAAGAATGGCCATGAACGCTCCTATCCAAGGCAGCGCTGCCGATATTTTGAAGATTACCATGGTTTCTTTACAAACTAAATTGGATCAGTTGGGTCTGAAAACGAAAATGTTATTGCAGATTCATGATGAATTGGTATTTTCAGTTCCTGATGACGAAAAAAAACAAGCACTGGATGTGATTCTGAATATCATGGAACATTCTGTGAAATTATCTGTGCCGTTAGTTGTCGATTGCGGGTTTGGACAAAATCTTTACGAGGTGAAAGAAAATGCCTGAACTTCCTGAAGTCGAAACCGTCAAGGAAACTCTGAAAAGACAGATTCTTGATAAGACAATTGCCAGTATTGATGTCTATTATGAACGGATTGTCAGGAACTTGTCTGCAAAGACCTTTATAAGTGTATTAATTGGTCAAAAGCTATTAGACATCAGACGCAGAGGCAAATATCTCTTTTTTCACTTTGACAAAGACATTCTTGTAATCCATCTTCGGATGGAGGGTAAATTCTTTGTAAAAAAAATTAACGATCCTGTTGATAAACACGAACACATTATTTTCCATTTTACGGATGGAACTGATCTCAGATACCACGATGTCCGCAAATTCGGAACAATGGAAATTATACATCATGGCGAGGAATTATCAGCCCAAGGCGTTAGCAAACTCGGATTTGAACCTTTTGATGCCGGGTTCACGTTTGATTACTTGAAAACAAAGATCGCACCCTCAAAAAGACCGATCAAAAGCATCTTGCTTGACCAGACGGTAATTGCCGGGCTGGGAAACATATATGTTGACGAAGTATTGTTTTTAAGCAAAATTGATCCTAGAAGACTTGGAAATTCCATCACTGAAAGTGAACTGGACAGCATTTCTGTTTTTAGCAAGCGAGTCCTCACAAAAGCGATTGAACTTGGTGGATCAACGATTCGCAGTTACGTATCCAGCCTTGGAATTACAGGCAGATTTCAAAACGAACTCAAGGTACATACTAAAGAAGGCGAACCTTGCCTAGAATGTGGCACATTGATCAAAAAAACCAAAGTCGGAGGACGCGGAACGTATTACTGTCCGACTTGTCAAAAATAAAGGAGGCCGATCATGAAAATTATCGGGCTTACCGGAGGAATAGCTTCCGGAAAAAGCATTATCTCTAGCTGGTTTATCAAAGAAGGCATACCGGTAATCGATGCTGATTTTGTCTATAAACAACTATCAAAACCATTTGAAGTGTTGTATAATGAGATTGTTAACAATTTTCCGGATGTTTCCTTGAACCCTGACAAATCGATAAATTGGCATAAACTCGGCGAAAAAGTATACGCTGACGAGCAATTCAGAAAGCAACTCAATGAATTGACACATCCGGTTGTTCAACAAGTTATCATACAAGAAATCGAAGAATATGAACATCAAAATCAACCGATTTTGGTTGTAAGCGTTCCTTTGCTTTTTGAAGCCAATTTTGACAAAATCTGTGATAAGACGATTGTGGTCTATATCGATAGAAAGCAACAAATATCAAGGTTGATGAAAAGAGATAGCATTGAAAAAGACTTTGCTATCAGTAAAATCGACGCGCAGATGTCGATGGAAGAAAAAGCGGCAAAAGCCGATTTTGTGATCGATAATGCCGGAACTATGCAGAATACATTAAAAGAATTTCAGCGTGTCCTGGCCATAATAAGGAGTGAATGATATGGGTATTATGAGCTTTTTTTCCACAACCTGTGAAACCAGGGAGTTGCATCAGGACACACAATTAAGAACCAAATATTTTCGAAACAATTTTAATCAATGTGTTGAAGGCATCCAAAAATTTGCTGCTGAAAATCACCTTGAAGTAAGAAATATCAATCCGGAACACGGCGAAGTGTATATGATAGGCCCCGGATTTGATGTGATCTTTACCATTATCCAGACTACACTGATAGAATCGGGCATCGATCTAAAAATCAATTTATTCAGTTTCACCGGGATGGGGAGACCGAAACGCAAAGCCCTGGAAATCTATAAGTATTTGGAATCGGTTCTCAAATTCAAAGGAGTATCGCTTCATCCCTAAGGAGGATTTATCTTGGAAGGAATTAGGAGAAATGATCGTTTTGTAGCTTATGCGAAAAGCAATATTTCTGCTACCGATTATCAGATTCTGACATTGTTTTACCAACCAATCATCGGGATTGGCGCCTATTCTCTTTACTGTACCTTGATCAATCTGCTTGACAGACAAAGCCTTGTTTCCGAAGATTATCTGCATGGTGATTTGGAATCTATGCTCAACATGAAACTTGCATCGGTTGAGAAAGATCGTTTTCGATTGGAAGCAATCGGTCTTTTGGACACATATTATTTTGATGATCATTTCGCCTACGAATTGAAAATGCCGATGTCGGCCCAAAGTTTCGTCAACGACGGAGTTTTGGGACAATATCTGATTGCCTCTATCACAATAGATAGATTCAAAAAACTTGTGCAAATCTTTAAACTCAAGACACCAAACATCAAAAAGCATCTGAAAACAACAAAAGCTTTTGACGAAGTATTCCAAGCGATAAATTTAGGTGAACCTGAACTTGAGGACGGATTGAAAGCCGCATCTAGACCAAATGGAATCAAGACTAACTATACGACCTTTGATTGGAGATTATTTACTGAAGGCATTCCTGCTGATTTTTATGATTTGGAACATCTATCGGATCAGCTCAAGGAAAAGATCCAGAATCTTCATTATGTCTATAGTTTGGATGAAATTCAGATGCATAATGTGTTTTTGAAATCAATCGATAATGATAAACACATAAACATAAATAAACTTGCGGTGAATGCAAGGGATGAATACAAGCTAATCCACAGTGTAAAAAAGCAACTGGCTGAAATAGAAGTTGCGCCAAGGGAAAGAAATCTGCCTACAGATCCTGTGGGATATTTCAAAGCCATATCTCCATTATCGCTTCTTGAGGAAATGGGTGGAGGTCAGGCTTCAGCTGCTGATCTCAGAATCGTCGAACGATTGCTGGAAGAAGTGAAAATCGACAAAGGTGTTTTGAATGTTTTGTTGGCATATGTTGCCAGAATCAAAGATGGAACATTGCCTGGCTATGATTATTTTCAAAAAGTTGCCTTGGACTGGAAAAGAAATCAAGTTGAAACGGTTGAAAACGCAATAGAATATGTGAAACATCTCAGCGCCAAATATGAACACTCCAAAGACACAAAGACGGAAAAGAGAACTTACAAAGGCGCAAAAAGCTCTCGACCGGATGTGGAAGTCGATTGGCTTGACGATTATATCAAATCCATTGAATAAAGGAGTCCGAATATGAAAAAAGTCGAGACATATTTGCAGGATTATCCCAAAAACTACAAACCTGACGAAACGATTGATGCCTTGTTGGAGGATCCAATCATTCGTCAATTTGTCATGAAAAATGATCTCAAACACGAAGCAATCGTATCGGGTATAAACAACCTGCTGTCTTTCAAGGAAACCAAAGACATCTGCAACCAATGCCCGGGTCTTTATGACTGCAAATTGGTCACCACCGGCATGTCGCCGCTTCTTAGATATTATGGAAATGAAATCACCATGGATTTCGCAAAGTGTAAATATAACACCCTCGATGAAAGTAAATTCAAAATCGATGCGATGTACATTCCCAAAAAAGTATTCAATGCGGATATCAGCGATTTCGACCTTATCGGTCCTGAAAGGAAAGAAATTCATAATTATATACTTAAGTTCTTGAATGAATATTCTCCGGAAAAAAATGTCAAAGGTATGTATCTTTCCGGAGTCTATGGATCGGGAAAAACATACATCTTGGCTATCATTGCGAATGAACTGGCTAAGAAAGGTTATAGAATTGTTTTTGCTTACTATCCTGATTTGGTGAGAGAATTGAAATCCTCGATTTCTAGTGGTAATTTGGAAGAAAAAATCGAATATTTAAAATCAATTCCGATTTTATTCCTTGATGATATCGGCGGCGAAGCCCCCAGTTCTTTCATCAGAGATGAGGTCTTGGGGCCGATTTTGCAACATCGTGTTTTGGATGAAATGCCAACATTTTTCTCTTCGAATCTCAAATTGAAATCAATGATGGATGCAATGGCTACTGACTCTAGTCAACTCGAAAAGACCAAGGCATTCCGGATTTATGAAAGAATCAAGGAACTGGCTGTTGAATTTGAAATATCGGAAAAACCTACCAGGAGAACTTGACAAAACAGTTTTTTGCTTTATAATTATAGATAATAAGATTAACAGACTGTGAAGAGGACAATATCAATTCAAGCCGATTTAAGCGAGGGTAGGGCGGTGCAAGCTATCCATATAGGCCAATTGATTACCGCCTTGGAGTTGGCTCTTGAAAGAGACCCGTAGCCGGCGTTAACGGACTTGAGTGCTAGCATAGCTAGAACAAAGGTGGTACCGCGATACTTTCGTCCTTTAACTAGGGCGATTTTTTTTGGAGGTAGAAGGATGATAAATATTAAATTTCAAGATGGATCAGTAAAAACGTTCGACAATGGCGCAACCGGCTTTGATATCGTTCAATCGATATCGCCATCACTCAAAAAAAGAAGCATCGTTATCAAAGTAAACGATGAACTTTTCGACATGGACCGACCGATCGAACATGACGGCGAAATCGCATTCATTTCCGATTCTGACCCGATAGCGTTGGATGTATTACGTCATTCGACGGCACACTTGATGGCACAAGCTATCAAGGAAATGTATCCAGCCGCCTGCTTTGGCGTTGGCCCGTCAATTGAAGAGGGGTTCTATTACGACATTGATCTTGGCGAAGATATATTGGTGGAGTCGGATCTCGAAAAGATTGAGAAGAAAATGTTGCAACTTGCCAGCCAAAATCAAAAGATCGAAAGAAAAGAAGTTTCGAAAGACGAGGCATTAGAGATCTTTTCGACTGATCCATATAAACAAGAATTGATTAACAACCTGCCCGAGAACGAAATAATTACTTTGTATTCTCAAGCCAATTTCACTGATTTGTGCCGCGGTCCGCATCTTCCCGGAACAAAATGGATCAAACATTTCAAATTGCTGAGTCTTGCTGGAGCTTACTGGCGTGGCGATTCAAAAAACAAACAACTGACAAGAGTTTACGGAACAGTTTTTTTCACGGCCGAGGAATTAAAAGATCATTTACACCTGTTGGAGGAAAGAAAGAAAAGGGACCATCGCAAACTTGGCAAGGAGCTTGATTTATTCATGCTAAGCGAATACGGTCCAGGATTTCCGTTCTGGCTTCCCAACGGCATGATCGTTCGCCGAGAACTCGAAAATTTTTGGTATCAGGTACATCTCAAAGAAGGCTACAAACTTATTCAGACACCAATCTTACTAAACAAGGACCTATGGGTTGTATCCGGCCACTGGGAGAATTATCGCGAGAACATGTATATCTCGGAAATAGACGATCAGGAATATGTAATCAAACCCATGAATTGCCCAGGTGGTATGTTAGTTTATAAAAGAGACATCCACTCTTACAAGGATTTCCCTCTGAAGGTCGGAGAACTAGGGATTGTCCACCGCCATGAAGCAAGTGGAGCTTTGACAGGTTTATTTAGAGTCAGGAATTTCACACAAGATGATGCCCATATTTTCATGACTGAAGAACAAATCGTCGGAGAAGTTGCTGAGTTAGTACGTCTATTTGATTATATGTATAAGGTATTTAACCTTGACTATTATATCGAATTATCGACCAGGCCTGTGGAAAAATTCATCGGCAAGATTGAAACTTGGGATAAAGCGGAAAAAGCGCTTGCGGATGCGCTTGACTCCATGGGAAAAGAATACAAGATAAATCCAGGAGACGGTGCCTTCTATGGGCCAAAACTCGACTTCAAACTTCGCGATTCTATGAATAGGATCTGGCAATGCGGAACGATTCAATTAGACATGAATCTTCCAGAAAGATTTGATTTGACCTATATTGATCCGCAAGGAGAAAAGAAAAGACCAGTGATGTTACATCGGGCTCTGTTCGGCTCAATCGAACGGTTCATCGGTATTTTGATTGAACATTACGCTGGTGCATTCCCGACTTGGCTGGCACCTGTACAAGTCAAAATAATACCGGTAAATCTTAACTTTCATCAAGAATTTTCAGACAAATTGTTTTTGAGGCTTCAAGATGCCGGGCTTCGTTCAGAAAAGGATTTCCGTGATGAAAAGCTCGGATACAAGATTCGTGAGGCACAAACAAAAAAAATCCCCTATCAACTTGTGATTGGAGATCAGGAAGTCGCAAATGACGAAGTAACTTACCGCAGATATGGGGAACAGGAACAAGCAACTGTCAAAGTCGATGATTTCATTGCGATGATTATGAAGGAAATAAAACAAAAATAGAGCGGAGCTTCCGTTCTATTTTTTCTTGATTTTCAGTTTGTCGATTTGTGTGGGATCAGGATCGATATAGATCGTCTTTTGATTTGAGTAGGTGACAAATGAACCGGGTGCTCCCGGTATTTTCTTGACATACTTAACTCTTGTGTAGTCTACAGGAACAGATGAGGAGTGTTTGGTGGCGGAATGGATTGCGGCCAGATTGGCCGCCAATCTGATGGTGATTTCCGAAAGTTCATCGATTGCTCTGACAACCACATGCGAGCCATGATGACCCTGAGTATGAAACCACCATTCGTTTGATTTGGCAAGATGATGGGTTATATACTCGTTTTGCAGATTGTTTTTGCCAACGACAATCTCATTATTATCTGGGTCTCGATATGTGTCATAGTTGGGGATTTTGCGTTTTTGTCTTGTGACCTTATTTTTAAGAAAACCAAGAGATGACAATTCTTGCTGGATTTCGTCAAGATCTGTTTGTGATACTGATTCAATCTGAGAACTTAGCAATTGAAAATAATCGATCTGCTTAATGGTCGTCTCGACTTGTTCATCAATGTATTGAACTGAAGATTTGAATTTCTTGTATTTTCGGAAATACTGATTTGCGTTTTTGATTGGATTGAGCAAAGGATCGAGATCAATGGTTATATCTTGCTGCAGTTCGTAGGCAAAGCCTTCAAGTTTAGTCTGACCTTTGGTGATCTGATTCTGGTTTTGGAGAATGAAATCGCCTTTAATCCGAAAGATATCACAGTTTCTGGCGTTAGCCAGATCATCCGATAATTTTTCCAACTTATTCGTATTTCTTTCCAGCTCTCTTTTTATGTACTGAATCAGGTTTTTTGATATCTGCCGATTTCTTTCCTGCCTTCCAGCATCGAGAAAATATTCGTCAAGAAGGGCTGACAAAGAAGTGAAAAACATTTTTTCGCCATTAATAAAGACATCAAAATAATAATATGCCTTTTTGGAAGTTCCGAAAGATAAGGTAGGGTTGATAGATTTTGCCAGAAGCAATTCGAACAATTCAAATGCTGATTTTGAGTATTCGCGGAGTTGATCAACGAAATATTGGGCAAAAAGCGGCGAAATACCCCGAAAATTATTGACCAACATTTTTGCGTTTATGTCAGGATTGGATAACAAGAATTCTCTGACTTTGGCTCTATCTTCGGGATTAATCTTGTTGTCCAAAGGAATGATATAGATTGCCCCCCTCTCAATTGTCCGAGAGGAATCTTCGAAAGGACTGATATGTTTGAAAGCGTCAATTATCTTGTTGTTTTCGGCTGTAACCACCAGATTTGCATAACGTCCCATGATTTCCATATATAGTCCGTATTCTGTCTCATCGCCGATCTCGTTATGATTTTTGATTTTGATTCTGATGATCCGATCGCCTTCGATCGATTCGATTCTTTCAATGACGCCGCCTTCGAGATATTTCCTAAGCAACATGCAAAAACCGCTTGGGTTGTCAGGCTTGTCGTAAGAATGAAGCGTCACATGGATCCTGGTTACAGAAGTCGAAAGCGAAAGATAAAGTTGATGGGTTTTTCCTGGGGTGCGAATCATAAACAAAAAATCAGTTTTGCTCAACTGATAGATTTTTTGGATTCTGCCGGATACAAGAGTGGAATCCAGCTCCGAGCTGAGAAAATGAATAAAGCGGCCATCCATGCTCATATAATCACCACTCCCATTATACCACATACAAAAAATAACAAAAAAAATTTTACTATTTCGCTAATCTGTGGTATTATATTGCATAATACGGTTGTTTGGAGTGATGGTCGTGAAGCTGAATGAACGCGGATTGTTAGTAGTTATCAGTGGTCCTTCCGGTGTCGGTAAAGGCACTATCCGGAAAGCTTTGTTTGAAATGAAAGACAACAATTTTTGTTACTCGGTTTCAATGACCACAAGAAAAGCTCGCGAAGGTGAAATCGACGGCATAGATTACTTTTTTGTTTCCAAGGAAGAATTCCAAAGGCAAATCAAAGAACAACAACTTTTGGAATATGCCGAATTTGTCGATGAATATTATGGAACCCCATTGGAATATATCGAAAAAAAACTGTCTGAAGGCAAAGAAGTTATCATGGAAATTGAAGTCCAAGGCGCTTTGCAAGTCAGAGAGAAAATGCCTGAAGCTGTGTTCGTATTCATAGTACCGCCATCCAAACAGATTTTGTACGACCGACTCATCAAACGGGGAACAGAACAGACAAAAGATATTGAGAAAAGAATAGACAAGGCAGAAAGAGAATATCATCTTGCCTACAAATATGACTATATCGTTGTCAATGACGATGTATACAACGCCGCAGACAGAATTTATGCTATCATCCGAGCGGAGCATGCCAAGACAGAAAGATCAATTCACATGTACAACAAACTAATGGAGGGGAAAGTAAATGGCAAATAGAAACACCGAAGGGCTTCGTTATCCTTCAATCGATGACTTGCTGGAAGTAATTGATTCCAAATACAAGTTGGCATATATCTCCGCAAAAAGAGCCAAAATCATCAAACAAGACAATTATTCTTCAGTCGATAACAAATGTGTCAAGCCTGTTGGACAGGCTTTGGAAGAAATTTTGGCGAAGAAAGTGAAAGCTGAATTCTAAACAGTCAAAAGACTGTTTTTTCTTTGCTTTCACCATTTTAGCCGATTTTTTTACTGCCCATGTGTTATAATATGTGTTATGGATTTGGAGATGGTAAAGTGAATGACGGATTAAAAAAACTCTTGGATTTACTCGAAATTCAGGATGATATAATCTTGGAATACGGAGTTTTGGAAGCAATGGAAGTTGATTCTGTCCAGAATACCTGGTTTTTCTCTTTTGTTTTCGAACGCCCGATCCCAATTCTCAGATATCGGAACTTCATCAAGCATTTATTAGCTCTTCCAGAAAAAGTGGAGAGCCTTCAATCCGTGGACTATATTACTGTTTTCGAAGCGATATCAGATGAAGATCTTCTTGATTACTATGATTATGTCATCGATGTTCTGACCGAAGAAGACAAGCGGATCATGCCATTAAAAGATTATCCAACAGATATCGAGAATGGAATGATAAAAATATCCGTTCCCTCAGGGGCGAAATCGGCAAGCATGTTCAGAAAAGAAATAGAAACTGAACTGGAAAGAAATGGATTTTCAACCACGGTTGTGATTGAAATCGATCATAATTGCAAAACGATTGACGAAGAGATCGAACGAGCAAACCGAAGTTTTGTGATCTCAAACCAATCAACTTTCAATTCAACTGAAATCAAATACGAACAACTATACGAAAACAAACCTGTCGACAATGATTTCATTGCCATCAGAGGTATCCCCTTTGATGAAATTGCCTTGGAAGAATATCGCGCTAAAAACGGAAACAAAACGAATTTTTCCATCTCCGGAACGGTCGTATCAGTAGAAATTAGAGAAATGCGCAGCATGTCGCAGGCCAATATCATCATCACAGATGGAAACGACTCGATTCTTGTAAAAAAACGGCTATCTTCAAGTGATGAACGCAATTTTTGCCAAGCCTTGGGTGAAGGTTATGGAATCAGAGTATCAGGGTATGCAACATTTGACAGTTATTACGGCGAGGTCAACCTCAATGCTATCGCTATGGCTAAATCGAACACTATCATTCCCAAGAACTCCAGATTCGATGATCTACCAGAAAAAAGGGTTGAGCTGCATCTGCATACAAAAATGTCGTCACTTGACGGTGTAAACTCAATTGGAGAATACGTTGAAAGAGCTAAATCATGGGGTCATACCGCTATTGCAGTGACTGATCACGGCACTGTGCAATCGTTCCCTGATTTGTATCATCTGACAATGGATAAGTCGATAAAACCATTATACGGGATTGAACTAGTTTATGTTGATGACGAACATATCACCATAACTCGAGGCGAATCCACGCAAATGTTAGGCGACGCCATATATGTAGTATTCGATATTGAGACTACGGGACTTTCTATTTTATATGATACTTTAATCGAGATTGCTGGAGTAAAAATAAAAAGTGGAACGATCATAGGCAAATTCCAATCTTTGATCAATCCCAAAAAACTTTTGAGTAGTTTTACGACCAAATTGACTGGAATCACCAATCTAATGGTAAAAGAAGCGCCATCATTAGATAAGGTGTTACGCGATTTCTACGATTTCAGTAAAGATTCAATCTTAGTTGCTCACAATGCCGATTTTGATTTGGGACACATTTATCACAATTATAAGGATCTTGGCATTTTTTCGGGCACACAACCGTCAATCGATACCCTGACGCTTGCCAAAGTTATGTATCCTGGAAGAACAAGATATTCCCTGGATCAGTTATGCCGTTTTTTGAAAGTTCCGCTAAACGAGCATCACCGTGCCAGTCAAGATGCCGAAGCCACTACGGAAATTTTCCTTCATATGCTGAAGAAAGTAAAAAAAGAAGGCATTCATCGCTTTTCAGACATCAATCTGACGATCGATTCCAAGGAAGTATATAAATATCCTTACCCGAAACACATCAATCTGCTTGTGAAAAAGCAGGAGGGATTGAAAAATCTATATAAATTATTGTCTTCAGCTTTGACAACCTATTACGATCGGGACGCAAAAATCGTAAAATCAGTTCTTGATAAACAAAGAAAAGGGATACTGATTTCTTCAAGTTGTCGTAATTCTGATTTCTTTGAGATTGCCATGAACAAGACAAGAGAAGAGCTTAAGGAAGCTGCAGCTTATTATGATTTTCTAGAGGTGCAACCACCTTCGACGTTCAGTTACATGGCAACCGACATGCCAGAATGGCAGACGGTCATCCAGGATGTGATAAAAAGGGTCGTTGAAGTAGGCAAAGAACTCAATATTCCTGTTTGCGCAACCGGAGATGTACATCATCTGGATCCGGAAGACATCAAGTTCCGTGAGATAATGATTAATACGCCCCTTGTCGGCGGTGGAGGTTTCCACAAACTATACAACGAGGCTTCCAAACCTTCGCAGCATTTTATGACCACAAAAGAAATGTTGGATGAATTCCGCTTTCTTGGTGATGATACTGCATTTGAGATTGTTGTTTCCAATCCCAACATGATTGCGGAATCAATTGATTATATCCAAATATTCCCGAATGAACTCTATGCACCGACGGATGAATTTTTGGCGGAACAAGGGGTTCCTTCAATCAAAATTAAGGTCGACTCCATGGTTCGTGAGCGTGCAGAAAAGATGTATGGAAACCCATTGCCACAACTGGTTAAAAATCGGATGGAAAAAGAATTGAAAAGTGTAATCGACCACCAGTTTTCAACTATTTATTTTATTTCGCATCTACTTGTTAAAAAATCGCTTGACGATGGTTATCTGGTTGGGTCGAGAGGTTCGGTAGGATCAAGTTTTGTTGCCACGCTCATGGATATCACCGAAGTCAATCCTCTACCTCCGCATTATTTATGTCCAAAATGCCGTTTTTCTGCTTTCAAGAAAAATGAAGAGGAGATCAGACTGTTTGGAGCTACGGAGTTTGAGACAAAACTAAAACGGATTTTCGATCGTACAGACTGTGGTTGGGACCTGCCTGACCAGGAATGCCCGGTGTGCGGAACAACGCTTAAAAAAGATGGCCATGACATTCCTTTTGAGACATTCTTAGGTTTCAAGGGCGACAAGGTTCCTGATATCGATTTGAACTTCTCAGGTGATTACCAAAGCGAAGTGCATGAATATATTCGCAAACTTTTTGGTCACAATTATGCCTTTCGTGCGGGAACCATCGGAACTTGTGGCACAAAAACCGCATTTGCAATGGTGCGTGATTATTATGAAAAAATAAATGAAAAAAGAGAGAAAAGCCAAGAACCAGCACTGCAAATAAGAAGAGCGGAAATGGAACGTCTAGCCAAAGGAATTGAAGGATCAAAACGAACCAGCGGCCAACACCCTGGCGGAATCGTGGTTGTGCCAAATAATAAGGAAATCTATGATGTCACACCAATCCAGTATCCTGGTGATTCCACTGATACCAACTGGAAGACAACACATTTTGATTATCATTCTTTTGAAAGCAATCTGTTTAAACTCGATGTTTTGGGACATGATGATCCGACAATGATTCGCTTTTTAATGGATTTTGTCGCCAAAGAACCACTAGAATTCCCCTTTTCAGATCCTAAGGATATTCCCGTAGATGACTCGGATGTATACAAACTCTTGTCCGGCACGGAGATTATCGGATTATCGCCTTCAGACATCAACAGCGAAGTGGCGTCTTTTGGTATTCCTGAATTTGGAACCAATTTTGTGAGAGGCATGTTGCGAGATTCCCGTCCTCAAAGTTTCTCAGAACTTGTCAAGATATCCGGTCTTTCGCATGGGACTGACGTGTGGAACTCAAATGCCCAGGACTTGATTACTGGCAAGAAAAAAGAATATGGTAAAATCGATTTCAAGGACATCTTCGGATGTCGCGATGATATTATGACTGACTTGATAAACTATGGAATGCAACCAACATTGGCCTTTGAAATAATGGAATTTGTCCGCAAAGGAAAAGCACAGGTAAATCCCGAGAAATGGGGAAGTTACTCTGATTTGATGCAGCAATCAGGCATTCCGGAATGGTACATTTGGTCTTGTAGCAAAATCAAGTATCTGTTTCCAAAAGCCCATGCTACTGCATATGTGTTGATGGCGATGAGGATAGCCTGGTTTAAACTTTACAGGCCGATATATTTCTATTCTGCATATTTTTCAAAACGGGCAGGAATTTTTGATGTAGATACTTTCTACCAAGGTGAAGAAGCCATCATTGCTAGAATTAAAGGAATCAATAACGACTCTTCAGAAAGAGACAAAAACCTTATGACCGTTTTAGAAGTTGCCTTGGAAATGGTGAAACGCGGTTTTTCATTCGCTCCGATCGATATCAACCGATCACATGCAATTGATTTTCTCATTGAACCTGGCAAAAAAACTCTTCTCATGCCCTTTATCGTAGTTGATTCCCTCGGTATGAACGTTGCGAGCTCGATTATTGAAGCCAGAACGGAAAAACCATTCATTTCCAAACAGGATATCAAGACCAGAACCAAACTATCGAAAACCTTGTTTGAAAAACTTGAAGACTTGGGCGCTTTTGAAGGCATGATTGAAGAAGACCAGATGTCGCTCTTCGATCTTAACATGTAAATATCATTAAAAAATCACATTTAACGTTATAAGAATCGTGTATAATATTGTATATAGCCGGAGGCATTATCATGATGAGACTCAGAAGTTCCAATCCAGTATTAAGATCAATCGATTCCTTCACTGATGTGACGGATCGGCCAGTCACATATGCCAATGTGGCAATCAAAGCCATATTTTTGATTGCTATTGCAGCTGTTTCCGCAATTACCACTGTCATGTATCTTGGAGAGCTCAGCTACGGTCTTTTGATCGGCGCGTTCATTGTTGGATTCGTCAGTGTAATCGTTGGTACAAGATCAGTCAGGCTTGCGCCAGTCTTTTCCATGATTTATGCCGCATCCGAAGGAATAGTGCTTGGGGTTATTTCTTATCTTTTCGCTTCATTATTTGAAGGAATTGTTCCGACCGCACTTATGACTACAGGTATCGTGTTGCTTGTAATGATGCTATTATACTCAACGGGACTAATAAAAGTCACCCAGAAATTTGCCTCGATATTGGTAGTTGCACTTATCTCTGTTATTTTCATGGCACTGTTATCACTGGTGCTACCATCAGTCATCTCGACACAATTCTATTATGTGATTGCAATCGTTTCCGCAATTTTGTCAGCCCTATTCTTATTGTTGGATTTTGAAAGCATCAAAAATTGTGTGGACGCCGGAACTGACCAAAAATACGGTTGGATATTGGCGTTGGGACTTATGGTCACTCTAGTGTGGATTTACGTGGAATTGCTCCGATTGTTAGCTATTTTTGCCAGAATCAGACGATAGTATTGCCATAATTTGAGAAAGTGATATAATTAACACATATAAAACAATGACGAAGAAGTAGTAATCGATAATTTCAACATCATAGAGACAAACACATTTGGTGGAAGTGTTGGGTTGAGATCGATGAATTCATCTTTCGAGTGGAATTAATTATTCCCGCATGCCTGCGTTAGCGGCTCAAAGTGCCAGAATATTCTGGAACAAAGGTGGTACCACGGTTTAATTAATCGCCCTTTTTAGGGCGTTTTTTTCTTTATTGGGCTTAGAGGAGGATATTATGGAAATTAAAAAAGAGTTGGACAAGCTGTTGACTTCAGCTAAAGCCAAAATCGACAAGATCGACAATTTGATTGAACTGAATGATATGAGATCTGGGTATTTGGGTAAAAAAAGTGTGTTTTCTGACTATATGCAGACAATGAAGGAGCTTTCTTCCGAAGACAAGCCGCTTTTTGGACAATTAATCAATGTTGCCAAAACCCAACTATCCGGATTCTTCGATTCCGCCAGACAAAGAATCGAGGAAAAGGAAATACTTGATAAACTCGAGTCAGAATCCGTGGACGTCACCCTTCCTGGGAAAAGCATGACACTTGGCGCAAAACATTTGATCAGTCAAGTGATTGAAGAGATCGAGGATCTTTTCGTCGGGATGGGATATACCGTTGAGGAAGGTCCGGAAATCGAATCTGACAAATACAACTTTGAAATGTTGAATCTACCAAAATCACATCCGGCAAGAGATATGCAGGATTCATTCTATATCACAGAAGAAACCTTGCTGAGAACGCATACTTCTCCTGTACAAGTCAGGACGATGCTCCAAAATAAAGGACAAAAGCCAATCAAAATCATCTGCCCGGGTAAAGTATACCGGAAAGATGATGATCAGACGCATTCACATCAGTTTGTTCAAGTCGAGGCTTTGGTTGTCGATGAATCGGCAAGTCTTGCCGATTTGAAAGGCACACTTTCCATTTTGGCCAAAAAAATGTTTGGCGAGTCAAGACAGATCAGGTTCAGACCTTCATATTTCCCATTTACCGAACCAAGCGTTGAAGTCGATGTCTCATGTTACAAGTGCAACGGAGCCGGCTGCTCGATGTGCAAAGGCACAGGCTGGATTGAAATCCTTGGCGCCGGCATGGTCAACAATGCTGTGCTGGAAGCTGCTGGATATGATTCTACCAAATACCAAGGGTTCGCATTTGGGGTAGGAGTCGAGAGAATCGCCATTTTGAAATACGGAATCGATGATATCCGTGCATTTTATACTAACGATTTGCGGTTTAACCGCCAATTCAAATAAGGAGGGCCTAATGATGAATATCTCACTTAACTGGTTAAAAGATTTTATTGATATTGCCCTTGATAAAGAAAGCTTGAAAGAAAGCTTCAATTTGATGAGTGCGGAAGTAACAAGGCTTGAGAAAATGGTCGAAGCTACGAATTTGAAGATTGGCTATGTCGAAGTCTGTGAAAAACACCCAGATGCCGACAAACTCCATGTTTGTCAGGTAAATATCGGAAATGAAATTCTGCAAATAATCTGCGGTGCTTCCAATATCCAAAAAGGGCAGAAAGTAATCGTTGCTATTGATGGAGCCATACTGCCAGGAGATTTTAGGATCAAGAAAGCAAAGATTCGCAATGTCGAATCAAACGGAATGATCTGTTCCTTGGAAGAACTGGGAATTGACAAGAAATATCATCAAGAAGATGGTATTCATGTGTTGCCAGACGATGCACCAATTGGAGCTGACCCGCTTCAGTACACGGGATTTGACGATTATGTTTTGGAACTTGATTTAACACCAAACCGGGCTGATCTGCTTTCGCATATCGGTGTGGCATATGATCTGAGAGCAATCACTGGCGAAGACGTTCGTATTGCTTCTTTGCAGATGAGCGAAACCAGTGAAAAGAATCTGCTATCTGTTTTCACCGAAACCAACGACTGCATGTCATATTATGCCCGCGTGATCAAAAACATCAAAATAGGACCAAGTCCATTATGGATGCAGGCCCGGTTGATTGCCTGTGGCGTCCGGCCCATCAACAATGTGGTTGATATTACCAACTATGTCATGTTGGAAACCGGCCAGCCTTTGCACGCTTTCGATTATGACAAAACTCATTCGAACCAGATTATTGTTCGCCAAGCGCGAAGCGAAGAAGAAATCATCACTTTAGACGGAAAAAAACGATTGCTTAGTTCGGAAGACGTAGTCATTACCGATGGGAAAAACCCAATCGCAATTGCCGGAGTTATGGGAGGAATCGATACTGAAGTAGATGAATTGACCACTGACATCCTGCTCGAAGCAGCGACCTTTAATCCGATTTCTATCAGAAAGACTTCAAAACGTCTAGACTTAAGAAGCGAATCGTCGATTCGTTTTGAACGTGGTCTCGACCCCGCAAGAACCAGATGGGCCTCGAACAGAGCCTCAGCCTTATTCGCTGAATATTGTCAAGGAGAAGTGCTGAAGGGTCTGGATTATTTTGATGTAAATATCCTAGTAGAAAAAACCATCAAGTTAACACTGGAAAAAATCAATCGAGTAACCGGATATCAATATACATTTTCAGATATTGAAAACGTGTTTTCCCGCTTGGGCTTTCGTTTACGTCAATCTGATGACATGTTTATTGTTCATGTTCCGACAAGGCGACAAGATATCAATACCTATCAGGATCTGATCGAAGAAATTGTCAGAATTCACGGCTACTATCATATTCCTCTTTCGTTTCCTTTAACGGTTACCAACGGACAACTGAGCAACATTCAAAAATCCAGGAGAAAACTTCGTCAAACAATGATTGACTTCGGAATCAACGAAGTTGTCACATATTCTTTAGTAAGCGAAAAGGATGCTTCACTTTTTGACAATGCAAATAAAAAAGTCATCAAGGTCTTGAATCCATTATCGGAGGAAAAGGCTTGTTTAAGGCATTCACAGTTACCCAACCTGCTTAACGTGCTTGTGTATAATCTGGCCAGAAAACAATCCGGTGTGAATTTGTTTGAAATAGGAAAAGGTTATTTCATCGAAAAAGAAATTGAGTTGATGTCCGGAATTATGACCGGGTTATACCAGCCTTCATTATGGCAAAAAGACCAAAAGAGAATCGATTTTTTCCTTGTCAAAGGTTTAATCTTTTCCGCGTTATCCAATCTTGGAATCGACCATATTGAATTTGAAAAACCAGCTCAACACTTAGTAAATTTGCATCCGGGACTCTGTGCCAGTATCAAGATCGATGGTACAATTCGCGGGTTTATGGGTAGATTGCATCCGAAACAGGAACAGGAATTGGGACTTGAAGAAACTTTTGTTTTTGAAATCGAGCTAGATGATATCCTTTCGAAAACAAATGCGACAATTGTGATGAAACCTATTTCCAAATACCCCTCTATAACAAGGGACCTAGCCCTAGTGGTTGATGATAAAATAGAGGTTTCGAAACTGACTAAAATTATCTATTCACTGGGAATCAAGGCGTTGCAAGGAGTCGATATATTCGACGTATATCAGGGAGAAAAGGTCGACTCTGGACAAAAATCAGTGGCGCTAACGATTGTTTTCCAAGACGATACAAAAACCATGGCGACCGAGGATGTTGACGGATATGTGGATAAAATACTGAAACATCTCGAAAAAGTCCATCAAGCATCTTTACGAAGCATAAATTAAATCAGTCCGAGTGACTGATTTTTTTTTGACTGATGACCTAGATTTATGCTATAATCATCTTGATTATTGATTTGAGGGGTGGAAGATTGGAAAAGATTATCGAAGTTGTTGGCTTGAAGAAACATTATGGACAAGTCGAGGCGGTAAAAGGAATTGATTTTTATGTCGAAAAAGGGAAATTATTTGCTTTTCTTGGTCCGAACGGGGCGGGAAAAACAACCACAATAAACGTCATTTGCACTTTACTGACAAAAAACGAAGGCGAAGTTTTCGTCAACGGTTACCAAGTAGGAAAAAACGATTCCCAAATCAGGGATGATATCGGGATCGTTTTTCAAGATGGAGTATTGGATCCGTTACTCACTATAAAGGAAAACCTTTTGACAAGAGGCAGTTTCTATCAGAATTCCATTTCCGATCTAAAAAAGGCAATCACAGAAGCGATGTCGATAACCAACATTAGCGATCTGCAAAACAGAAGATATGGTACTTTATCCGGCGGACAAAAACGCAGAGCGGATATCGCAAGAGCTTTGATCCACCATCCCAAGATTCTTTTCTTAGACGAGCCTACAACTGGGTTGGATCCGCAAACGAGAAAAAATGTGTGGAATACGATTCAGGAACTGCAAAAATCTACTGGAATGACAGTGTTTTTGACTACTCATTACATGGAAGAAGCAGACGAGGCTGATTTTGTGATAGTTATCGATGATGGTTTGATTGCCGCCAAAGGCACTCCCACTGATCTCAAAAACAAATATTCTTATGATACGCTCCGCATCAAAGCGATAAACGATCAAGATGTTATTGCGATTCTTGATCAGGAGAAGGTTTCTTATTTTCGTAAAAACGAGTTGATTATATGCAATTTGGACACTACTTTGGATGCGATGAAAATCGTCAACTTGCTTAAAGGCAAAATCGAATCGTTCCAAGTTTTGAACGGAACGATGGATGATGCTTTTATCGGCATTACCGGAAAGGAGATCCGCGAATGATTGCCAACATGGTAAAAAGAAATCTCCGCATTTTTTTCCGCGACAAAGTTGCGGTGTTTTTCTCGCTTATGGGCGTTATCATCATAATCGGTCTATATGTGTTGTTCCTTGGCGAACTCATTTCCGGATATGTGACTTCTGTTCCCGCAATAGGAGACGGCGCCAGATTTTTGATGGACAGTTGGATCATGGGTGGCGTCTTGGCTGCTGCTTCGATAACGACCTGTATGGGTGCTTTCGGAATCATGATCGACGATAAAGCGAAACACATTATCAAAGATTTTCAAGTCGCACCTATCAAACGCTCAAAACTTGTTTTATCTTATATTCTCAGCTCCATAATTATTGGCATTGTCATGAGCTTATTTACTTTGATTTTGGCTGAGACATATATCGTAATTTTTGGCGGGCATCTCATTTCTTTCACATCATTTCTGAAAACCATCGGACTCATCATATTATCTGTCAGTACCAGTAGTGCCATCGTTTTCTTTTTGATCTCATTCGTCAAAAGCCAGAATGCTTTTGGCACAGCCTCGACGATTCTAGGTACAATGATTGGTTTTCTGACTGGAATCTACATACCAATCGGACAACTTCCGAGCGCCGTACAGACAGTGATCAAGATATTTCCGGTCTCGCATGCAGCCGTGCTCTTAAGACAAGTTATGATGGATGAAGCCTTTAACCTTGACTATTTGCCTACCGAAGTGAAAGAAACGCTTGGCATCAATTTTGTTGTCTTTGGTAATACGATGCCTCAATGGTCTCACCTGCTGGTATTGGTTGCATCTATGTTATTGTTTTATGTGCTGGCAATACTTGTCGTTTCCAGAAAGAAAGCCCATGAATAATATGGAAAAGAACACGTTATTGAATATTTATGATTTTACGCCGGAGGAACTGGGATTCCATCTGATGGCACATGGGTTCAAAACATATAATTCCTTACAAATCTTTGAGTGGGTATATCAAAAAAAACAAACTGATTTTAACGAAATGTCAAATCTTTCCAAAACTTTGCGTAGCCACTTATTGGATAATTTTGACTTCAAAATCCCGGAAATCCATACAAAACAGGAATCCAGTGACGGAACAATCAAACTTTTGTTGCGTCTAACGGATGGATTCCTGATTGAAACCGTTTTGATGCAACATGATTATGGCATGAGTGTCTGCGTTACGAGTCAGGTCGGTTGTAGCATGGGGTGCTCCTTCTGTGCTTCCGGATTGAAAAAAAAGCGACGTAATCTGACAATCGGGGAACTTGTTGGCCAAATTATCGTAGTCAATAAAGCTTTGATGATAGATATCACCCATGTAGTTGTGATGGGTACGGGAGAGCCTTTTGATAATTACGACAATGTGATCAAGTTTGTCAGAGTGATTAATGAAAACAAGGGTCTGGCAATCGGACAAAGACACATAACCATCTCGACTGCGGGAATCGTGCCGATGATCTACAAATATGCTTTAGAACCGATCAGAAGCAATCTTGCTATCAGCCTCCATGCTTCCAACGACGAACTTAGGAACAAATTGATGCCGATCAACAAAAGCTATCCGCTCAAGAAACTGATTGAAGCATGTTCATATTATTTTGAAAAAACCTCGAGAAGAGTAACATTCGAATATATTCTTTTGAATGGAATCAATGATTCCCAGGATCTGGCTGACGAACTTTCAGATTTATTAAGAGGTCTCAATTGTTATGTGAATATTATCCCGTATAATCAAGTCGACGAATTCGAATATCAGGCGACAAGTCTGGATAGAGCGAGTAAGTTTATGGATCGTTTGATGAAGCGGGGAATCAATGCGACTATGAGAAAAGAACAGGGGGGAGACATCTCTGCAGCTTGCGGACAACTACGACTAAAATCGGATAAATAATCAGGGATTATATTGTTTGACGAACGCTTAAAATGGTGGTACACTATATAAGAAATTCATAATTCGAAGGTGAAGATAATGGACAAAAAGATCAAAAAAATTGCATTACTTACAGGGGGCGGAGACTGCTCGGGACTTAATGCAGTAATCCGCGCGGTCGTAAGAACCGCCATCCTAAAATATAATTATGAAGTTATCGGCTATGTAGGCGGATATTTTGGGCTCTTCCGAGATGAATACGTTCCGATGACGCTTTCTTCGGTGTCGGGAATTTTCCATCAAGGCGGAACGATGCTGAAAATGTCTAGTCGCGACAATTTATTCAACTACCGGACAGTAGATGAACAAGGCAATGTGATATTCATGGATGTATCTGATATTGCCATTGCCAATCTAAAAAGACATGGAGTGGACGCTCTAGTCATCATCGGTGGAGACGGAACACTTACCAGCGCCAGAGACTTTGCCAGAAAAGGTGTAAATGTCGTCGGAATTCCAAAAACAATCGACAATGATGTTCCCGCAACCGATATCACTTTCGGGTATAGAACAGCACTTGACCACATAATGCTTTCTTTGGATGCTCTTCACACCACTGCCTATTCTCATGACAGAGTGATGATTCTTGAAGTTATGGGTCGCCAAGCAGGATGGCTGGCGCTTGAAGGCGGCATGGCCGGCTCGGCAGATGTAATCTTGATTCCAGAAATTCCATACGACATCAAAAAAGTTGCCAAGCAGATTATCGACAGATACAACCGGGGGAGCCACTTTTCCATAATATGTGTGTCTGAGGGCGCAAAACCCATCGACGGTGAACAAACCATCAAAAGAATCGACAAAACAAGCACGGACCCGGTCCGTTTAGGCGGAATCGGCGAACAGATAGCAAAAACCTTGGAAGAATTAATCCAACCGATTACTGGTCAGGATATTCGATCAACTAATTTGGGGTATATCCAACGTGGCGGAGTTACCAACACGTTTGACCGTGTTTTGGGCACTAAATACGGTGCGTTTGCGGTTGACATGATCGCCAATGGCGATTTTGGGCAAATGGTAACCATCAAAAATGACAAGATGAACAAAGTATATATCGAAGATGTTGTTGGCGGTGGACTTACTGGCGAAACCAGCAGCGGTGGCGCAAGACGAGTGAATCCGAAAGGTAACTTGGTCACAGCGGCTAAAAATATCGGAATTTCGTTCGGAGATTAAGAAAAAAAATATAGGAGGAAAAAAAATATGGATTTAAAAGGAAGTAAGACAGAGAAAAACTTGCAAGAAGCTTTTGCTGGAGAATCGATGGCACGAAACAAATATACTTTTTACGCCTCTAAAGCCAAAAAAGAAGGCTATATTCAAATAGCGGACTTTTTCCTGGAAACAGCAGGCAACGAAAAAGAACACGCTGAAATCTGGTTCAAATTGCTTCACGGTGGCGGAGTTGCACCAACAGAAGTGAACTTGGAGGATGGAGCCGCGGGTGAACATTACGAATGGACTGAAATGTACAAAGGGTTCGCAGAAATTGCGAGGGAAGAGGGCTTTAGCAAAATTGCTTTCTTGTTTGAAGGTGTCGCCGCAATTGAAAAAGAACATGAAGCCAGATATAAGGCATTGCTTCAAAGTATCAAGGATCAAAAGGTTTTTGAAGCGGATTCAAACTCTCAAATCTGGATTTGTTCCAATTGTGGACATATTCATGTTGGCAAAAAACCTCCGAAAATCTGCCCTGTTTGCGATCACGACCAGAGTTATTTCCGGCGTTTTGTCAAAAACTATTAAAATCAGAAGACGCAAGTCTTCTTTTTTTATTCTTTTTCCTGTATAATGGTTGTATAAATTTCAGGAGGATTAAGTTTGAAAAAAGGCAGAATCATCAAATCGTTGGGCGCGCTGTATATAGTCGTGGACGAATTCATGATCAGACATGAAATGAAAGCTCTAGGAATACTCCGTTATCAAAACGAAAAACCGAAAGTCGGAGACATGGTCATGTTCGACGATTTTTCCATCGTCAAATTGCTGAATCGGGAAAACGACCTGATTCGGCCCTCCATCTGTAACATCGATCAGGCTTTGCTGATAATATCCGCAAAAGAACCTGAGTTCAGCTTTAACTTGCTGGACAAATTTTTGCTCCTGATTGTTGCTAGTAATATCAAGCCCGTTATTGTCGTTTCTAAAATGGACTTGCTAAAATCTGAAGAAGCAATTATACTCAGACACAAGCTCACATATTACCAACGATTTTTCCCCGTGTTGTATTTTTCGACAAAAACCAAAGATGGACTACAGGATATTGTTGAAATAACAACAGGCAAAGTCAATGTTTTGGCTGGACAGACCGGAGCTGGAAAAAGTAGTTTGTTGAATACTTTGAATCCCGAGCTTCATCTGGCTACAGACGAGATATCCAAAGCTTTAGGCAGAGGCAAACACACTACCAGGCATGTAGAACTGATTCAGTTCCAAAGGGGCTGGATTGCTGACACTCCCGGATTCTCCAAACTGGATTTTACTGGATTGGATGCGGATACTTTCGGACAATTTTATCCTGATTTTTTCGCCATGAGCCATGATTGCAGATTCAATGGATGCACACATACCCATGAACCGGGATGCGTTGTGAAACAAGCTTATGACTCCCAAGAAATACTGCCGGAAAGATATGAAAATTATTGTCATTTCTATGAAGAAATAAAAGCAATCAAACCTAGATATTGAGGAGTGATTTCATGATCGTAGCACCTTCATTTTTAACTGCTGATTTTTCAAATCTCAAAGCTGAAATTGAATCGATTTCAGGAGCTAAATGGCTCCATTTCGATGTCATGGATGGGATTTTTGTCCCAACGGCCACTTACGACGAAAAAATTCTGAGTGAGGTGAAAAATTACAGTCACCAATTTTTTGATTGTCATTTGATGATTTCTGATCCCAAACAAAATATTGCCAAATATGCAGCTTCAGGAGCCAATTTGATCACTTTTCATTATGAAGCAGCCCAAAATGAAATGTTTGAAATAATCGAACTGATAAAACAAAAAAAATGTCAGGTTGGAGTTTCAATCAAGCCCGACACAAATCCGGAAGTCCTTTTCCCATACTTAAATGAGCTTGATCTGATTTTGATTATGAGCGTCGAGCCAGGAAAGGGTGGACAAAAGTTCATTCCCGAATCGCTGGACAAAATTCGATTTTTTGCCGGACTGAAAAAAATTGAAGATTACAGCTATCTGATCGAGGTTGACGGAGGAATTAATCTTGCAACTGCAAAATTGGTCAAAGCTGCTGGAGCTGATGTCATCGTTGCCGGTTCGTACATCATCAGCAACGCTGACCGGAATAAAATTATCGAGGTCTTGGAAAATGTCTAAAAAAATCAAAGTTTTTACAGGCCCAAACAACTATGATTTTGACAAGATGTACTTTGAGGAAGCAGACCAGTTCATTGTCGGCGTTGACTCAGGATTACAATATTTGCTGGATAACAATGTCAATATCGATCTTGCAGTTGGTGATTTCGACTCTTTACAACAAAAATTTATTGACGATGTGAAAGCGAAGAGCAAACAGGTCATTCAACTCGAAAAGTCGAAAATCATGACGGATCTTGCCTATGCCATCGATTATCTATATAACAATATGGATTACGAGATGATTGAAATATACGGGGGTGTCGGAGGCAGAATCGATCATCTGCTGGCAAATATGAACCTTTTAAAACGGTTTGATCTCACTTTCAAAGACAATCAACATTACATTTACACTCTCAGAAAAGGAAAGCACAAAATCGAAAACTATCATCGATACATTTCTTTTTTTGCTTTGGAAGATGTCTACAACTTATCCTTAAAAGGATTCAAGTATGAACTAAACAACTATTATCTATCGACAAGTGATTCCTTATGTGTTTCCAATGAAGGCTCGGGAGAACTGGAATTTTCGAAAGGAAAGTTACTTGTAATATCCTCAGATGATCCTTGGAGATTAACGAAATAACCTTCTAATATCTCACTAAAAATTCACAATCATAACCGATAATATATATAAACATGACAGGAAGAAAGAAGTGATATTATGAAAAAGAGATTGGTCTTTTTAATGTTGTTCGTGACGGTTTTCGCTTTTTCCGGATGCTCGTTTTTTATCGATGCCACGACAACAACGAGGACACCTATTTTGACTTCAGCAATTACGACGACTGCCGCATCATCATCATCAACATTGATTGATACCGGCTTAATGATCTCGGAAATCAAAGCGATGATTTATGAAGAAATGTATGCCCAAATCAGAGCAGAAGTCATCCAGGATCTGTCAGAGGAAGAATTCAATCTGATTTATGATCAGGTTTTAGCTGATATGTACACCAAAATCGATGCAGGAGATTTAAGCGTTCAAGCAAAGTCAATTGCTGAAACGGTTTTGAGTGTCGTTTCGACAGAAGCTCCAGCGGTAATTGGTGTTTCCAATTATAATGCTTCATTGTCGCTTAGTTCAATCGGCTCGGGAGTCATCTACAAACATGTTGGAGACACCTATTATGTTGTCACCAATCATCACGTTGTCGAAGATGGAGCATTTTTCAGAATTCATTTCACTTCTGGTCCAGAAATCAATGCCACTTTAATCGGTTTTGATGAAACCGCCGATTTGGCAGTTTTGACTTTTGTATCGAATAACCAGTATAAAGTCGCATCTTTTGGAAATTCTACCACTTTGCTAACCGGTTCGGTAGTGTTGGCGGTGGGACATCCGAATGGATATGACTATTTTGGCTCGGTGACCATGGGAATCGTTTCAGGAACAAGGAGATATTTTGACGTCGACAATGACAATGTCAAGGATATGTTCGTCGGTTATGTGCAACATGATGCCTCAATCAACTCAGGAAACAGCGGAGGAGCACTTTTCAACCTGTCTGGGGAAGTAATCGGCATCAATGTCATCAAGATCGCCTCGACGGAAATCGAGGGTATGGGCTTTGCCATACCTTCATCTTTGGTTGCTGCTATTTGTTCGGATATCGAAGAGTTCGGCTATTCGAAACAAGTCCCCGGCGTTGGAATAAGATTCAATGACATCGCTAGTGACAGAGATAAATTAATTTCTGACGGGATTATAATTCCAGAAGAAATCACTGTTGGGTTTTATGTTCATCAAGTAACTGTTGGTTCATCAGCGGATGGTTATGTACTTGCCGGAGACATAATTTTGGAAATAGGAGACATCGTAATAACGAATCTATATAATTTTTCGGGAGAATTTTCCAAATATCATGTGGGAGATATTATTGATATTGTTGTCTACCGTAACGGAAGCACGATTATCCTTTCTGATATCGAATTGAAATCCAAAGTAGGATAAAAGGAGGTAACCATGAGAAAATTACTTTTGTTGACAATAGTGTTTTTGATGGCGGCCTTTTTGTCTGCCTGTTCCAGTCTTTCCACGCAAAACGTGACAGCCTCGACTATAATTACAACTCAGGCGATGCTGCTTGCCGCGGATGTAACAGAAGTGACGACAGCCCAAACCACGTTGAATTATGAAGATTTGAAAGCTGAGCTTTACCAACTTATATACGATGACATCTATGATTCATTATATGCCGATTTGAGTTTATCAAATATTGCCGATGATGAATTGTTGTATGCAGAGATCTATGCTTCAATCAGAAACAGGTTTGCAGTATTGTTGGCAGAAGATGAAATCGATTTGCTTGTCGACACAGTCCAGGATCAAATCTACGCTATTGCCGACCTGGTTGAAGAATCAGTAGTGGGAATTACCAGTTATTTGGATCTGGAAGGACAATCGCTTGGCTCCGGAGTGGTATATAAGTATGTTGCTGCAAGCGATACTTACTATGTCATTACCAATCATCATGTGGTTGAAACAGGAAATAATTTTAAAATAGTTTTCTGTGATTCAACAAAAGTTATCGGGACCCTGATCGGGTATGATGAAAATGTTGATATAGCAGTGCTTTCATTCAGCGGAACCGAGCTCGAAAGAACAATCCGTGTTTCTCCGCTGGGAAATTCCGCTTCTGAAGTTCCCGGATCGATGGTTATTGCCGCAGGGAATCCGGAAGGATATGATTTTTATGGTTCAATTACAATGGGTGTGCTCTCTGGTGTAAACAGGAGCGTTGACAGTTCTATACAACGCTATCTGCAGCACGATGCCTCAATCAATTCGGGAAACAGTGGCGGACCGCTTTACAACCTTGACGGAGAAATAATCGGTATCAATGTCAGCAAATATGCTTCGACGGATATCGAAGGTATGGGTTTTGCCATTCCTATCGACTCCGTCAAAACCGTGATTGCAATCATCGAAGCTGGAAATTGATAAAAAAAAGGCCTTCGCAATTGAAGGCCTAAATTCAATAAATATTTATGCTCTGGTTACTTTACCGCTTTTCAGTGCTCTAGCAGAAACGTATACTCGTTTAACCTGTCCATTTTCGTCGACGATTCTTACTTTTTGGAGATTTGCTTTCCATAGTTTTCTTGTCGCATGCATGGAATGTGAACGATGATTACCTGACATAAATTTCTTACCTGATACTGCGCATACTCTTGGCATGATATCACTCCGTTTCTGTAAAGGTTTCAGCATATAATATTTTAACACATATGAAATAAATTGCAAGTAATATTTTCTTTTTTCGGCGTCAGCTTGTTTCCAAAGCGCTTGCGGATTAACTTGTTGCATTTTCTAGATGGATATGATAAAATGTTATTGCTTTTTTGGAATCTATCTGAAATAACGCCATCTTTGATGGATAACCGAATATTTTTTATATTTCTTATTCTTAGGAGGATATGATGGACAAAGCTTTTTTAGATGGCCATATGCTAAAAAAATTAGTTAATAATGGTAGCATCAAACTAAGAAACAGCATGGAAAGAATCAATCAATTAAATGTGTTTCCTGTTCCTGACGGCGATACAGGTTCTAATATGTGGGCAACAATGAATGCGGGAGTGAAGTCACTAGCTTCTTCTGATGAAGCATCAATTGGACAAGTTGCAAAAACTCTTGCCCGGGGAATGTTGATGGGAGCCAGAGGAAACTCGGGTGTTATTTTATCTCAATTATTCAGCGGTATGGCAAGTGGGTTGAAAGGATTCGACAGCGTCAATGCTGTTGATTTTTCAAATGCACTGAGAAAAGGTGTCGAACAAGCTTACGCTGCCGTAATCAATCCGGTCGAAGGCACGATTCTCACTGTCGCAAGAGAAGGCGCTGACCGCGCTTTGTCAGTAGCTGAAGATGTTAGCGATTTTGTTGAGCTATTCAAAATCTATTTGCAGGAACTTAACGAATCTTTGGAACGCACACCTGATTTATTGCCGATTTTGAAAGAAGTCGGTGTCATTGATTCCGGCGGAGCAGGATACATTGAAGTCGTCATCGGAATGTATGACGCCCTGCAAGGCGTCATGTACCAAGAAGCGGCTGCTAGAGCCGAGATAGAAAGCAGTCGTCCGCAATTCGATCTTAATGAGATTCATGGTGGCAAAGACTTCGGTTATTGTACAGAATTTATCATGCAGATTCAAAAAATGGACGAATTCAAACAACAAGTTTTTATCGATATGATTACCCCTCTTGGTGATTCATTAGTTGTTGTCCAGGATGAAAATATTCTCAAAGTCCATATTCATACCAAAACTCCTGGTGATGCACTAAATCTTGCCCAGCATTTTGGATTTTTCATCAACTTGAAAATTGAAAACATGATGTTGCAACACACTGAAGTCATGTTGCATTCTCCCGAAGATGAACAGCCTTGCGAATGCGGACACGATCACTCTGCAGGAAGCGCCCCGAGAATCAAGAAAAAATATGCGATCGTCGCAGTAGTGAATGGCGAAGGTTTGAAAGATACATTTATCGAAATGGGTTGCGATTATATTGTTTCCGGAGGCCAAACGATGAATCCTTCGATTGAAGATTTCGTCAAAGCCTGCGAACAGATAAACGCTGATCATATCATTATCATTCCCAATAATAAAAACGTTTTGCTATCCGCACAAACCGCAGCCAAACTCATCGAAGACAAACAAGTATATGTTTTAAAAGCAAAAACTATTGCTCAAGGATATGCTTCGCTAACCATGTTTGACGCCACACAAAACATCGAAACAAACCTGAAAGACATGGAAACTCATATCCAGACTGTAAAGACCGGAGAAATAACCTATGCAATCCGCCCAACCCTTAACAAAGGCACTCAGATAAATAAGGATGATTTTATGGGTATTTTCGATGATGAAATCAAAGTGAGCTCGCCTTCGAGGCTCGAGACTGTAATAGGGCTTGTAAAAGAGATGCTTGATGACAAAGCGGAAATCATCACTCTGATGATCGGAAAAGACGTTGACGAAACCGAAGTTGCGGAAGTTACCAAAATGATTGCGGATGATTACTCAGTCGAAATGGAAATCATCCACGGTGGACAGGATATTTATTCATATATAATCTCAGTTGAGTAAAGGGTATTGAAAATGCCCTTTTTTTTTTATATAATTAAGTGAAAAAAGGAGGGGTTAAGCTTGAGTGATCTCATTGAAGTCAAAGGCATCGGCAAAGCCATGGAAGCAAAACTGCTTCTTGAAGGCATCAACTCCATAAAGACACTTGTCGAAACCCTGCCTAGTAAATACGAAAAAAAACATATTTCTGAATTCTCGGACGCAAAGATCGCTGAAGAAATTACTCTTTCCGGATTTATCTACAGCGAAGCGAAAGTGTTTTATATCCGGAAAAGATTAACAAAGCTCTCCTTTCAGATCAACGTGCAAAACGTGATTTTCGCAGTCTCTATTTTCAATCGCGAGTTTTTGCTGCACACTTTGACAAAAGACGCTCAAATTGTAATCACTGGGAAATTCTTGCATAATTTCCAACAATTTGTCGCAAGTGAGATAGTATTGAAAAATCGCTTTGAGGAAGGCATCATCCCAATCTATCGCTTGAATAACCTATCTTCTCACCAGTTTCATAAACTTGTGATAAATTCGCTTGCCACCTATCTTGATCATATCCAGGAAAACATCCCGGATATGCTACTCAAGAAACATTCGCTTGTTGGAAGATGCGAATTGTTTTCGATAGTACATCAGCCAAAGACCGATCAGGATGTCTACATCGCTTCAAAACGCATCAAATATGAAGAATTTCTTCCGTTCGCCTTAAAAATAGCAGTCTTAAAGAAAATCAGCCAGCGAATAGTCAAGACACCAAAAAAATACTCAATCGACAAAGTCAAAACTTTCATCAAAACTTTGCCGTATGAACTTACTGATGATCAAAAACAGGCTACGAATGAGATTTTTCGCGACTTTTTGGCGAAAAAACCAATGAATAGACTTTTGCAAGGTGATGTCGGCAGTGGCAAGACAATTTGCGCTATGATTGCCTCGTTGGCGGTTGCCTCCGCCAATGAACAGGTTGCTTTCATGGCACCGACTGAAATCCTTGCTTTTCAACATTACCAGACTTTCTCTCGCATGCTGAAAGCTCAGGAACTCAATATTGCGTTCTTAAGCTCCAATGTGACAGGTAGCGATCGGGCAAAAATCATGCATGACTTGCATGTAGGCATTATTCAGATCATCATCGGAACTCATGCCCTGATCCAGGAAGACTTATCTTTTAATAAACTTGGTTTCGTCATCATCGACGAGCAACATCGCTTTGGTGTCGGGCAAAGAAAAATCCTGAGAGAGAAAGGTATTACTCCGGATGTATTGTTCATGAGCGCAACACCGATTCCCAGAACGCTTGCGATAACGATGTTTGGCGATATGGATATCAGTTCAATCAAGACTATTCCCGCCGGGAGAAAACAGATACTCACTAAAGTGCTCGATTACGAGATGATGGAAAAAGTCTATCAAAGAACTATCACTGAACTTGAAAAAGGACATCAAGCTTATTTTATCGTGCCTTTGATTGATGAATCCGACAAATCTTCACTTATATCCGCAAAAGAATTTTTCCAAGAAATCCAGAATCATCTGCCAAAACTTTACAAGATTGGTTTGCTGCACGGAAAAATGAAAAGCGAAGAAAAGGCTGAAGTCTTGAATGCTTTTTACCATAATAAACTTTCCGTGCTTGTTTCGACAACCGTCGTCGAAGTCGGCTTGAATGTTCCGAATGCGACCATAATGGTCGTAATGAACGCATCGCGGTTTGGTTTGTCGCAATTGCATCAACTAAGAGGCAGAGTCGGGCGCGACAAAGACCAAGCATATTGTTATTTTGTCACCGATGACGCTTTGGAAGGCTTTGACAAACTTGAAATCCTAGAAAAAACTACCGACGGCTTTGAAATCAGCGAAGCCGATCTCAGAATGCGAGGGCCGGGAGAAGTGTTCGGGGAAGAACAAACCGGTATTCCCCGATTCATCATGGCTAATATTGTAGTTGACCAGGAACTGCTGGAACAAGCAATTGATGACGCTCAGGAAATAATTTTGTCGAATGACAATACATCAAGAAAACTGGTCAACCAAATCATTCCGTCAATCGATTCTTATAATTTGAATTGAAATATGGTATACTTTATTATGACAGAGGTGAAAGCATGATTAGAATAGCCGTAGACGCAATGGGTGGCGATTATGCACCCAAAGAACAAATTGCGGGAGTGATGCTTGCAATCAAGAAAATCCCCGACATTGAAATCAATCTCTATGGAAATGAGACTGAAATCAAAAAATATCTCACATCCACAGAAAGAATCAATATCATCAACACTGCATATGTGATTGATATGGGCGAAAAAAACCCGATTAAAGCGATTAAGGAGCATCCGGACTCTTCGATGGCCACTGCGCTTTCAAGTCTCAGAAAAGGCGAAAGCGACGCTGTGGTAAGCGGTGGAGCAACACAAGCCCTGATTGCCGGGGCCCACATTCTCGTCAAGAGAATGCCAGGGTTCAAAAGAACCGCAATCGCACCGGTAATTCCATCTGTTTCAGGCAACCCCACCATTTTGCTCGACTGCGGTGCCAATCTTGAAGTCCGCCCCGAACACATGCTGCAACAGGCGTATTTCGCCAAAGTATACTCTAAGGAAGTATTGGGAGTTGCAGATCCGATTGTCGGTCTGATCAATATTGGAACCGAAGAGGGAAAAGGCAGAGAATTCGATCGGGAAGTCTTCGAACTTTTCAAAAACACAAACTTATTTCGTTTCTATGGAAACGTGGAACCAAAAATGATTTTGGACCCACCCTGCGATATTCTGATCACCGACGGTTTTACCGCCAATATTGTCATGAAGACGATGGAAGGAACCGCCAAAGGCATGGGTTTGATTCTGAAGCAGTCGCTCACAAGTTCAATCCTTGGTAAAATCGGTGCAGTGTTTGCTAAAAAAAATCTTAACATATTTAAAAAAACCATGTCAGCTGAAGAAATAGGCGGAGCATTGATTTATGGATTATACCGTCCCGTCATCAAAGCACAAGGCGCATCGAAAGCATACGGGTTCTATAATGCCATCCGCCAAGGGGCGACAATCGTTAGAAACGAAGTATTCCCTAAAGTTGAAAAATTCGTTCAAGAGACAAAGGTCAAAGAGCATGATGAGTAATAAATTACATGAATTGGAACAATATTTCAATTTGAAATTCAATGATTTCGATTTGCTGATTCGCTCGATGACCCATGCCTCATTTGCCAATGAACACAATACTGAAAGCAATGAGCGCCTTGAATTTGTCGGCGATGCTGTATTGGATCTTGCTGTCGGAAAATATCTTTTTGAACACATTGATGAAGATGAAGGCGTCTTGACAAAAAAACGCGCTCAGGACGTTTGCGAATCAAGTCTTTACGAATATGCCAAAAGTTTCAATTTGGGACAATATCTTTTACTCGGAAAAGGCGAAGAAAAAAGTTTCGGTCGTGAAAAGCCAGCGTTGCTGGCAGATGCTTTTGAAGCTTTTATCGGTGCGATATTTCTCGACAAGAACTTCGAAGAAGTTTATAAAGTATTGAACAAAGTTGTCTTTCCCATCATCAGAAAAACAATGAATGAGGAAGACAATGATTATAAAAGCAAACTCCAAGAATTAGTTCAATCTGACAAACGCACCTTGAATTACGTAATTGTATCCGAATCAGGACCTGCTCACGAAAAAGAATTCGTGGCGAGAGTCTACATGGATGATGTCATCATCATGGGCGAAGGCATCGGAAAAACAAAAAAAGAGGCAGAGCAAAATGCGGCAAGAATAACCTTGGACAAACTTGCTGAAACCGATAAAAAAGAGTTTCTTCCAGAGGAGTGAGAAATATGGATTATTTGTTGGTCAAGAAATTGATTGATGATGGAATCATCGATTTCGACAAAATGATTATAAAAAATTACAAAGCAATCGGCTTATCGGAAGTCGAAGCGTTTATCATCCTCGAACTTCATCAACAGATGAAGCAAGGGAATACGTTTTTGAATCCGACGAAAATAATCAAAAATATTACCATAACCAAAGACGATTTATTGATAATTCTTGATGGACTGATCAAGAGACAATATCTTTCCATCCGGTTGAAAAAAACCAAAAGCGGCAAGGAAACGGAAATATTTTTGCTTGACGACACAATCCAAAAAATTCTTGTAAATTATCAGTTAACAATAAAAAATGAAATGATCAATCAACCCAAAAAATTTGCGACCAATGCAGAGGAAATCGTTGACCTGATCGAAAGTCAATTTCAAAAGCAGCTTACTCCGTTGGAGATAGAAATTATCCAAAAATGGTTGGATGAGGATAAATTCGATTTCTTGGACATTAAAAAAGCGCTTTTAGATGCGATCAAAGCCAATAAGACTTCCTTAAGTTATGTGGATGGCATTCTAATCAAAAGGCGTCAAAAGGCAAAAAATGCCTCTGAGGTCAATTACGATCCACAGAAATCAGAAGCTTTGAAGGTGTTTTTCGATTCATGGGACAAAAAATAAAGCTTGCCATCAAGGCGGAAATCATCCAAAGAGAAATGGAAATTCTTTATCCAGAAGCTCAATGCGAACTCAATTACACTTCCGCACTTGAATTACTGGTCGCAGTCATGCTCAGTCAACAATCAACCGATATATCAATCAACAAACTGACAAAAACTTTGTTTAAAGAGTATACGTCTTTAGATGACTATATCAATATCCCCTTATCAAAACTTGAAGCTGATCTCCATCACATCGGGCTCTACAAAAACAAAGCGAAAAATATCAAAGCCACGGCTTTGATTGTAAAAAAAGAATATTTGGGCATTTTTCCAAACGATCAAGATAAATTGGAAAGATTGCCGGGAGTCGGACGGAAAACAGCCAATGTATTCCTTGCCGAGTGGTATCACGAACCAAGAATTGCAGTGGACACTCATGTTAAAAGGGTGGCAACCCGCCTTGGTCTGGCTAAAGAACTAGACTCAGTGTTGGTTGTCGAAAACATCCTCATGAAATTATATGTTCCGGACCAATGGATCAAGACCCATCACCAGTTTCTATTTTTTGGCAGATATTTTTGCAAGGCAAAAAAACCGAGATGCAGTGAATGTTCTTTAATAAATCAATGTTTGAAGCCTTTTTTATAAAAGGCTTTTTTTTCGCCAAAATTGGCGCAATTTGACCAACAGTGAAATAAAGTGGTAAAATTTTTCAAATAATAACTCTTTTCATTTTTGATTTTCTTTTTTATAATGGAGACACTTGAAGAAAAGGAGAACAAATTAATGCTTAACAAACTGCATAATGACTTGCTTAGAAGGAAAGAAGGAATGTATCAATTCTATTACCAAGGCATCGGAATATCAATCAAGAAAAAACGACTTGAACTTAATTTGACTCAGGAATCTTTAGCCAAAGGAATCTGTTCGAACACGTATATTTCCAAAATCGAAAACAATGCCATCGTTGTAAACAAGGAAAATCTGTATCTGATCATGGAAAGAATGAAATTACCGTTGGATGCCATAGGATTTCCCGAGGAAATGATTGATATTCTCGAAAAATCTCTTTACTATTTCGTTAGGAAAGATGTGAAAGGATATCAAGATTTATTCAATTCCATCGCCAAATATGAGTATGGAATTCTGATATTCATCGCCAGGTTGGGTTATCACGTTTTGATAGGCGACTTTATTTCCGCAAAACCTTTATATAAGGAAATGTATCGATATTTGAGTTCACTGGAAGAATATGGAATCATGGTTTTTGTAATCTATGCTTGTTGGTACAATATTACCATCTCCGATTACGAGTGTGCAAAAAATCTATATTTTATGGCAGAGAAAATAGCATTTTTCAACGAAGATACAAAATCGATGTATGCTTTGTTGCAGTATGTGATTTTCGGAAACATTCAACTCTTCACTATCGCCAGAAACGGATTCGATCTAGCCAAGAATCACTTTATGGAAACAAATAATCTGGCTCGGATTGCCGAATTGATGGTGTATAAAAACATCTTCCATCTTTTCAACAACAATCAAGAGCGCGTCGATTTTGAGAAAGATCAACTTAAATATCTGACAAGTTATCAGAATAACTATTACCTCATGCTACTTTCTGTCGATGATAAAAAGCCGGAAATTTACTGGGATTTATTTGATAAAGACGAAAGATACTATATTGATTACTTGTATTTGCTTGGTGCCTCATTTCGGGAGAAGAATCTTCAAAATGAATATGAAGCGGTAAAATCGGAAATTTCTGCGCTTCATTATCGAATCAAGTCTCCAATCGATTTTCTTCAATATTTGGCGCTTGGGGAAAGCAAAAACAATCTTGCCTACAAAGAGTATTTGATTAATGTCGTATGGCCATATCATGCCTCGCTTCAAAGTCTTTTCTTGATGAGAAAAACAACAGATGAGATTGTTTCAATTCTAAGATCAAAGAAGAGATACAAAGATGCTCTGGCATTCGAGGATAAATATCAGAAAACTGTCTTGAAGTTTCAGACAATAAAAGAAGTTAAGTGGGATTAACCATTTAACTTCTGTCATATGCATCCATGATTCGTTTGGCCAGACCAAGATAAATAATGCCGATTTTGTCAGTCTCTGGGAAAATCGAATGTTTTCCGGAAGAAGGTTGACCGATAGGAATTTGACCTAAAAATGGAACTGTCAGTTTGTCAGCGACGATTTCTCCGCCACCTTCACCAAAGATTCTATGTTTTTGTTCTAAAATATCGTAATATGACATATTCTCGATGACGCCAAGAATATCATGTTGAAGACTTTTCGCTGCGAACCCGGCTTTAATGGCGATGTGAGAAGCGCTGGGATGAGGTGTGGTGATGAGGATCATTTTAGCGTCCGGAACAAAGTTTTTGACATCGATCATCACATCGCCGGTTCCTGGAGGAAGGTCAATCAATAGATAATCAAGCTCCTTGCTCCAAAGCGTATCCTCAAAGAATATTTTCAAAACTTTGTTTAGCAATGGGCCGCGCCACATCAAGGCCCTGTCTTTTTCAACCAAAAATTCCGTTGACACCATCTCTATGCCGTCAATAACCATAGGATAGATTTTTTCATTGGGAGTTCCGGCCAATTCAAGATCTTCACATTCAAATATTTTCGGCATATTCGCTCCATAAATGTCTGCGTCGATCACGCCGACTTTTTTCCCGAGAGAAGTCATCGCATATGCCAGATTCGCAGTTATTGTTGATTTTCCGACACCGCCTTTTCCGGAAACAATGCCAATGATTTTCACGGACTTTGTCAATGCTTTTGGCCTCATTTGTTCATAATCGAGTGTCAAGCCTTTAAAGCCCATGTCAAGTTTAATGATCTTTGCGATTTGTCTGGTAATCTGTGAAGTAATCTCTGTAATCTTCTTGCCTACTTCAATAAGAAGAACGGCATTATCTTTTTCTTCGTCGATACCGATGTGTTTGATCGCTCCCAAGTCTTTTAAAGAACGATTACGACTTGGATCGATGATGTTTTCAATGTTTTGACGTATTTGTTCAAGTTTATCCATGATTTCAGCCTCTTTTCAGATGATATATCCAAAACTATTATATCTAATATTCAGAAAAAAGCCAACGATATCACTTTTCAATTTTCATTCGCTTATTTACACTCGATAATCCTCGCGTTATAATACACTTAGAAAATAGGTGGATTAAGATGTACAGAAAAATATTAAAGTTGGCCGTACCGCTTCCTGATATCACCAAATTCAAACGCTATTTGTTTATTGGCCCGCATCCTGATGATATCGAAGTTGGCTGTGGCGGGCTTATCAGCAAGCTATCAAAGACCGGAAAAGAAATCTATTTCGCAATTGTTACAGATGGCGGAGCCGGAAGTTTCGACCAAAACATCAACCAAGAACAACTGGTCCAAACCAGAAAAAAAGAATCACTGGAAGCCAAGACTGTCTGGGGAGTCAAAGATGTCTTTTTTTTGGGTTTTCCTGATGGGGGAGACTACAGAGTGTGGGACGTGGCCAAAGCAGTGGCCAAAATATGCATCGAAATTGATCCGGAGATAATCTTTGCACCTGATGCGAAGATGCCATCAGAAATTCATCCAGACCACATCAAAACCGGAAGCGCAAGCGAGACCTCGATTTTGATGAGTCAGTATCCGCTGATTTATAAGCAAAATATCGGTGAAATTCCTCAAGAAAACAAGCAGAATTTCAATCCCAGAACCATTGCTCTTTATTTTACGCACAGGCCTAACCAGTACGTGTCTTTGAAAAAAGAAGATATAGATATGCAAAAAAAGGCGATTGAAAAACACCTTAGCCAATTTTCAAACCCTGAAGAATTATCCGTGATATATCGATACATGGCTATCAGGGGAAAAATCTTCGGATCACTTGGAAAAAGAGGCAAAGAGGGCTACTTTGTCAGGGGCAGCCTGCAACAACATTGCTTCCCGGAAGTCAACTTTTATTGATTGATAATTCTTGACTTATAATCTAAAAAAAAGTATAATTGGTTTGCTGCGCTGAGGTGATATCATGAAATGGACCATTCACGAACTGAGGAAGCATCATCGCACAAATAACAGCTTTGAATACGTGCTAGACTGCAATCAGTATTTGGGTGACGACGCTGATGATTTGGTAGATATTTCTCCGGTTAACATCCAAGGATTATTTTCTTGGATTCAACAGGACAAAATTTATCTTTTTGAACTAAAAATACAATGCGTATGCACCATGCTATGTGCGATTACTTTGGAAGAGGTGGAAGTACCGCTGTCATTCTCGACCACCTTAGAATTCGCCCAGGAGATTTTTGATGACAATACGATCCTGATCGAAGGTGTAACAATCGACCTTGACCCATATATTTGGGCGGAGATTCTGATTGAAAAACCGATGAAAGTCGTCAGCAAGCATGCCTATGATCACTATCAAGAAGACATAGTCAAGCTTGACCTGGAAGAACTGATTGATAACAACCCGTTTGCAAAACTGAAACAACAATAATCAAATAATACAGGAGGTGAAAACATGGCAGTACCATTTCGTAAAACGAGTAAAGCAGTAAAAAGAAAAAGACGGACACATTTTAAGTTGAGTGCACCTTCAATGGTTGTTTGCCCAAACTGCGGCGAACTGACTTTATCGCATCAAGTATGCAAGAAGTGCGGATATTACAAGGGCGTGTTGGTTAAAGAACCAAAACCGGAAAAAACAGAAAAAGAATAAAAGAAAAGAAGCGCTGAGATAATCAGCGTTTTTCTTTTTCAATCGTCCGGGGCTGTGATATAATACACTTGGTGATAAATTTGGCAAACCATGTTCCCGTCTTGCTTGACGAGGCGATAGAGTATCTTGACATCAAGCCTTCCGGAACCTACGTCGACATGACTTTGGGCGGAGGCGGTCATAGTGAATTAATCCTAGAAAGGATTCCCGAGGGAACCCTGTTTTGTTTTGATCAGGATGAATATGCGCTTGAGTATGCCAAAAAACGACTCGCAAAATTTTCCAATGTGACTTTCATAAAAGACAATTTCGTCAACGCAGCGGCAAGACTTAAAGAAAAAGGAATTATTCAAGTCGACGGGATTTTATTTGACCTGGGGGTTTCTTCCTTTCAGTTCGACATCCCCGAACGTGGTTTTTCCTATCAAACTGACAACCCTCTTGATATGAGGATGGATCTAAATCAATCTGAAAATGCAATGACGATCGTGAATACTTATACCCAAGATAAAATCGCTGAGATTCTATTCCGCTATGGAGAAGAACCTTTTGCAAGAGTCATAGCCAAAAAAATCGTGGAATACAGGTTTCATAAACCGATTGAAACCACTTTCGAGTTGGTCGATATCATCAAAGGTGCGCTCCCAAATAAGATTCTACGGAAGAAAGGGCATCCTGCAAAGCAAACTTTCCAGGCATTAAGAATAGCTGTTAATGACGAACTTGGAGTTCTTGAAAAAGCGCTTCATGATTCCATCGGTTTGCTGAAACTAGGTGGACGACTAGTGACTATCACTTTTCATTCTTTGGAGGACAGGATCTGCAAAACTGTTTTCCGTAATTACGCGACTATCGACATCCCGAAGGGAGTACCGATATTGGTCGACGAAATTCCTGTTTTACGTTTGGTGACGAAGCATGTCGTCAAACCTCAGGAATCGGAAGTTTTGGCCAATAATCGCGCCCACAGCGCCAAGTTAAGAGCGGTTGAGAAAACACTTTAAGCAAAGTTTTTTTTGCTAAAATAGAAAACATTTACTTCTCGATTTCCCCCTAAATTAAATCCATTTTTCTTGACTTTCATACAAATCTTGACGTATGTCTTTGAGCCAAAACACTCAAAAAATAAGTTTCGGTAACTAAAAAGTATTATATACTTTGGAAAAAAGTCAGATGTCAGATTTATTATAAATAAACTTCTCAGAAATGCAAATAATCTTTATTATAATAATCAGTTTTCCTAATAAAATTTTGCTACTCATAAGAAATCAAGCCGAGTAATTTTATGTGCGTATGTTGATGTTTTTAAATTGAGATGATATAATAAACCAGCCTAGGAACGTTTCCTATGTTAACGGGCAATTACTTCTCAGAAAGTGAGTACAAATGCTAGAAAAAATAAGTCTTGATATCATTAAATCTCTGACGATATCTGAACTTGATGTATTGCGCTATATCGACAACAATAAGAGAACAGTGATTGAGATGAGCATTCAAAAGCTGTCAAAAGCTAGTTTTACTTCGACAGCAACGATTATGCGGTTGTGCAAAAAATTGGGGATATCTGGTTTTTCTGAACTGAAATACCGTTTGAAGGAAGAATTAGACTCTTCAAGTAAAAAAAAGAAAAGCACATCATTCAAAGAGATATTAGATTATAATGTTGACTTGATATGCAATACTTCGAGCCACATCGAGGAGAATAAAGTGAACGAAGTGATCAATCTGTTAATGAAACCGACAAGGATCCATTTTTTTGGTAAGGGTCTGACAGCATCTGTCCTCGAATATGCTTCAAAGCAGTTACTAACCTACAACCGATCCAATTTTCTCTATCAAGACACTCATATCGCATACTTGGCGGCTGAAAACATGGATGAGAATGACGTTCTGTTTGCTTGTAGTCTATCCGGGAAGACTCATCAAGTTATTCGAATGACTCAGATTGCAAAAAGCCGCAAAGCCAAGATCATCACGATTTCACGTAACCGAGAAAATGAATTATCAGAATTAGGAGATTATGTTTTTTCCGTTTACGCTGAAGAGAACGAGGATAGTCTCTTTGATGTTTCTTCGCGTTTGCCTATGATGTTCGTTCTGAATGTGATTATTACAGGCTACATTGAGAAACTTAGCCAATCAAAAATCAATGAAAAGCACAGTCTTTGATGACTATCACCTATATCTAATTTTTTATAATGAATAAATTCAATATGCAAAGAGAATTCCGGATCCGTCCAGAATTCTTTTTATTTTATTGCTATGTGGATATTTATTATGTTGTAATATATGACATTTATTGTCACTGAAAAGGCTTGCATACAATTTCTTTCATATGATAAGATAGTCACAGTAGAGGTGAATTGCATGTACAAAAACACTTATAAATTGGTTATTGTTGGGGGAGGGAGCACTTGGACCCCAGGCTTGCTTAAGAGCTTGTGCCTAAAGAAAAATCTCCTCTCATTATACGAGATAGTCTTGTATGATATAGACGAAAATCGCCAGGAAAAAGTTGGCAGATTTGCATCCGTATTGTTGAAAGAAGAATATCCCGGGTTAAGATTGATATGTACGTCAGATAAGCAAAAAGCATATGAAAATGTTGACTTAGTCTTTTGTCAAATTCGTACTGGCGGAATGAAAATGAGAGAGCAAGATGAAAAAATACCTTTGAAACATGGGTGTATTGGCCAGGAAACTTGCGGAGCAGGGGGCCTTGCGTACGCCATGCGATCAATTCCAGATATGCTCGAAATAATAAAAGACATTCGGGAGTTTTCTCCAAAGGCTTGGATTCTTAATTATACAAATCCCACTGCAATTTTGTCGATTGCTATCCAAAAAAAATATCCTGATGATTATCGAATTTTAAATATCTGTGACCAGCCAATCAACATGTTGAAATCATATGCCAAAGTTGTCGGAGCTGATTATCGCTCCTTGACGCCTGTATATTTTGGCCTTAATCATTTCGGATGGTTCACTCATATTTATGATCGAGACAAAATTGACCTATTGCCTAGAATCAAAAAACATATTCTTCAACATGGTTTTGAGCCGGAAAACAAGGCAGATCGCGATCCATCTTGGTTAATGACATATTCAATGGTAAAAGATATTATTACGCTTTTTCCAGAATATTTGCCGAATACTTATTTGCAATATTACTTGTTTCCAGAATATAAAGTAAGTCAAATGAATAAAAACTATACGCGTGCTAATGAAGTAATGGATGGTAGAGAAAAAAAAGTATTTGCCGAATGCATACGTGTTGCAGAAACAGGAAGCGCAAAAGGATCTTTTCTTGCTGTTAACGACACTCACGCGGAATTAATAGTCAATCTGGCTATTGCAATCATGGGTAATACCAAGGAACAATTCGTGATGATTGTTCAAAACAATGGCTGTATTCCGAATCTAAGCGACGATGCGATGGTCGAAATCAACACGATAGTTGGGAAACGTGGTGCTGTTGCAATTCCTGTGGGAAAGATTTCGTCTTTTTACAAAGGCATGATTGAACAGCAATATGCATTTGAAAATCTAGTCTGTCAGGCTTTCTTTGAAAGATCATCTGACAAGCTTGTCCAAGCATTAACTTTGAATCGAACCGTTGTTGACGGTTTTAAAGCCAAGGCGATTCTTGATGACTTGATGGAAGCAAACCAAGGCTTTTGGCCTCTTCTTAAATAATATGAAGCTGATTGTGAATGCTGATGACTTCGGCTTAACGAATGGAGTCACAAATGGCATTTTTGAGGCGATTCAATATGGCATTGTATCTTCAACAACAATGTTGATTAATACTGGCGCGACCATTTTGGCCGCAAACTTAGTAATTAGACATCCCGAAATAAACGTTGGACTGCACCTAAACATCAGTTTTGGCAAGCCACTTACACAATGTCCTTCTTTGGTCGGGGCAAATGGGCTTTTTATCAAGCCGGATGAATTAATCACAGGTGATTCCTATGATGAAGAAGAAATATACAATGAGTATTTTCATCAGTATAAAAGATTTGTCGATTTGGTCAACAAAATACCGACACACCTTGACTCTCATCTTTACGTTCATCAACGATTTCCCAAGGCGAGGCGGCAAATCATTCGACTTGCCGAAACACTCTCTATTCCAGTTAGGGAATATGGGTATGGATCTTTCAAACCGGTTGCTTTTGAAAAAGGCTTCAAAGCGCTTCCTGCCGATGACATAAAAAGCATGATTCTCAAGTTCAAGACGCTAGTAATCAGGCACAAAGATGACGATTGGGTGGAATTGATGGTTCATCCGGGAATATGTGACAGCGAATTATTGCGGAGTTCATCGTACAGCTACCAACGAAATATTGAATTCAGCACTTTATTTTCTCCAGATATCATGACCTTTTTATATGAGAACGGAATAGAATTGAAGAGTTTTAAAGATATTGAAGGTGAATGACATGGCATCAATTGAGCTTGATCACATCATCAAAATATACGATGTTAAAAAAAACAAAAAGAGCGACAAAATTCCCGAAGGTATTCGGGCAATTAATGACATTTCTTTTGTTATACCCAGTGGGAGTTTCACAGTGTTGGTAGGTCCTAGTGGGTGTGGGAAAACTACACTTCTCCGTATGATAGCAGGGCTCGAAGAAATTACTTCCGGAACTATTAAAATTGATGGAGTAGATATCACAAATTTCGAACCTGGTGATCGAGGACTAGCTATGGTATTTCAAAGTTACGCACTATATCCGCATATGTCTGTGCGAGATAATATTGAATTTGGACTAGTTAATGCAAGAATTCCGAAAAGTGAGATAAAACAGCGAACTGACGAAGCTTTAGAGATAGTTGAGTTATTAGAATTACAGAACCGGAGGCCAGCATATTTATCAGGTGGTCAAAGACAGAGAGTAGCATTGGCTAGGGCGATCTCTAAAAAACCACAGTGCTTTCTTATGGATGAGCCGTTATCCAACTTAGATGCCAAGCTACGTTCCGAAATGCGTACAGATCTAATTCTCCTTCATAATGAACTCGCCTCAACATTTGTATATGTAACGCACGACCAAATCGAAGCCATGACCATGGGAAACAACATCGTGGTTATGAATGAAGGAATGATTATCCAACAGGGAACTCCGTCCGAAATCCATAATGATCCCAATTGCGTTTTCGTAGCCCAATTTGTCGGTGATCCAGGAATGAACATTATCCCGATCGGAAATTATCAGATCGGCTTTCGTCCACGGGATGTCCATATTGATCCGGAAAAGGGAGACGAATCTTCTTGTATTATTTCGGGTACAATTGACGGTGTGGAAAACCATGGTTCGGAATTTTTGTATTCTCTACAATTCCTTGGTTCGCGACTATTTATCAAAGAATTTTCCAAAACAAGCCGAAAGATATATTCACAAGTTGCTTTTGCAGTGGACGAAGATGATTTTTATTTGTTCGACAAAGAAGGAAAAAGAATATATAACGCAGTTTTGATTGGAGAAGAATATGGAATTTTCAAAAAAAGTTGTCGTTAACTACGAGTCTTTTTCCGCACAAATTGAACAAGCCCTGAATACAATCCGCTTCAGCAGGCAAAAACGGGATCGGATCGGAATCATGGTTGGGAAAAATGAACTTGTAGCCATACGCAAAAAGAAAAGAGAGTATTTCCAATCGCTTAACCAGGAAGAAAGACATGCATTTCGAAATTGCCAAAAAAAACAATTTGATGTCAAAAAGTGCTCATTTCAGAAGAAATTGGATTCATGGGAAAAAAAGATCTTCCGGAAAGTGAATCCTGCATACATTTACATTCTTCCAGCAGCTCTTGGAGCCATTTTGTTTACTGTGCTCCCTGGAATATTTATGCTAATCGGATCGTTTTTCAAAGTCAATCTTGTTAGTATTGAGCGTTCCAGTTTTGTCGGACTTTGGAATTACCAGATGATCTTTACTAGGGATACAGAGTTTCGAAAAGCCTTTTGGAACACGATTATCTACTCATTCTTTACAGTTGGTGTTCTTATGGTTGTTACTTTGTTTATGGCAACGTGGTTGCGGAAAAACTCACGAATACACAATTTGTCGCAAACGATGATCTTTACGCCCCATATCGCTTCTATGGTTTCCGTAGCCATTCTTTGGACACTAATGCTAGATCCGCAAGGTATCATTAACCAGGCACTAGCGTTATTTGGCATTGTAGGTCCAAACTGGCTGATGAACTCGAAGACCTCTCTCATTTCGGTCGGTTTAGTAGCGGTTTGGAAATCGATAGGTTATTATGTCTTGTTAATTATTGCAGGACTTCAATCAATTCCTGCCTATGTATATGAGGCTGCAAAATTAGATAAAGCCAGCAGTTTCACGATATTTCGAAAAATCACTATTCCCCTGCTTTCACCGACGTTAATGTTCGTTTTCATGATCAAACTGATCAATTCCTTCAAATCCTTTGCCTCAATTGACTTGATGACACAAGGAGGTCCCCAGGGTTCTTCAATGGTTTTAGGATACTGGATCTATACTGCTGGTCGTGTAAAATTTAATTATGGTTTCTCAATGGTGGGAGCAGTTGTCCTGACCTTGATGGTTTCAACGTTTACAATACTCGCCTATAAACTGTTCAACAAAAAAGTGGTGTACTGATAATGAATAGCGAGAATACATTTACTGAAGCATACAAGGCTAAGATTTCCGTTGACAGGAACAGATTCCTGTTTCTGAATCGTCTGAAAAGACGAGTAAAATATATTTTAAAGATTATCAACTATCTTTTATTAATAGGAGTCGGACTGTTTTTTGTCTATCCTTTTACTTGGATGGCTTCAATGTCCCTCCGTCCACTGATCGAAGCATTGTCCTTTTCACCGGGGCTGATTGTATCTGACCCGCAGTGGGGAAATTATCTTTATGCTTGGAACCAGGCGCAAATCTCACACTACGTTGGTAATTCGGTCACGTACTCCCTGCTAGTACTATCGCTTCAGTATATTACGATCATACCAGCAGCTTATGCTTTTGCATATCTTGAATTTAAGGGCAAAAAACTACTTTGGGGAATTAAATATCTAGGTATGATACTTCCTGCCGAGGCAACGCTTATTCCTGTGTATTTTTTCTACTGTAAATTGGGGATTGTCGATACTTGGGGCGGATTGATTCTTCCTTCTCTTGTAGCGATGTTTGGTATTTATATGTTTATGGGGGCGTTTAGACAGATTCCAAAAGAAGTAATCGAGTCCGCCAGAATGGATAAGGCCAAGAATCGCATCCTATTGATCAAAATCATGATACCAATGATTGCTCCTGTCATAATAACTCATTTGCTGATTACGTTCATAAGTAACTGGAATGAGTACTACTGGGTTCTTGTCATGACCAACTCTGAGGCGGTAAGAACTCTGCCAGTTGCACTTCGAGGATTGATACAGGTTGATGAAGGAATACCTAATTGGAATGTTGTCATGGCCGGCACCATGATTCAAGTTGCGCCAGTAATGCTGATGTACATCTTTGCAAGTAAAAAAGTAAAAAGCATAATGGTTGGCTGGACTCCAGGACGCAAATGATCAAAATTTTAATTTAAATTATGAAGGTGCTTCATCATGTAAGCATTTCATGAAAATAAAAAAAGGAGAATAGAAATATGAAAAAAATTATTTTAGGGTTAGTAACATTTTTCTTTGTTTTTATGGTTGTCGGCTGTGTTGAATCCGTTACGACACTTCCAACTACAACTCAACAAACGACAACAACTACAGGCGCACAGACCACAACGCAACCTGGGACTACTGTCAGTAGTCAGACAACATCTCAGACAACAGCTTCAACAACAGTTCCAACAACAGCTTCAACAACGGTTACAACCGAAGAAGTTGATCTTGATCTTTTCCCTGATCAGGAATGGGCCATGCTCAGTAATGATCATGAAGAAGCTGTAGAAATCACGATGTGGATTCCTAACTCAGCGACATCTTCCATGGGAATGGCAATTACGGAATTGATAAATCTGTTTAACATGGAACAAGCATTGACGTATCCGGGGAGTAACATTTCTGTCATTGTTGAATTTCAAGGAACTTCCTCAAATTTGAATACAAAAATGCAAGCTGCAATTCTTGCAGGGAACAATCCAGTTATTTCAGCTATTGGAGTATCATCGGTACCTTTATATGAGGAAAAAGCCATTGACTTACGGACCATTTTCACATATGATGAGATAGGACAGCAAAATCTGGGTTTGATGCAATACTCGCTCTTTAACGGGAAATTAATGCTCAATCCATATTTTCCAAGTGCAAGTAATATCCTTGTTGCAAACAAGACATTGATCGAATCCAAAGAATACACTTTGCCAACCCCAGAATCTATCGTGTCAGATTCAGGCGAGTCGACCTGGACTTGGAACGAGTTCAAGCAGATTGCTGTCGGAGTGACCACAATCAATGAGGTTGATGAAGAGAGCATCTATGGATTTGCTGCTAATAGTGCCGATCCTACAGGAATCATGATCGAACAAGGCGGAAGACTATACAATGATACAATTACACAACTGCTCTTTGATGGTAACGACATGATGGAAACAGGATTGACTTTCTGGCGATCCCTTGTGACTGATAATGCAATGCGTAGTCCTAACTCACGCTCGAACCACGGAACCCTTATTGTTTCGGAATTCTATTCCGGAAAAGTGGGTATGTTATTCACGACTTCTTCAAACTTGAAGAACATCACCGATAACGCAATTCTTGGAGGCTTTGAAGTCGAGGTATTGCCTTTTCCGAAAAACACTGAATTTTTCGTTAATCAAGGCGGATCAGGCATAATGATTTTCGACAATAAACCACAAGCTGAAATTGAAGCTGCTGCCGAATTCTTGAGATGGCTGAATGAGCCTACTCAAAATGCATATCTATCTTCACAAACCGGATACCTGCCTATCAGTAACGCTGCTGCCCAAGCTGCTTCGCTTCTTGCTGTTTACGCTGAATATCCGATGCTACGGACAGTGTGCGACTACATGATGTTTGGAGTTCGCTCTCCTCAAGGAATCGCCAAGCCTGCCGTTGATTCAAAAATCAATGCATATTCCAAACAGATATGGTCAGAACCAGAAAAATCCATTTCAGATATCGTAAGTGAAATGATTTCGGAAGCTCAATACGAAATTGATGCAAACAACTAAGGATAGAAAGATTACTTTCTCCATAATCGGATTAGGTGGACGAGCAAACGTCTACCTTTCTGCTTTGGAGAAACATTTTCCCGGGAAATTTCAGATTGTGGCTATTGCTGATCCGGACAGACAGAAACAAGACAAATTCCGGCGCAGATGCAATATTCCCACTGAACTAGTTTTTGATTCTGACACGGCTTTTCTTATGCGCAATAAGCTTTCTGATATCGCTATAGTCTCTACACAAGATCAGTTGCATTTCAAAGAAGTAAAATGTTTAGTCGAAAAAGGATACGATATTATTCTTGAAAAGCCGATTGCATCATCTCTTGAAGAAACAATCGCGTTATACCAAGTTGCAAGACTTCATCCCGAATGCAGAATTGCAGTATGTCATGTTCTTCGATATACCAAGTTTTTCCAAACTATTAGAACCCAGATTAAGAGCGGACGGATCGGAAAAATAATCAACATACAGCATAATGAAAACATCGGATACTATCATTTTGCTCACAGCTATGTCCGGGGACCATGGCGAAACACCGCAAAAAGCAGCCCTTTGATTGTTGCTAAAAGCTGTCATGACATGGATATTCTTCTTTATTTACTTGATGGATTGCACGCTAGAAAAATCTCTTCATTCGGAAGTCTATCGTATTTTTGCCACGCAAATTTCGATGAGAGCAAAATGGCAGATTCTTGTCTGGACTGTTCGATAGAAACAAGTTGTCCGTATTCAGCAAAAAAGATATATTCTGGAGATAAAATTAAATCAGTGCTGTTCGATTTGTCATCAGTTACCCGCTTTGAAGAAGATCTTCGGAAGTCACAATATGGAAAATGCGTATTTAACTGTGACAATGATGCGGTTGACCATCAAGTTTCGATCATTGAATTTGAGAATGGAGTCACTGCAACTTTTAATTTATCGGCGTTTACTTCCAAAGTAAGCCGATCAATAAAGATTATGGGAGAAAAAGGTGAAATTAGAGCGATCGAAAAGCCTTACTTGATAGAAGTGCACGATTTTTTGAATGACAGTATAGAGACACTTGATTTAAACATAATGCAGCGAGGCCATGGTGGTGGAGACGAAAACTTTATAATCGAATTCATGCATCAATACGGAAATGGTGAAGATTTTTCATCATCGCTTATTAATTCGATTGAATCGCATGTAATGGCTTTTTTGGCAGAAAGATCAAGGCTTGACAATGGACAAGTAAAAGAAATAGAAGCCATTATGAAAGAAATATATATGAAACAAGACTGAATTAGCAGTTTGTCTGGACGGTGAATAGCTTGGAATATGAAATGGCGACTTTTGGCAGAAGACTTGGCGCATATCTCATTGATACCCTTTTCATTTTTTTAGTATGGTATTTTTTGACCATTAAGGATATGGCATCTTTTAACACTATCATGGAGACGCTTGATCCCCAAGCAGAAAATGCGTTTTCCCTGTTTGTAGAAAATCTGTTCCAACTATATGTCAAATTCGTCTTCAAATGGATCTTTGTCAGCACTATAATTTTTGTATTCCCTCCAGCAATCGTCGGAGATGGAAAAACAATTGGAAAACTTTTGTTTGGGATAAGTGTTGTCGATTTAAAAACAGGAAATGAAATAATCCCGATAAAACTCATCTTGAGAGAATTCATCATCCGCAATCTATTGGAATCGATGCTCATCATCCCTTTCATAGTTTCCGCAGCGATGGTCATATTTCGCAAAGATTCGCGATCAATCCATGATCTTGTCGCAGGCACAATAGTGATCAAAAAATCATATCAGAGCACAATATAGGTTTTCTATGATTACAACTCTAAAACCCGAGAATTTCGATAAATTAGTTGATTTTGCCAACCGAGAATTTTCACGCAATCGAAAAAAGATCGATTTCAGACAATTTCAGCCCAAAATATACCTTCATCCAGACCGATATGGTCCATATCATCTAGTATACGAACAAAATAACAGAATCATAGGTGTGATAGGGACCTATCCGGTCAAATTCAATAATTTGGACCTTCTCGGCATCGGCACTGTATGTGTTGATGTCAAATTTCGCAATCTTGGCGTCATGGAAGAAATGATCACATATCTTCATCAACATTTTGCTGAAGATTATGATATTCTATATCTTCTTGGCAGCAAAAGAAGGTATGAAAGGTTCGGATATTATGTGGGAGGTAGAAAGGTCAGTTTTCACATCAAAAAGGATTTTTTCAATGATAAGGACTATATACTCTACTCTTTATTGCGTTATGATGTTAGCACTCAATCTGTTGATCGTAGACTCTATGACTTGTACAATAAGAATATCAATGCGGTAAGTCGAGATTCAACATGTTTTGGTCAAATATTGAGAACTCACGGCAACATCATATACTTGATCGACCCCTCTGCTGATAAAGGATACTTGGTCTTCGATGTAATCCATAATTGTGTTGTTGAGGCAGTATTGAACGGCATTTCTATACTTGATGCGATCATCAGCCTTATGGCTACTAGAAACTGTCAGGATGTGAATTGGGAGACCAGTATCCATGATCCTGATATTGTTGAGCTATATCGCTTGGCAGAGCGATCTCAGATTACCCAAATTGCAAATCTCCGCGTCAGCAATTATACTAAACTTCTTCAAAAACTCTTTTCTGTAAAAACAAATCTTATGCATGGACAGCTTTCCATCCAACTGAATTCAGGTCATAACTTCACTATTTCAGTTGGAGAGAACGTTAGTATCAATGAAAATCTATGTAAAAACAAATATGATTTGATCTTGACTGATAGAGAGTTCCTTGTCCTATTGTTTGATGATTTTTGTATTTATCATACAGAACATCCAAAGTCAAGTTTGATAAAATCTTGGTTTCCGTTCGATCTTCCGGCAACTATCAGTAACATTGACAGCATTTGAATCGAGGTCAATATGAAAACAATAATTTATATTAATCTGGATGGCTTTTCCTATTCTTATTACTTAGAGGCAAAAAAGCAGGGTAAGACAGCTATTTTCGATGAGTTCGCATCTAACGGTTTTCTGTTTAGCAATCTGAATTGTGGCATTGTTTCGATTACTAATCCTATGCAGGCTGCCATTCTGTCGGGCGCATGGAGCCACAAGACTCACAATTTTTACCAACATTATGATCCAATAAAGAGACAGGTTATCAAACATTATCGAAGAAACGATGCGGAGAACATAGCGGAAGCGTACATAAGAAACGGATTATCGGCAATTTCCATTCATCAGTTTATGTTAGAAGACAACCCCTGTATCCTTGGAGTCAAGGACAGAGCGTATTTTCGCACTCTATCGATGCCAAGCAACTATCTTGACAGGTTGAATATTCTTGACAAAATCATCCTTCGTCAGCCAGTTATTTCCGGCGATCAATATATTGTATATGATGAGTTGCCCGCTTTTATTGCAGTATACATCGATGATCTTGATGCAATCGGACATAACAGTCAGGAATATGAGAAGATTCCGATACGCAATTCTTTTAGCGAACGACAGAATGATATTTTGTATCGCCTCGAACAAATTCAAAGAAAATTGAAGGAGTCAGTGGAATTGTGTAAACTGACTCGAAAAAATGACGACATCGTGTTTTTGATTACTTCAGATCATGGCATGACAAGATTTGAAGGACCATCTTTGTTTCCTAATCTTCTTAATAGCATTAAGGCAATTGGAATTAGAGCCTCTAGTGCGGAAGACGCCGATGAGGATACTGAAGTTGTTTTACTTCCGTATGTAATCGAATGTGCAGTGTATTGTATGCAAAAAATGTCACAAGAAAAGCGAGAAAAATTAGTTGGTTTGTTCAACGGTCTCGAATATTTGGATGTATATTTCGACAGATATAAGTTACTTTCGAAGTTCGGAATGGATGATAGATGCCCCGATTATTTGTTATCTCCGAAACCATTTGGGCACTTTTATCGCAAAGATATTTTGCAAGGGCAATTTGGAGCTTCTCATGATTCCTTCGATGAGACATCTCGGCACGTTTTCGGATTGCTTTTTGGTAGCAATGTGGCAAAATGGGGTACTCTAGATGACTCAGTAAGCTCAATTGATCTTTTGCCAACGATTGCCAAATATGTTCACGGAATTGAAATGCGTGATGCAACTGGAATAATCTGCGATCGCTTTTTCGAGAAATAATTTACTGTATTTATTTAAATAACCGACTCTATATGGAGAGGACACAGCAAAATGTTTGTGATGGAAAAGGAAATCCGTGAAGAACCTTCGCTACTTAGCGTTGCCCATAAGACCAACTGGCAAGTATCAAATAAAATTGCACAAAAAGTCAAAGAACGTAATATTAGACACATTATTCTGTCTGGGAGGGGATCTTCTGACCATGCGGGAATTTATTTTAAATACCTTTGTGAAATAATAACAGGCATACCGGTTACTCTAGCGGCTCCAAGCGTTTTAACAGTGTATGAAGGCAAATTGGATTTGTCTAATACGCTTACAATTGGCGTTTCTCAAAGTGGTGAAGCAGAGGATGTTTTGGCTATTTTGGAAAAAGCCAAGAGTCAAAATTCAATTACTGTATCTGTGACGAATCACTGTGATTCGCCTTTAGCACAAATTTCTGATTTCCATCTCGACCTTTGTGCAGGTGAAGAAATCAGTGTTGCTGCAACAAAAACGTTTGTATTAGAAATGTATAATTTAGCGCTCATTGTAGCCTCAATATCTAATAATGCAGATTTGAATATTGGGTTGCAGGGCCTTCCCGAAATACTTTCAAGTGTATTGCAAGATGATGAAATAATATCTATGATAGCATCTACGATGACAGATATTCAGACATGCTTTGTGCTTGGTCGAGGATTGGTGGATGCCGTAACAAGAGAGATAGCTCTGAAATTGCAAGAGACTTCTTATATCAAAGCATTTGGTTTTGCATTAAGCGATTTTTTACATGGTCCATTCGCTCTTATTGATTCCAATTCAATCATTTTACTTCTTGTTCCGAACGATGGGACTCATTCCGAAAGTCTTGCCATGGCTAAAAAACTTCGTCAAGAAGGTTGCCGATTAGTAGCAATAACTGATGATTCAAAATTAGATGTAGGCGAAAAAATTGTTGTTCCTGAAGTCTGCGATTTTATCCGCCCTTTTATATTTGCATGTGTCGGTCAGTTGCTTGCATGCCGAATCTCTGAGAAAAAAGGAATGAATCCCGATAGTCCAAGAGGAATTAAGAAAATCACAATTACCAAATAAGACATCTATGGTTTAGATGTCTTTTATATACTGATTTTGAAAACCACGTATTTTTCAACTCTAAAAGAGCACTAAAATGCAATAGCATTTCAATCTTATAACTTTGTTTTTGTGAATTCGAAGGAATCCTTTTTTTATAATCCATTAATAACTTCAATTTTGTGAATTTTGGTGAATAATCGTGCTCACAGCGCCAAGCTAAGAGAGGCTGAGAAAACATTTTAGACAAAGTTTTTTTTGTTGACAGCACAGGTTGTTTGTGATATCATACTTTTGCGATTTGTGCAGGTATAGTTCAATGGTAGAACATCAGCCTTCCAAGCTGATTATGAGGGTTCGATTCCCTTTACCTGCTCCATTTTCAAAATTCAATGATTTATTAGGCGCTTGCTTGACTAGGGCAGGTATAGTTCAATGGTAGAACATCAGCCTTCCAAGCTGATTATGAGGGTTCGATTCCCTTTACCTGCTCCAAAAATCAGAAAAGCCCTATGCGAACCATAGGGCTTTGCTTTAAGGAAGAGTATCGAAGAGGCTGTAACGAGCTGCACTCGAAATGCAGTCGTCCGCAAGGGCGCGTGGGTTCGAATCCCACCTCTTCCGCCAGGTCGAGATGTGGCGCAGTTTGGTAGCGCGCTTGGTTCGGGACTAAGAGGTCGTGGGTTCGAATCCCATCATCTCGACCATTATGTCGATTTGGTCCTTACACATACGTGTAAGGGCCATTTTTTTGTATTTCTTTCATTAATTTTGCTTGATTTTTAGTAAAACATTTACTTTTAGCTTAAAATGTGTGTCAAAATGTGTGTCATTTTTTTTCTTTCTTATGCCCTTGTTTGGCTAACTTTAGGATTTGTTGTTGTTCAAAGTCGTGATTAATGTGGTTATAAGTGTTGATTCTGAGGTCAAAACTAGCATGGCCCATCCATTTTGAAGCTGTTTTTGAATCAACATTTCTTTCCAAACATTGGGTTGAAAAATAGTGCCTTAGATTATGCAGCGGAAGTTTTATTCCGTACTCTGTAGCTATTCTTGGAAACAAATGAGTGATGTTTGATTTGCTGATGAAGTAGAAGATCTCTCCTGGTTTTTTGTCGATTTCTGTAAGGACTTCATAAGCTTCATCAAACATTGGAACATCTCGGATTGCAGCTGGTGTTTTTGGATCATCCAGGATTTGTCTGGAACGAGTATCATATACCTTGTTCACAGAATTTTTTTTATTATCTAAGTCAATGTCATTCCAGGTCAATGCTAGCGCTTCGCCTTTTCGCATTCCAGTTGCTGCGAGAAATTTTGCGAATAGGAATGTATTAAAACTACGTACTTTTAGCCAATCTAAGAATTCATGCATTGTCTCATAGTCTGGAATATATTTCTTTTTTGCATCAGGACGAGAGCGGTATTCTACTTGATCACAGATATTGTCTTTCAAAATTCTTTTTTTAATTAGTTTATCCATGACCATGTGAAGTAAACTATATACCCTTGCTTGCATTGATTTAGTTGGAATTTCATCCAAAAAATCGTCAACGTCTTTTGCAGACAAGTTTGAGACAATTTTTTTCCAATCTTTGAATGTTTTGTACTTTGGATTAATGTATATTTCACGTTTTCAATCGTAGATGGTTTTAAAGGTCTTGATCTGCTTTTTGCAATTTTGTATTCTTCAAACCATGTATTGACCCAATATAATAGGGTCATTTTTTTTGATATTCCGGAATTTTTTTCATCATTGTTGCGTTCATGCACGAGCGCATTTATTTTTTCAATGATTGCTGGCTTCGTATGAGCATAGACTGATTTTGTTTCTCCGTTGATACGATAACGACCCATCCAGCGGCCGTCTTTTCGTTTTATGATATTTCCTTCTTTTAGTGACGGCATTTCTGGTATCTCCTTTAATGGTTTTACCTCACTCGTCACAATGGCCGTCTCTCTTTGTGTTTGGCCTTCAATAATTTTTAGAAATTCATCAGGATCCATATTGTCAGGACATATTGGACAATTGTCCTTAGGATCATTTTTGTAATCGTGATTTTTCACTAGTGTAGTGTTTTTTATTGATTTTTTGTCGATTTTGAATGAACTAAAAGGTGAAGCATTTTTAGCTCCCTTTTTTTCTCCCTCGAGGTCATCCATTCCAAGTAAATATTCTTCAATCTCATGTAGTATCTCGATTCCCAAGCGGACACGATTTAGTAAAAATTTACTCATATGGTTTTGGTTTTTCTAGGGAGAAAATCCATGAACTATTTTAGTTATTTTTTTTATTAAACCCTCTTTCGTCTTGTCTGGGCCGGGAACTGTATTTCAAATTTATGATAAAAATGCTGAAAGACGTGCGAATCAAGAAAATAATCGTGGAACAAATATTTGGTATAGATTTGAGGTTAGGCTGACTGATGAAAAAGCCGATCAGTTTGTTAGTGAATATATTCTTTTGATGGATCATTCCTCTGATCCTGCTTATGATTTAGGTATGCTTATGCGAAAACTTCTTGGTGGTTTGGTTCGTTTTGTGAATCCCAAAGAGGGTACCCAAAGAAAAAATTATAAGTTTTCGCCTTTGGATTCTCAATGGTCAAATTTTTTTGGTTCAGAAATTCCTGTTTTATTTCATTCTAATAAACCGCCGGATAGAAGTTTAGATCAAAAATGGGCTTGGCTTGATGAATCTATGTCTGCTCTTCTTGGTTCTTTTATGATTGCTTATCCTGATTTTCAGACTAAATTTAATCTTCTTGCTGGAAAAGGAATTTTGCGTTTGAAACCTGATCAAAAGGAAGCTATTAATAAAATGCTTCTTGATCGTGGTGAAAATGTAGTTAGTGATGATCAGTTTTTGAATCTTGCTAAATCTTTAATTGAGCAAAACCAATCGCATGATCAAAGGATTGAAGCTCTAAAAAATGAAGATCTTCCGTATTAGAAAGGAATAATATGACAGGGAAAACTATTTCTATTGAAATGGATTATTATTTGCTTTGTGAGATTCTTAATAAAATATATTCTTGGATTGGTTTTTCATATAGCAATGTGCATGACCGGATTTATTTTTTCTTTAATCATTATGAGTTATATTTGAGGTTTTTAGATAAAAATGTCATTTATTTTACAATTTCTTCTGATTTTTTTTATGATGGTCATGATTTATATATGAAAAGATATAAATGCGATTCGTTTGAAAAGTTTTTCAAAAAGTTTGAATTTGCATTAAAAGAAGCTTCTATTTTATCAAAAGATTATAAGAGAGAAGAGTGATCTGATTTGAAACTTTCTGTTGGTGATTATGTATATACCAAACATAGTATTTTGAAAACCTTATTTATTGTCATTCCGTAGAAAATCCGTTTGTTCAATATCGTTTCAAAGCAGCTTCTTTAGTCTATTACAAATGTAGTGGTCAAGTGAATTTTGTTTTATAAAAAAATATAAAAGAAAGGTTGGTTTAAAAAATAAGAATTCATGTTTATTTTAAGTCTGCTTGGATGTTGTGATGGTGAATCAATTTTCTCTGTGAGTTAATTATAATATTGTTTATTTTAATAATTAGGGAAATCATGAATGCTATTTACATCGTACTAGAATAGGAGTATTATTAAATAATAAAAAGATAGTAAAGGAGATTCCCCATATGCCAACCGAGAAGTTAACAGTTAGCGGAAAAATAATTAGTGAGTTATCTGAGAAAATTCCTACTAATATTATTGCTTTGAACGAATTAATAAAAAACTCATATGATGCTGGAGCTGATGAGGTCAATATATATCTTGATACAAAAAGAAAAACTTTAATAATCAAGGATGATGGAACAGGATTTGATCTTCCTGGGATAAAAAGATTATTTCATATTGCGGATAGCGAAAAAAAATATGGGTCAATTGGATTGAAAAATAGGTATGTTCAGGGATCAAAAGGTTTAGGATTTCTGTCTGTATTTAAATTTGGTCAAGGACTAGTCACTTGGGAAACCAAACGCGAAAAAGGATATAATTTTTCTGTTCAATATGATGATTTAATTAAAGTGTATAATATTTCGGATTTTCCCGTAGATATTGATGAAAAAGATTCAATTGAAAAAGGCACAAAAATAACCATTATGTTGGATGATTATAACATTGTTTCTTTACAGTCTTTTTTTGAAGACGATAAAAATTCTTTAAAAGTGCTTTACTCATTCTACAAAAATGATATTATTATTAACATTTATATTGACGAAAAAACATATACAAATTCAGAAATAGTTATTGAATCTGACATGCTTCCTTCTCGGCAATTATACAGAATCACATATGATTCAAATTCAAAATATATTAAATTTAATCATAACAATCATGTGCTAGCAAAGACGTTTTTCCCTTATTCGATAGATAATAGTTCAATTAATATAGATTTGATTGTGTTTAGTCTGAATTCGCATCAAAAAAAACTTGTTTCTAAATTATATTGGGATAATCAAGATGATCTGAGACCTTTGATTTTTGTTAATGACAACATTTTTAATAATACTAATTTATTTGATCCCAATATAAATATAAAAGTTAAAACTGGCGAAGTGTTAAATCAAATTATAGGGAAAATTAATATTATTTCTAATGATAGTAATGTTAGTTTTAATTCAGACAGAACCCATTTTACACAGAATTACTATACTGACTCAATTGCAATTTTTTTATTACAGTTCAATAAATTAATCCAAAGCGAAGGCTCGAAAATGAAAGCTCATCTTATAAAAAATGATTATGTTGATGAGGAAAAACTTTGCGAATTTGGCGCAGGAATAACTGAAGATGATGCAATTTCGTGCATCAAATCAACATTTTTCTTTAAAGAATGTGTTCAAATCAACATTTCTGAAGGTGAGATATCTTTTAATTTTCTTGATAAAATATCCGTATTTCAAATTAATAATTTCGAAAAAACAAATGATGATTTTTTACGCGAAGCAACTTTAACTAGTGCCAAAATTATTCTTTCAACTAAATCGCTTGAACATCCAATTGATGGTTCACAAATCAATCTTTATGATTTCATTGTTCAAATATCAAATAGCAAAAATGTTGTTGTAAGTAAGAATGACGTGGAAATGTGGATTGACGGAGTAAAAAATATAAATCATATCATTCCTTCTGTTCCAGAAATACAAGTAATGAATGTTGAATTTCGTTATGAAGATTCTTTTACTGGAAGAACTTCACAAACTTTAGAAATTAGTTTCTATGAACCGCAAAGAACTTTTAAAGTAATTCCTTTGATGTCGAGACCTTTAAAATATCCAGCTTATGATGGATATGAGATTAGTATTTCTGTAAGCATGAACGAACTTATATCTCAATATAATGATTTATGTCAACTTGGTGGTAGTAATAATTATAATGCAGTTAAAGCTTGTTGTTTGCGTGTTTTATTTGAATTGGGAATTTTTTCTTTAACTGAATTGGGGAAAGACAGAGCTAAATACCATCCAAATGAGAATTTATTAGCAAAAGTGAAAAAAGTAGTCTATTTTGCACATTCAAAAGAGGTAATTTCTAAAATTAGTGACAATACAAAAATCAAAATTGAGACATGGCAATCTATATTATTGAGTGATGCAATAGCCAGAGCAGTTAAAGATTCTAATTTTGGATCTCACGGTTCTACCAGATTTTTATCTGATGAAAGAATATGTGAAATTCAGCTTCAAGCAGCAAATTTTGTTGTTATTATTAATGAATTAATTAATAATGTTGATATTCCGTAATACAAAAGATTTTTGTTTTTTTAAGTTATTTTCGATAATATTTTGATAAAGGAGTGAAAGCCATGGATATTGATATTTCTTATACTTACTATACAAAAAAAGGCGGGATACATGGCGCTGTGTTATATCCGGCTCCTATGATTGCTCCAATCCAAAAAGATATTTTAATGGAGTTGATAAATCTTAGAAAATATACAACTATTTTTGACCCTTTTCATGGGTCTGGAATTGCCTTATACGAAGCTGCGGAAACATCTGCAAATATTTTTGTTTATGGTTATGATATTAATCCTCTGGCAAATTTAATAACAAAGTCAAAATTATTGGGAGTTAACGCTGATATTAATTTAGATATTAATCAAATTGAAACTATGCTCTCGAGTGATTTTCAGTATCCAATCATATGGTTTATAGGCATAGAAAAATGGTATAGGGAAGATATCATCGACAGTTTGTCAAAAATTAAATATTCAATTGACCAAATTAAGAGCCAAAATAATCGGTTATATTTATGGTGTATTTTTACCGATATTGTTCGGAAGTATTCCAATTCTCGAAGTTCGACATTTAAGTTACACATTAAACCATCTTCAAGAATTGAATCAATGATAGATAATACTTATATCGATTTTTTGCGTCAAGCCAGAGAGTATGCATCTTTTTTTGACAAACATTTTTCGAATTGGCTATTATTAAAATGTGATACTCTTAGTCAAATAAAATTAGAAAAAAATGATTTTTTTGATATTACTATTACATCTCCTCCATATGGAGATAATAAAACAACTGTACCATATGGTGAATTTTCATCACTTGCTATCCGTTGGATTTCTCAAGGAGATCTAGAGCTTGACGGATGGGAAAATGAGACATATTCTGCAATTGATTCAAGAAGCATGGGTGGATTAAAAATTTTAGAAGAAATGAATGTTTTTGAAAAAAAGTTAATTCAGCCATATCTTGATAAAATAGCAGAAAGAAAACGGCATAAAGTATTGATTTTTATGCAAGATTATTTTAAAGTATTGAGAGAAATTTGTAGAGTAACTAAAGATTATATTGTTATGACGCTTGGAAACAGAACTGTTGATGGAATAAAAATTAATCTTACTGAAATCACCAAAGAATATCTTGAAAAAAATCTATTTGTTAATATTGAATCCCTTGAAAGAAACATTCCGAAAAAAAGAATTGCAATAAACACTTCTTGTGTATACAATAAACCTGTTTCTTCGATGAATAAAGAATTTGTTATAATTCACAAAAAAAAGAATTTGAACAAAGTCTAATTAATAATTTGCACTCTAGATATTAGAGTGCATTTATTATGGTATTTAACAAAAAAATGACAAAAAAAAGCCCCCATCTTAGGATGAGCGCTTTTCCAACATTGTTAACTACATTCCGCATTTCCAAGGCCATTTGTCTGCCTTGTCTCGATTTGTTTCCCAGTACAATGGTTGGAGATTATTAATGTTGTCAGATCCATTTTTTGAAACGGGTTGAATGTGGTCAATTTCCCAACCAAATTTACTGCCAATATCTCCATATGCTGACTTTTGAATTATAGTTTCACAAATATCTTTTCTTCTATAATTTGGATCAATTTCAGGGATTATTTTACCCTTGTTCCAAACTTGATCTTTAGTACTGGCGCCAAAAGGGATGCCATTAATATTAGTGTTTCTATTTCTTGGCATGTTTTTCACCTCCTTCATAATGATGTGAAGCGTCACAATCATTTTTGAAGTGTTATCCTAAATTATCTATTTTACTATTATTCGGTTTGCTGACAACGATTTTTCCGTTAGAAGTGTTCTTGACATATAAATTGGGATATATCCCTTGCTTTGTTCTGCGAACCGCTTCTGGAACTAATATTCTTTCTTTTGTGAACGAGTCCTCAAACATTATATTTTTGCCTCCAGGTGTTTCTTTTATGACTTTCAATGTTCTTTTCAATTAATCACCTCCTTTTTACATTCAATACTTGACATGATTCATGAAATTGTATACAATGAATTATGCATTTCAAAGTAGTTGAGCACAAAGAAATTAGAGGTTTCTTTGTGTTCTTTTTTTTGAAAATAAATGAATGTGGCGCTTCCGATTATGATGATAAAGGCCAAACGAGCATTTGTCAATAGTAAATATGCATTTTATTTTTATCATCTATTTTGATATATATTGTATAAACGCGGTAGTTAGCGAAATCACATAGTTTTGGAATATAAAAAAAACATTTTCTTTTCAATTTATTATTATAAATATGCTTCACAATCTTTTGATTTTCTGAAAATAATAAAAAAAAGGGCTTAATTCCAATACAATACTGAACATGGAGCAATATAGATATAATTATGGCAGAAAATGTAGTCAAAGTGCGCTCCGAAAATCAATAATTAAACTTCCAGATAAAAATGGAAATCCTGATTTTTAATACATGGAATACTATATAAAATCATTAAAGTATAGCGCCTCAATATAAACTGTGTCTATCTTTGTGTTTGACACACATTTCGACACTTCATCTTGGAGCTCATACATCGTTAATGCTATTATCAAAAGAAACGATTGATAGTATAAGAGATACTTTAGTAGCTTGGATTACAATGATGGATTTGATCCGCAGTATGAAATTTCCTTATTGAAATTGATTCAATATGTAGTTAATTGGACTCGTACAAAAAGGTCGTTATTGACTTTTTTTTCATTAACTTGATTAAATTGTGTGTCAAAATGTGTGTCAAACGCAAAGAGAGACGGTCACAAATGGCGAGTTTTGGCTGCTTATATAGTAGTGCATTGCTTGGTTCGGGACTAAGAGGTCGTGGGTTCGAATCCCATCATCTCGACCAGTTATATTATTATGAGGCACTTTTCTTAGGAAATGTGCTTTTTCTTTGCAAAATCATTAGTAGTAATAATGACTTATTAACATAATAGACACATGTGATGCATTGACGCCAAGACGGAAAAGAGCTTTCAATCTTTTTTTTCATAAAAAAGGATATTGTTTCATTACGAGAATAATCCTTCAGGATTCATGCTTAAATGAACGGATTGAGTCCAAGGCATAGATGAATTCCGGCATAATTTTATCGATAAGCATGCCAATTTGATGCGATTATGCTATAATATCATTTGATAGTATAAGGAGTGGTACAAGTGACTTTATCAATATTCAATTTACCAATTTGGGTCAATTACATTCTAATGGTGTTGATTGTTGCTTTATTGTTGTTTTTGTTTCTTATTCAGAGAAAACTAGTAAAAAAATATCAGGAAAATATAAAACAATGGAAAATTCTACTGATTTATTTAGCGGATTTGATTCTTTTTTTCTGTGCGCTTGTTGGCATCCTGTTTTTGTGGGAATTTGATTTTTCAGTGTTCACAACTAATTTTCTGGCTAATCTAGAAACTTTATTTGTCACCAATATCGGATCCTTCATTGGAACGATTGTAATCATGTTTGCTTATTTTGCAATCACCAAAGTTGCCAAACTGGCTTTCTTGCGTGTTGGCACGAAGCAAGGGCCTACCCAAAAACGCAAGAAGACCATTGCCAAGGTTACCCAAAGTATTATCAAATACGTGGTCGGTATCATTGCAATTTTGGGTGCTCTGGCTTTATGGGGTGTGAATGTTCTTCCTGCCCTTGCTGGGCTTGGCATCGCTGGATTGGTAATTGGTTTCGGGGCACAAAAATTCATCAATGATCTTATCAGCGGCTTTTTCATCATATTCGAGCAGCATTTCGATGTTGGAGATATAATTGAAGTTGACGGGTTCAAGGGAGAAGTCACTGACATCGGACTGAAGACGACCAAAATCCGCAACTGGAAAGGCGAAGTGAAAATATTTCCCAACGGATCGGCTTCTCCGGTAACAAATTTTTCAAGAAATCCTTCCACTGCCATCATTGAATTTGGCATTGCATACAAGGAAGATATTGAAAAAACAATTGCAATTTTGAGAGCCGAACTTCCAAAACTCAAGAACGAGGTTGCAGAAATCATTGAAGAACCTCAAGTTATGGGAGTTATTGAATTGGCCAACAGTGGCGTTAACCTGCGTGTAATAGTGAAGACCATGACTGAGAAACATTACGCTGTCGAACGATTGACAAGGCAAAGAATCAAAGAGATTCTTGATGCCAACAATATCGAGATTCCTTTCCCGCAAGTAGTAGTACATAAACCGAAAGCAGACTAATCAAAAGCGGCAAATCTGCCGCTTTCTTTATTCTTGACTATTTGTCGAGTTGACAATTGAATTCACCAAATGCATATGATATAATACTTAAAGAATTGATGGAGCGTGTTGATATGAAGAAAATCTATTTTAACGAATTACCGAAATATTATAATCAAGAAATCGAATTGCACGGATTTGTTGATAAAATCAGAGACTTGCAATATGTCCAGTTCATCATTTTACGTGATTCTTCGGGTAAAGTCCAGGTGACTATCGAGAAGACTGATGCTTTCAAAGAGATGAACGATACTGTATCCAAACTGACCAAGGAAAGCACTGTTTTGGTTAAGGGGATTCTTTATGAAAGGGGGAATGTCAAACTCAGGGGAATGGAATTGATTCCTTCAAGTTTTGTCGTTACCAGTCTGAGTCAAGAAGAACTTCCCATCGATATTCTGGATTATACAAATAAATCAAATAAAGAATTGAGACTTGACAATCGTTTTTTGGATTTGCGTCTAGACAAGAACTATTTGATATTCAAGGCGCAAACATTGGCAGAAATGGCAATGAGAGAATATTGGACAACCCATAATTTCATCGAGATTCATACTCCAAAGATATTGGGGACTGCCTCTGAATCTGGTGCAGAAGTGTTCAAACTTGATTATTTTGGCAAGACTGTCTACCTTGCACAATCACCCCAGTTCTACAAACAAATGGCAATGGCTGCGGGATTTAACAACGTGTTTGAAATTGCTCCTGCTTTCCGAGCGGAAAACTCCCATACCGCTTACCATGCGACCGAGTTTACCAGCATCGACTGTGAAATTAGCTGGATCGATTCCCATCACGATGTCATGGATATGGAAGAAGCTGTCTGCAAGGCTGTAATCAGAAAATTGAAAGCTGAAATCGATGAGGAATACAAGAACCTATTTAATAAACCGATTGACGATGTGCTTGTGGATTTTCCCAGAATTCCATTTTTCGAAGCTAAAAAAATTATTCAGGAGAAATATCATTATACAGGCGAAAAAGAACATGATTTTGACAGACGCGAAGAAGAACTAATCGGAATTTATGCAAAAAAAGAATTCAAATCCGATTATGTGTTCGTGATTGATTATCCCTTCGAAGCCAGACCGTTTTACCATATGATTGGTGAAAACGGACTTACGAAAAGCTTTGATTTGCTCTATCGTGGGGTCGAAATCACAACCGGAGCGCAAAGAGAACATCGGATCGAAGTTCTCGAGCGTCAGGCTACTGAAAAAGGCCTCAGTCTGGAGTCGATCGATTTTTATCTGAACTTCTTCCGATATGGCGTTCCCCCTCATGGCGGCTATGGCTACGGACTTACCAGATTCCTCATGCGCTTTTTCGAACAGGAATCGATCAGGGACGTCACATTCCTTTACCGCGGTCCCAACAGGGTCAATCCATAAAGACGAAGAAACCGGGCGATTATGCCTGGTTTTTTTCGCTGTTGTTATTATTTTTGTGGTTTTGTGATAAAATAAATATTAAGTGGGTGATTGTATGTTTCAGGCAATCATGATTGGGGCCGGAGCCAGAGGCATAGGTGTTTATGGCGAATATTCGCTCCATCATCAAGACGAAATCAAATTTATCGGAGTCGCGGAACCGGACTCGGAAAGAAGACTATATTTTTCCTTCCAGCATAGTATCAAACCCGATCATCAATTCAGTGACTATTTAGAGATTTTGGCGCAGGATAAAATGTGTGATGCCTGCTTTATCTGCACTCAGGACAATATGCATGTCGAACCGGCCATCATGGCGATGGAAAAAGGTTATCATGTTTTTTTGGAAAAACCGATGGCGGTTACTCCCGAAGATTGCATCATGTTAGAAGAAATGGCAAAAAAATACCGAGTAAAAATCATGATCGGTCATGTTTTGAGATATACACCGTTCTTTGCCCAAATCAAGCAATGGCTCGATGATGATAAAATCGGCAGATTGATGTCGATACAGCACAATGAAAATGTAGCCTATTGGCATCAGGCACACAGCTATGTGAGGGGCAATTGGAGAAACAAAGCCCAATCCAGTCCGATGATCCTGGCAAAATCCTGTCATGATTTGGACTTGATGCTTTGGCTAGTAAATTCCAAGGCAAAAAAAGTCGCCTCTTTTGGCGAACTGTCACATTTTAAAACTTCTGAATCCCCGAAAAACACTCCCAAGTATTGCTTGGATGGATGTCATGAAGCAGCTACTTGTCTATATTACGCGCCCAAGGTTTACCTCAATGCCCCGATTTGGATGAAACTTCCAGTCTCTAATGACATGTCTGATGAAAGCCTGCTAAAAGCTTTGAAACAAGGACCATACGGACGCTGCGTCTACCACTGCGATAATGACGTTGTCGATCATCAGGTAACGATTGTCGAGTTTGAAAATGATGTCACTGTCGCCTTTACGATGACGGCTTTTACAAAAGAAAACACTCGCACAATCAAACTTATGGGAACAAAGGGCGAAATCAGAGGTCATCTCGAAAAGAACGAATTGGAACTAATTCGTTTTGGCGAAAGCCCTGTTGAAACAAAAACATTTATACCAGCAGAGTCCGGACACGGAGGCGGCGATTTAGGCATCATGCAGGATTTTGTCAAGTTGATTGACTCTGATGCTTTATTGGAAAAAGCTAGTTTTGCGGACTCTGTCGACAGTCATCTTTTGGCGTTTGCGGCCGAGCTCTCCAGGAACACAGCTCAAGTTGTAGATTTTACCCAATATGTCGAATCGCTGAAAAATCTCTCATACCACCAGCTCCAAAGCGACGAACACGACAGTGCCATCAGGCTCTGTCAAACTATTTTCAACGAGAACATGCTTGAAGAGTTTCCCTTGTTGCTAGGAATTTCAAACCAAGAACGGATGTTTGTCGCATCCTTGGCTCAAAGTGTTAGATCGATGGTAAATTATTACCCATCGACGATCAAAATTGATAAAAGCCATATTTTAGTCGGATCAATCGGCTCTGTCTGTACTGAACCCGTTTTCAGAAACAGGAATATTGCCACAAAACTTTTGATAATGGCTGAAGCGAAAATGACCCAGGAAAAAATAAGTTTGGCAATCATTTCCGGAGAAGGCCACTTATACAAACATTTCGGGGCTACAAGAGTTGGCAATGTCATAGGCTATCGGCTTGACTTGGATAATACAACGCCAGACAATGAATACGAGTTGCACACATACGAAGATAAGAATTTTGAGACACTGAAAAAAATTTATAAACAGGAAGAAATCAAATATTTGCGATCAGACGACGAATTCAAAGCCTTGATTAAAGGCCAGACATATCCAGGAACTATTGCTTTGTGCCATTTGGAACTGGTTCAAAAAAACAAAGAAATTATCGCCTATATTTTTGTGAAGAAACCTTATAATTCAGAAGAGTTGCTTATAAGGGAAGTAGGTGGCAACAGAGAAGCTATTTGTAAAGCCTTGCCAGCGCTTATAAGGAAACATAAACGGAGTTACTGTCTGGTTCCGCTTGATTGTCATGACCCACTCAATCAATTCCTGAAAGGATTTCCGAGTCAGGAAACTGACCAGCACGCTAGTTTCAAAGTAATCGATTGGTTTGGTTTTTTCGCTGATTTAGCACCTTATTTTAAACCATTAGGTAAAATTTCGCTTTTTCTTGACAAAGCGCATCCGACAGTCTCAGTGAATGGCAGTCTTTGTGAACTGGCTGATTTCCATGAACTTCACAAACTGGTTTTCGGTCCAAACAAAGAGCTGCTTGACAAATTGGGAATGACTAGTCTTTTGAAAGATATTTTTCCGATTCCCTTTGTCTGGACTAACAATTTAAATTATCAATAAGGAGGATTAGAGATGTTTAATTTGCCTGATTCCACAGTCACGGTCATAGGAATCGCCTTCATTTTCGTGATGACATCGGCTGGTTCTGCCATGGTGTTTTTCTTTCGCAACGCGATGGGTACTTTGGCAAAACAAATCTTTCTTGGCTTTGCGGCCGGAGTAATGATCGCTGCTTCGGTTTGGTCACTTTTGATCCCTTCGATCGAAGAAGCAAAAAACATGGGCCTGCCAGGGTGGATTCCCGCAGCCATCGGCTTTCTTGCCGGAGGTTTGTTCTTGTTGGTGGTCGACAATATTTTGCCTCATATGCATATCGGTGCTGATAAACCTGAAGGTGTGAAATCATCTTTAAAACGCACAACGATGTTGGTTTTCGCAGTTACTTTGCATAATATTCCTGAAGGCCTGGCGGTTGGTCTTGCTTTTGGGTTTGCCTTGGTTAACCCGTCTGCCATTGCGATTGCTTCGGCTTTTGGATTGGCGCTTGGCATCGGGCTTCAGAACTTTCCTGAAGGAGCTGCAATTTCATTGCCTTTAAAACAGGAAAAAATGTCGACAGGAAAATCTTTCTTGGCAGGAGTGTTGAGTGGAGCTGTTGAACCGGTTGCGGCAGTTATTGGAATTTTACTGGCAACGCAGTTAACAGTCATCATGCCTTGGTTCTTGGCCTTTGCGGCCGGCGCGATGATTTATGTCGTTGTCGAAGAACTCATTCCCGAGGCAAGACTCGGAGAACATTCGAATGTTGGAACGATTGCGGTGATGATCGGCTTCGTAATCATGATGATCCTCGACGTTGCGTTAGGTTGATTTATCCATGAAACCTTTAGAGATAATCTTTGAAGACAATCACATCATTGTCTGTGTAAAACCTCCGGGTGTACTATCCCAATCAGGAGAGAAGCAACTAGATGATATGCTTTCCTTGCTCAAGGAACATGTCAAGATAAAATATCAAAAACCGGGAGATGTTTTTTTAGGCCTTGTTCATCGGCTCGATCTCAATGTTGGTGGCGTAATGGTGTTTGCCAGGACTTCAAAGGCCGCAAGCAGATTGTCAGCGTCGATCAGAAATAAAGAATTCAAAAAAACATATCTGGCCATAGTTGAAGGAGAAGTGATTGAACCGGATTTCATCGACATTATCGATTTTATTGAAAAAGACGAAGAAACACGAACTGGCTCGATAACTGATATAACATCAGGCAAAGAAGCGGTCTTGTCCTATAAGACCCTTGCACTTGCCAATCTTGACAAAATGCCAGTATCCTTACTTGAAGTTGAACTTAAGACCGGCAGGTTCCATCAAATCAGAATCCAGTTTTCCAGCCGGAACCATCCGCTGCTTGGAGATAAAAAATATGGATCCAAAATAAAATGTGAAAGTTCTCAAATCGGATTATGGGCTTACAGGTTGATTTTTCCCCATCCTACAACCAGAGAAAACATGGTCTTTCTCTCCTATCCCAGTAATGGGTGTTTCAGTTGTTTCAAGGAATTTTTGAATATCAATATCTAAATTTTCTTTACTCGAGGTGACCATAGTGGTAGAAATAAACAATGTATTTGCTGATGTCTCGGAAGTAACGGTAAAAACTCCAGAAAATGAGGTTTTTTCCTTTTTGACCATTGGCGCAGCTTTGACCAAATGGTGTCGTCCCGATGGAACGGAAATCGTTTGTGCCTACAAAGACTATAATGACTATTATCAACCGGGAATGTATCTTGGCACAATTATCGGGCCGATAACAGGCAGAATTTCAAGCGATATATTGGAAATCTCTGGCAATCACTTCAAAGTTAACGACAAAGTCCCGAATTTCTTGCATAGCGGACACCTCGGATTGTCATTTAGAAATTTTCAAATCAAAGAAATTCGCGCCGAGGAGGATGTCTTCCTCGTGTCTTTTCATACAACCTACAGCCATCCATCATTACCGGGAGAATTACTTGTGGTCGTCAATTACAGGATTTCAAGTGGCTATCTGGAAATAGAATTTCTGGTCCAAGCAACAGAAGATACTCTGGCAAACCTCACGAGTCATTCCTATTTCAATCTGGATGGTGATTTTTCCAAAGGATTAGATAACCATTATTTGATCATTAATGCCGACAAAGTCGTTACGGTTGACGCTGATTTGATTGGAAAAGATATCATCAATGTTGAGAATACAATCTTTGATTTTCAAAAACAAGTCTTTCTGCCAGATGTCCTCGATAACTCGACACTGAAGGATGAAGGCACAAACGGACTGGATCATTATTTCTTGCTAAATGATGCGAGGCCGTTTGATACAATGCTATATTCTTCCAAATCAAACCGGAAACTCTTTATCACGAGCACCTACCCCGGCATAACCGTCTACACGACAAACATGCCAAAAGACAACGTGTTGCATAACGGAGAAAGAATGGCGTTCCACGGTGCTGTAGCCATGGAACCACATTTCCAGTCAAATGCCGTAAATGATAAACGCTTTGCGGGGTATCTGCTTGAAAAAAATAAAATCTACCAGCATACAATCAATTACAGAGTGGAGGAATAAGATGAATATTTTGGTTCTTGGCGGCGCTGGATACATCGGTAGCCATTTCGTTAAGCAAGCAATTAAAGAAAACCATGCCGTAATCGTTATCGACAATCTTCAGACCGGGCACAAGGAAGCAATCGATAGACAAGCCCAGTTTCATCAGGGAGATATCAGGGACAAGGACTTTATGCGGTCTGTTTTTATCAAACAGCCTATTGATGTTTGCGTGCATTTCGCGGCCAATTCGCTCGTTGGCGAATCGATGGAAAAACCGTTATTATATTTTGATAACAATGTTTTTGGCACCATCGTCTTATTGGAGACAATGACCGAATTTGGTGTGAAAAAAATTGTTTTTTCCTCATCCGCGGCTGTTTATGGAGCCAGAAAGGAAATGCCGATTACAGAAGAGGTAATCCCTAATCCGACAAATCCATATGGAGAATCAAAACTGATGATGGAAAAAATCATGAAATGGGCTGACATAGCTCATGGTATCCATTATGTCTCTCTGAGATATTTCAATGTGGCAGGGGCCACGTCTGATGCCTCTATCGGCGAAGACCACAGACCAGAAACCCATCTGATTCCTAATGTTTTACAGGTCCCACTCAATAAACGTGCACAAATAACAATCTTTGGCAATGATTATGATACGCTTGATGGAACCTGCGTCCGAGATTACATCCATATCGATGACCTCGTCGACGCTCATCTTAAAGCAGTGCAGTATTTAGAAGCAAACAACACCTCGAATATTTTCAACCTTGGAAGTCAAAACGGTTATTCAAATTTGGAAATCGTTGAGACGGCAAGATCAATTACCAATCATCCCATCCCCATCAAAATCGGTTCCAGGCGGCCAGGTGATCCTGACAAGCTTGTCGCATCAAATGATAAAGCCAAGCGGATTTTGAATTGGACGCCGAAAAAAGATTTGCATGATGTAATCGATTCTGCCTGGAAATTTTACCAAAAACATCCGGAAGGATTCAAGGAGTGATATTGTGAACATTGCCATTAACAAACTGTTGAAGTATGCGCTTGAGAACTCCATTCTGGATCAGGACGACTGCGATTACGCTGTCAATCAAATCCTGTATTTGTTGCATCTGGATTCGTTTGAAAAAATAGAAATTCTCGAACCGGTTGATTTCTTTGAAGTCATGACTACGATTTTGGCCTTTGCACTCAAGAAGAGATTAGTGGCTGATGATATTGATGCCTTGGACGCTTATGAAGCAAAAATCATGGATTCCTTGATGCCAAGACCGACTGAACTTAACCGTAAATTCTTCCAATATTATAAAACCGGTCCGATGACCGCCACCAATTATTTTTATAATTTATCCAAAGCTACAAATTACATAAAAACCGAGCGGATCAAGAAAAATATCTCGTTTCAATATCTGGGCAAGTATGCACCTTTGGAAATCACAATCAACCTATCCAAACCAGAGAAAGATCCGAAATTGATCGCCATGAAAAAGACTTCTATTGAAGACGGTTATCCCAAATGCGCACTGTGCATGGAAAACGTCGGGTTTTATGGTGCTGCAGACAAAGCGCCAAGAAGCAATCACAGAGTCATCAATCTGACCCTGAACCACGAATTAAACCGATGGGGATTCCAGTATTCTCCGTATTCCTATTTCAATGAACATTGCATCGTGCTCACAAAAGACCATGTGCCCATGAAAGTCGACAATGACACTTTCAAGGAATTGGTCGATTTCATCAACAAGTTCCCCCACTACACTATCGGTTCGAATGCGGGTTTGCCGATTGTCGGTGGTTCGATTTTATCCCATTATCATTTTCAGGGCGGAAGATACACTTTCCCGATCGAAAAAGCTAAAGTAATCAAAAGTTATAAAAAGCGTAAAGTCGAAATTGAAGTTCTAGATTGGCCGCTTTCTGTGATGCGAATCGTCGGAAACAACGAGAATGCGATTTTGGACATGGCGGAACAGATTTTCGAGTATTGGAAACAATATTCTAATCCAAAACTTGATATTCTCTCAAAAACAGATTTACCTCATAACACCATTACGCCGATCGTCAAACTTGATGGATCCAAATATCACTTCTACATTGTATTGAGAAACAACCGCGCAACCGCTGAAAGACCATATGGAATCTTTCATCCGCGCGAGGAATTGTTTCACATCAAAAAAGAAAACATCGGGTTAATCGAAGTCATGGGCCTGGCGATTTTGCCAGGGAGATTACGACTTGAACTTGATCTGATCAAAAAGTGTTTTCAGGAGAATTTGGACTTTGCTTTAGAACCGGATTTAAAAAAACATCTGCCTTGGATTGAAACATTCAGGGCCGAGGCACAAAATACTGATGATTTGGAAAAATTTCTGGAAAACCAGGTTGGTCAAGTCTTCGAAGCAGTGATAGAGGACTGTGGAGTCTTCAAAAGAAAAGACCAGAAGGCATTCTTGAAGTTTGTGGAAGAAGCCATATATTGATATTGTCCCGATTGCAAAACATGATATAATAAGATAATCAACAAGAGGTGAATTTATGACAATTAACAAAGACAAACTCGTCAAATCGATTACTGGACGGGACGAAGATTTCGCCCAGTGGTACACAGACGTCTGCAAAAAAGCAGAATTAATGGATTATTCCGATGCCAAAGGTTTTATCATCTATCGGCCCTATGGCTACAATTTATGGGAGAATATCCAACAATATCTGGACAGGGAATTCAAGAAAACCGGACATGAAAATGTCTATTTTCCGCTTGTGATTCCTGAGTCACTTTTCATGAAAGAAGCCGAACACGTTAAAGGCTTCGCTCCGGAAACTGCGATTGTCACGATCGGAGGCAAGGAGATTTTGAGTGAAAGACTGATCATCCGCCCAACTTCAGAAGTGCTGTTTTGCGACCATTATGCCAAAATTGTCTCGTCATATCGAGACTTGCCGAAAAAATACAACCAATGGGCAAGCGTTGTCCGTTGGGAAAAAACCACCCGTCCGTTTTTACGCGGATCCGAATTTTTATGGCAGGAAGGCCATACAATCCACGCAACCGAACAAGAAGCCAGGGATGAAGTTTTGGGCATGCTTGATATTTATAACAATCTTGGCAAAGACTTGCTGGCGATTCCTTTTATCATGGGCAAAAAAACTGACAAGGAAAAATTTGCCGGAGCTGAGGAAACCTATGCTATTGAAGCCTTGATGCACGATAACAAAGCCTTACAAAGCGGAACCACCCATTATTTCGGTACCGGATTTGCCAAGGCCTTCAATATTCAGTTCCAAGATCGTGACAAACAACTTAAATACGTCTTCCAGACATCGTGGGGAGTTTCGACCAGGCTGATCGGAGCGATCATCATGGTACATGGTGATGATTCAGGGCTCGTGTTACCTCCATACGTTGCGCCGATCCAGGTAATCATCATCCCCATCCAACAACTAAAAGCTGGCGTGATGGAAAAATGTATTGAACTCAAGAACGAACTGGATGCCTCATCGATTCGAGTAAAAATCGATGATTCTGAAAAGTCTCCCGGATGGAAATTCTCCGAATCAGAGATGAAGGGAATTCCCATCAGAATTGAAATCGGACCTAGAGACTTAGAAAAAGGCGAATGTATCGTTGTCAAAAGACATAACAGCGAAAAAACCGTGGAAAAACTTTCAGAAATCAGTACTTTGATTCCGGAAATGCTAAGAAAAATCCATAACGACATGTACGAAAAAGCTGAACAATATGTCAAGGAAAACACCAGACCGGCTTTCACATACGAAGAATTCAAGAGTCTGATGGCAGACAAGGGCGGCTATGTCAAAATGATGTGGTGCGGAAACCAGGCCTGCGAAGACCAGATCAAAGAAGAGACTACCGCCACTGCCAGGTGCATCCCTTTCCATCAGGAACATTTGACAGACACATGCCCGGTCTGCGGCAAAAAAGCAAAAATGTTGATCTATTTTGCCAAAGCCTATTAACTAATGAAAACAGCACTATGCTATTTCAGCGGCACCGGCAACACTTTCTATATTGCCAAGAGACTAAAGAAAGCATTGCCTGAATCCGACTTATTGTTCATTCCCACCATTCAAAAGGAACAGCTTAAGGAATATGATCGGATCGGATTTTTGTTTCCTACATACTGGTTCGGACCACCACTTGTCGTGCTTGATTTTATCAAGGGACTCGGTTTCAACGAAAATGTCGAACTCTTCACCGTGATTAACTCTGGTGGCGGGCCGTTTCTTAGCGCTCATATTCTCAAGTCGGCACTCAAAAGAAAGCATCTCAGGCTTAACAATGCAATGTATGTCACAATGCCTGACAACTATTTGATCATCTATAGCATAAACGATGAAGCGAATACAAGAATACTGGCAAAAGCAGAGATTAAAATTACTGAAATAATAGACAATCTAATTAATAATCATCCGGTTCGCATCAAACCGCATTTTTTTGGATGGTTGAGACCGATTATCAAATTGGCTGGCAAGCTCGCAACCAGTACAGATAAGCATTTTATCGTCACAAACTGCAACGGTTGTATGAAATGTGTTAAACTATGCCCAATGGAAAATATAGTATTTGATGGAACCTCAGTATTTTTCAAACATAACTGTTCCGGATGCCTCGGATGTCTTAACATCTGTCCAGTTCAAGCTATCAACTATAAAAAAATGACTGTCGGGAAAAAACGCTATTTTAATCAAAATATCAATCCTTTTGCAATAAAAAAAATTAAATAGAAGTTTTGCATTTATCGAAAAATAATATCTTCCTAGAATTATGAATACAACATGTCGCTTAATAGTAATAGGCTAGAGAAACGATAATTTGCTATAATACAGGTATACTATGGAAAGCGTAAAAAGCGCAAAAAGAAAAGATATTATCTTTGCCATCGTAATATATTTAATATTGTTTTTTGGCTCATTTTTAATAATGAGTCTATTTTTTGATAATCCCAATTTCATGATTTTTGATATTACCGTTAATAGTACGGGTGTGTTTATCATCTTTGATCTGCTTATTTTTGTTGCTATTTTTTGCTATATAAAAATCAGAAAGTATAAACTGATTGATTTTAATATGACATTGACCAATAATAAAAAATCATTATTATTAGGAGTCATAGTAAGTGTTATTATTGTGTTGTTGCTATTAATTAAGTTTTATATACTTGAATCCAACACAGAAATACCTTTGCGAAGCACTAAGGATTACATTTTATATTTCCTATATATTTTGATATTTGTAGGAATATATGAAGAAGTAGTATTTAGAGGATTCATGCAAAATGTATTCTTGAATGGGATTAAGAGTAAAATTATCGCCATTATACTAGTAGGTATTATGTTTGCTTTTCTTCATATCTTTTCTTTTGCATCAAGTACCCAAGGAACATTAATTGAGTTGATTATTTTAAGATCATCAAATTTGTTAAGTTTATTCTGTTTGCATTGCTTATTTTATTTGCTATGCAAAAAATATAATAGTATAATACCCGCTATTATTGCCCATTTGGCATGGGACTTTGTATTGTTTATATTGTATATATAGCATAAGTATGTTGAATAAAGAAAAGGCCACTAAAATACAAGTAGTGACCTTTATTTATATCGAATTCTATTGATGATAAACACCTTTTTATTCAACTACAATTAGCTCTGTTTTTATCAAATCATAGTCTTCTCCTTCTATTATAACCGAACAAATAGCTTTCACAATATAATTGTCTGCCTCATAAGGATTAAAATTTCTTTGTACTTTCATTGTTCCAAAAGGCAATATTATTCGATCGGTAGCTAGCAGAGTATATATTGGAGAGTCTAGCCCTTCCCTATACATCAAAATCACTACTATCATTGAATTAAAAGTACCAGTATAAGTGCCAAAAGAATGATTTATGAATTTGGCACTTACTTCAACTTCATCTCCAACTTCAAAAGTAGTATTGTTAATCTCCAAAGTAAGTTCGAAAAAGCTTGAAGAAGGTTTTATTAAAATAGAAACAAGAATTGCTGAAAATACCAAAAAAACAAGAATGGAAATCAATACAAACTTTTTTTTGGTCATATTATTACCTCTTATAGGAATCTAAAAATAAATCTATTTAACCACAAAACAAGTGCGAATATTAACAATAGAATTGAAGCAATATTGATAATAATCTGTATCATATTTTTTGAAACAGAAATATCCGTTTGTGGTTGTGCTGACGCATTTAGCATTCCATTATATCTATTAGTATACAACTCTAACACAGTATCTTCTTGAACATTAAGCTCCACAATTACTTTTTGATACATTTCAGTAAGAATTATTGTTTGCATGCCTTTTAGAACCGAAATTTCAAGCGGTTTATTATACTCAAATACATATTTTCGATTCAAAACAACTACTTTAATTTTCGGATGAAATACATAGAATTGCTTTCTATGAATAATCAATATTTTGCATTCTTCGATATTTTCTATGTTCATATTATCCTTCTTTTGTTTAAGATAGCATTTGATTATGCGCTTTTTAAACATATATTAAAAACAAGTGCATATAAATATATTTTATATCAATTAAAAGGCGGATATTATACTTAAACACGATATATCTGGCTAACATATATATTTACCAAATTTTTACTACCATTCTTTGTCTTCTCTTAATATTTTGTGTTCAGATAACTGAAAAGTGTATCCACATTTAAGAAAATGTTCGAACAACATAAAAAAGTATTGTTCAAAATCGCTCCAAGCGAGAGATTGGATTTCTATTTCGCCGTCAACGACCTTAGTCAAAGGATATATTGTCGATTGTACATTTCCAATATAGGTTATTTTCTCTTTTGGAATCTTTTCTTTTCTTCTGTTAGTAATTACCTTAGAATAATGTTTGATTCTGCATATGGAAAATAGAGGAATCACCCTCGTTTTTTCTACCATAGTTGCATTGTTAGGCGGAAAGTCTCCATACCAATTGAATATCGTAATCATCGGAATCTGATCCACCATTCCGTAACTGGTATTTTTTATTTTTCGAAATAGAATGTACTTGTTGAAAAGACCATATTGTTTGGATTGTTCCGAAGTAAGATGATAGGCAAAAACATCTCCATCTTTCCATGGACATATATATGGATTGAACTTGCTCAGTTTAACTGGTTCTGGATTAGTGGTTTTGAGCTTGATATATATTTCATTAATGTTTTTTTGTCTTATATCAAGATTCTCAGGCGATACAGATTGCCAATATATGTCATCAATACCGGTTTCGATTATCTCGATGGCTTTTTCCTTGACAAAAGGATCAAGACGGCCATATTTCCACTGAGTATCTGCCAGTACCAGCCAAAAAAGATGCCCTTCAGAATCGGTCTCGGCGAATTCAACAAACTTAGCAAATAAATTTGAAAAAGCTTCGACTTCATCCATTCCGGTTCTCAAATTGAAAACATATATGTCTCTGATATCTTTTGCCCAATAATTATAATATAGACTTGCATTCATTATAATCAAACCTCCTACTTTACTCGGCTTTTGAATGCATATTCATGCAGCATTTACTAGACTTTAGATGTTTGAAATACGTCATTTCCCAAAGAATCATATGCGACAATACAAGGGAAATCTTCAACTTCAAGTTTGTAGACTGCTTCACTTTGAAGTTCAGGATATGCAACCAATGTAGAACTCTTTACGGTTTTTGAGAGTAAGGCGCCAATACCACCGATAGCAATTAAATAGACAGCCTTTTCCTTTTTGAGGGCTTGTATAAAACTATCTGACCGGTCCCCTTTTCCAATCATGATTTTCAAACCTTTTGGCATCAGGATTATACTGTATGGGTCCATCCTGTAACTTGTTGTCGGCCCGCAAGCCCCAATTGGCATTCCAGGTTTCGCAGGTGCGGGACCAACATAATACACGACTTGGTTTTCAAATTCGAATGGAAGTTCTTGGTTGTTTTTCAGCGCCTCGACAATGTTTTTGTGTGCTTGGTCTCTGGCGGTGTAGATGATTCCTGTAAGCAGTAGTTCTTCGCCTGCCCTAAGTTTAAGTCTGGTGCTTTCCAAGATTGGTGTCTGTAATCTGATCATATCGACTCACCCCTTAAAATGATATGGCTTTTCCTTGCGGAATGGCATTGCAAGTTCACCGCCACAGGCAAGGATGCAATATGACAAGGATATGAGTTGACTTTGACAGCCAAACAGGTTGTATTGCCTCCAAGCCCCATCGGTCCGATATTCAATTTGTTAATTTCTAGTAATAGCTCTTTTTCTAAGGAGCTGTCCAAGGGGTCTTTTGCCTCGTCTTCCAAAGGACGGAATAAAGCTTCTTTAGCAAGCAAGGCGGATTTTTCAAAATTGCCACCGATACCTACACCGACGATAATTGGCGGACATGGTTTGCCTCCGGCAGCGATGACTGTATCGATAACGAATTGTTTAATTCCCTCAATACCTGAAGCTGGTGTCATCATTTTCAAGGTGCTCATGTTTTCGCTCCCTCCGCCTTTGGGGGCGAAATGGATCGCAAGGGCGTCACCCATTACCAGTTTGATATGGATTACTGATGGAGTGTTATCCAATGTATTGATACGTCTTAGAGGATGACTGACTATCGATTTTCTTAAGTAGCCTTCTTTATATGCCAAAGCCACAGCCTCGTTTACGGCGTCTTCAAGAGAATAGTCAAAACACAGTTCATTTCCAATCTCCAAAAAAAATACAGCTACACCAGTATCCTGGCACAAAGGAATGTCTTCTTTTTGAGCGACATCCGCATTGTGCAGGATGTTTTCTAAAACGTTTATCGCCAAAGCTGAAGTTTCTTTGCCAAGACCTGATTTCAAGAAATTAATCACAGACTTGTCCAGTGAAAAATTAGCTTCGAGAACCATTTTTTTAACCCTTTTAATAAGTTTGCCTTTTGGAATTGAAAGCATAATACCACCTCAAAAAATATTATATCATTTCTGACTGATAAAAGTCATGACAATAAAAAGAAAAATCCGCCTGTTCTTTACATTGTTGACTCTTTTTGCATAATCAAGCCTAGTGGTGATTTGATTGAAAAAATCAAACCTATCATCAAAGTCAGGGACGGAGTCATGTGTGTCGGCAAAAAAGCAAGAGGAAACATTCTTACCGGAGTTAAGATCCTGATTCAGGAAGCGCTTGAACAAAAAAGTGAGATCGATGATGATTTCCTGATGATCACGCAATCACTCGCGCACGAGAGCGCAGAATATATTAAACAGGAATTAAACGGAAAAATCGGGGTTAAAAACATCTATGAGACAAATGCTGAATGTGTCATATCCAGCCATTGCGGAAAAGGAACGATCGGTATACTTTACATATTGAAATTAACCGAAAAACTTGTGAATTTCACGAGTTTTCTTTTTTTAGTTGACTTGACAACTAATTTATGATATATTGCTAAAGACGACTAAATTATGAGGTAGAAATGTATGTTGCTACAGTATGATCATTCAATCAATAAATACCGACAACGGTTTTTTGAAGAGAAGTTTGGTCACCTTCACTTGAAAACTCCCGATGCAGTATTATTGGTTAGGGTAAACGATGCCAAAACAATTAAAATGGCGCAGATTATCAATGAATTTCCGTTTCATAAATCACATGTGACACGCGCTGTTGACAGACTCTTTGAACTGAATTATCTCAACAAAACCCCTGATCCTAATGATTTGCGCGGTTATATATTGGAGATCACTCCAGCAGGAGAAAAGATTGCCGAAGAAGTGAAGAAGGGCTTGAATGAATGGAATGAGCTTTTAAACGAACCTTTAAATCAGGAAGAGTTGGATTCAGTAGCGAGAATCAGAGAAAAAATTTACAATCACTTGAAAAAATACTTTGAGGAGGACCTTCCGGATGAAAAAAATCTTTAGTTATCTTAAACCATACAAATGGTATGTTCTGTTAGTATTTGTTCTCGTGAGCATCACGGCTCTTGGCCAATTGCTGTTACCTGATTACATGTCCAAAATCATCGGTCAGGGAATTCGTGCCGAATACCGGCTTACGACTGATTTCACAACCGGAGCTTATACTCTTGTTCCCCAAGTTGTGTGTGAAAGTGCAGGCGATGCCTGTACCATCGTTCAGACAAGCGATATGGGCGTGATTTTGAAATATGGCGGCTTGATGCTAGGTGTTACTTTATTGTCGTCGATTGCAGCCATTATTCTTTCATATGTATCTAGCCATGTTGGAGCCAATGCCGGGAAAGATATCCGGAGGGACCTATTTAAAAAGGTTAGTGAATATTCATCAGCCGAGACAGATTCATTCGGCATCTCGTCTTTGATAACTAGATCAACTAATGACGTCATGCAAGTGCAGAATTTTTTGTTGATGGCATTAAGGATGCTTTTGCGTGTCCCGATAATCTTTATCGGTGCGACCATTTTGAGCATCAAGAATATCAGAGAAATGACCGACACTAATCAATTGCTTTATGTATTGATGGGTAGCGTTCTGATTCTGATTGCATTGGTATCGGTGACGTTTGTACTGGTGTTGCCACTATTCCGCGCGATGCAAAAGAAGATCGACAATATGACGCGCGTTACTAGAGAAGGAATCAATGGTGTCAGGGTCATTCGTGCTTTTGGACAGGGAAAACGTGAAGTTAAGCGTTTTAGCAAGGTCAACGATGATCTCACTGACACTGTCATCAAGACCGGAAAGGTCATGGCAACATTGAATCCAGCTGTAAATTTGATTTTCAATCTCGTTATGGTAGCCATTTTGTATTTCTTCTATGTTTTGATTACAAAGACGACCTTCACCAATTTCCAAAGTTTAGGCAACGTCTCGGCAGTCATTCAATATTCATCCCAGATTATGTTCAGTCTGTTGATGCTGACGATGTCATTCATCGTGTTTCCTCGTGCGCAAGTATCTGCCAAACGGATCACTGAGATTTTGGATAAGGAAATAATGGTTAAAGAAAGCGGAAACAAAGAATACGATGAAGCAGATCTTAAAGGTTTAGTTGAATTCAAAGACGTGTGTTTCAAGTACGGCGATGCCGAACTTAATGTGCTGGATAATATTTCTTTCAAAGCGAAGCCGGGACAAACAATCGCCATTATCGGTTCAACCGGATCCGGAAAATCTACTATTGTCAATCTGATGCCCAGATTATTTGATGCGACGTGTGGAAAGATTACCATCGATGGCATTGATATTCATGACCTCACGCTGAATAAATTAAGGTCTATGATCGGATTTGTGCCTCAGACGGCAACCCTCTTTTCCGGAACTATCAAGGATAATATCGCTTTTGGAAAAGTCGACGCCTCGATGGAAGATATCATCGATGCCGCTCAAATCGCGCAGGCAGAAGAATTTATCGAAGATATGGAACTTAAATATGATTCCTTGATCGATCAGGGCGGAGTCAATTTCTCCGGAGGTCAGAAACAAAGACTTTCGATTGCCAGAGCAATTGTCAGAAAGCCCAAAATCTATATTTTTGACGACAGCTTTTCAGCACTGGATTTTAAGACTGATGCGTCGCTAAGAAATGCCTTGCATAAAGTTACCAAAGAATCTACCGTATTCATTGTCGCTCAACGTATGGGCACAATCATGGACGCTGATCAGATTATCGTTGTCCATGAGGGCAGAATCGTTGGCATTGGCACACATAAAGAACTATTGGATTCATGCGATGTATATCAAGAAATCGCCTATTCGCAGTTTTCGAAGGAGGAGTTGGCATGAAAGACAACACTCAAAGCAAGCAACAGACACCTTCTCAACCTTCAATGAGACCCGGCAGACCCAGCGGACGTGGATCCGGTGGCGGTCCGGGAATGTCATTTGGACGCCCTGCGGAAAAAGCCAAGGATTTTAAAGGTACCACTGCCAGATTAATAAGATTTCTCAAACCACAACGAGTTCAGCTTGGTATTATGATCTTTTTCACGGTGATCATGACTGCAATCGCAGTCTATGCACCGGATCTTTCAAGGAAAATAATGAATACGATCCAAGCAATGATCGTCGGAACGGCAGCAAGTGATGCCGGGTCTGTCGTCATCAGGTTGTTTATCATCACCCTAGTGCTTTATTTGGCCCGCTTTGTTCTTGAAACCATCTCTTATTGGATTGGTAATATCGTTTCTGCTTCAATCGGGAGAAACTACCGCAATATGCTTCGGGAAAAACTTGAGAGATTGCCAATCAAACATTATGATGAAAATCAAACTGGCAACATGCTATCGATATTCTCAAACGACGTCGACGTCGTCACTAATTCGATTCAACAAAGTCTGATTCAGGTTATCCAATCGTTTTTGATGATTATTGGCGTATTGGGAATGATGTTCTATATTTCCTGGAAGTTGACGCTTATATCATTATTGATTTTGCCTATCTATGTGATCTCCGTTTCCCAGATTGCAAAAAGAAGTCAATCAAAATTCATTCGCCAGCAAAAAGAACTTGGCAAAATGAATGGCTATGTCGAAGAAATGTTTACGGCCCATAAGATTGTAAAACTATTCGGCAAAGAAAAAAAATCTTACGGGGAATTCCAAGATATTAACAAGGAATATGCCGGCGCAATGAAAGGTGCCCAATTTTTGAGTGGTCTGATCTTTCCGATTATGAACTTCATCTCCAATATTGGTTATGTTTTAGTAGTTATCGTCGGTGGCATCTTGGCTGGTGCGGTAAACCCGCTTTTGATTGGTGACATTACGATCTTCATAAATTACCAACGCAGTTTCGTGAATCCCATCTTGAATTTGGCCAATATCGCCAACGCCTTGCAATCGACTGTTGCTGGCGCGGAACGGATTTTCGAATTGCTTGATGCCCCGGAAGAAGTCTTAGAACAACGCATAAATTCGTTTTTGGACAATGATTTTTCAGGAAATGTTGAATTCAAGGACGTCGATTTCTCTTATGTGAAGGAAAAAGATCTGATTAAGAATCTCAATCTTTCCGTCGAATCAGGAAAACAGATTGCTATCGTTGGTCCGACAGGTGCAGGCAAAACGACACTTGTCAACTTGCTGATGCGCTTTTATGAAATCGACAAAGGCGTGATTACCGTTGACGGTATCAAAACAACGGATGTTCCTAGAGAAGAATTGAGAAAGCAGTTTGGAATGGTGCTTCAGGATACTTGGCTGTTTGCTGGAACAATCAAAGAAAATGTCGCATACGGAAAAGAAGACGCAACTTTGGAAGAAGTCATCAAAGCCTGTAAAGAAGCTCATGTCCATCATTTTATCGAAACCCTTCCGGAAGGATATGACACTTATTTGAATGAAGACGCCGCCAATATCAGCCAGGGACAAAAACAGCTTCTGACGATTGCCAGGGCGATTCTCTTCAATCCCAAGATTTTGATTTTGGATGAAGCGACCTCTTCAGTTGATACAAGGACCGAATCGTATATCCAAAATGCCATGGATTACATGATCCAAGGCCGAACTAGTTTTGTCATCGCCCATAGGCTTTCAACAATCAAACGGGCTTCGACTATCCTAGTCATGGAGCATGGAGAAATAGTCGAACAGGGCACTCATGAAGAATTGCTGGCACGAAATGGTGCGTATAGCGAATTGTATCAAAGCCAATTTTTAAAACCATTAATTTAGAAGAGGATGCAAATCCTCTTTTTGCTTTCAATTTATGAGAAAACATCGTATAATATGAAATATCACAAACTAGAAACGGTGAAGGCATGAATAAAGATATTTTCTTCTTTGAACCAGTTTTGGCAAAAAGAATCTGGGGCGGGGATTTCTTAAAAAAACTATACGGTAAAACAGACTTGTCTTATCCTGTCGGTGAGGCTTGGCTAATCTCGGGAATGGAAAACAATAGCTCCAAAATCCTCAGTTCGCCATTCCAGAACTTCAGGCTCGACAAGTTTTTTGCAACGTTTCCTGAATTTTTTTCCAATGCGAAAATTTCTGATTTTCCCCTGTTGGTGAAATTGATTGACGCCGTTGACAAATTGAGTGTTCAAGTCCATCCCAATGATAGTTATGCATTGAAACATGAAAATGCTAAAGGGAAGAATGAATGCTGGTATGTGATCGATGCAACCCCTGATAGTTACTTGATTACCGGACATAATGCCTTGACTAAAGCAGAATTAAAATCAAAAATCATCAATAATGACTTTGATTCTTTGCTGAGAAAAACGCCAATTAAAAAAGACGACTTTATCTATATTCCAGCTGGTACTATCCATGCGATCGGAGCCGGCGTAAGACTTGTTGAAGTCCAACAACCTAGCGATATCACATACAGAGTTTATGATTATTCAAGGCTCGATGATTCAGGCAAGCCAAGAAAGTTAAGCGTGTCTGAGGCCTTGGATGTGACTATTGTTCCTGCACCAGTTCCAAAAATAAAAAATTACGCCAATTCCACTGGCATAGTGAACTTGTTCAAGACGGCCGATTTTCAAGTCGATAAATGGAAAACCAACAAGGCGATCAATTATTACAATTTTCGCAAACATGTGTTTTTCTTTGTCGTGTTGGAAGGTGAGGGAATCGTAAATTTGCATGAAGTAAAACAAGGCGACGCTTTCATGGCGGCAAGCACCAACGAAAATATCAATGTTTATGGTAATCTGTCCTTGTTGACGATTAGTTTGCCTGATGAGGCATTGCAATGAATGTTGGCCTGATTTCGCTTGGGTGTGCCAAGAATCTCGTGGATTCAGAATTCATTTTAGGCATTCTCAAAACGGCAGGATGCCAAATTGTCAGCGATCCAGATGAAGCCGATGCGATTATCATCAACACGTGCGGATTCATTGAAGCTGCTAAACAAGAAACAATCGAGACGATCCGTGAAATGAAAGAATACGGTAAAAAACTGGTCGTATGTGGTTGTTACGCCCAAAGATACAAAGATAAACTAATGGTGGAAATGCCATTTATTGATAGAATCATCACGTTACAGGAATATCCGAAAATCCATTTAATACTTTCTGACCTGTTCCACGATCCTGATTTGAAATTTCAACCATTGCGATATGAATCCAGAATCCTTACTGGTTCGGTATATTCGCCCTATGTAAAAATCAGCGAAGGCTGTGATAATCGATGCACATATTGTGCCATTCCTTTGATTAGAGGCAAATTCAGATCAAGAAATTATCAAGAGATTATTGACGAGTGCAAGAAATTGGTGCAAGATGGAGCGAAGGAAATCAACCTAATTGGTCAGGATACTTCCAAATACGGCACGGATTTGCCTGAAGGCAAATTGCTTGAGGACTTAATCAGGGAGATCACAGTTATCCCCGGAGTGTTTCTTGTCAGAGTGTTGTATTTATATCCGGATGAGATCACCGATCCATTGCTTGATGAAATCAGGAATAACCCTAAAGTTGCCAAATATTTTGATATTCCGATACAGCATATCTGCACTCCTATTTTAAAAAGAATGAACAGACGGGGAGATGAAGCGTTTCTATCTGCTTTACTATTAAAAATCAGGAACATGATTCCAGAAGCTATCTTCAGGACAACGTTGATCGTTGGATTTCCAGGAGAAACGGAACAGGATTTTGAGAAACTTGTCGAGTTAATTAAAGGGTTCCAATTCGACAGACTAGGCGCATTTTCTTATTCGAAAGAGGATGACACACTGGCATATGATTTTCCTGATCAAGTACAAGAAGAAGTCAAACAAAAACGTTTGGATACAATCATGAAAGTCCAAAGCAAGATTGCCTGGAAAAAAAATAGGGAACAAATCAGTAAAACCCATTTGGTTTTGGTCGAAGCTTATGATGAAGAATCAAAATTCTATTACGGAAGAAGTTATGCTTTCGCTCCGGATGATATTGACGGATACATTGTTTTTCAAAGTGTGGTGCCTCTAAGTATTGGAGACGTCACTTACGTATTGATAAAAGACTCGATCAGATACGATCTGATCGGGGATGCATTTAGCGAGGTGAGATAAGTGGCTTTTATAATCTTGGCCTTAAAGGGATTCCTAATCGGAATCGCATTTATAATACCTGGTGTCAGTGGCGGAACAGTTGCTATCTATCTCGGGGTATATGATAAATTGCTACACGCGATCGGGAATGTGTTTACGGAATTCAAAAAAAGCATCGCTTTCCTAATCCCGATTATTATCGGTATTGCCGTCTCAGTAGTTGCTTTGGCAAAACTGATAGGACTTATGCTCGACTGGAATTCACTCGTGACTTTGATGCTGTTTATCGGCCTGATTGCGGGAGGCATTCCAAGTTTATGGAAAAAACTCGGAGTCAAGCCATTCAAGGCAAGCACAATCATTGCTTTTATGATTTCATTCTTGCTTGTTTTGATGCTTTTCATCGGTAAAAGTGTCGGATCCGAAGCCGGAGTCACCCAGTTTCCAATGAATGGGGCTAACGTCATTTTAATCCTTTTACTTGGCATGATTTCTTCAATGACGATGATTGTACCGGGAATCTCAGGTTCGGCTTTACTAATGACGCTTGGTTTTTACTCAGCCATTGTAACTAACGTTATAGGAAATATTTTGGATTTTACTCTGATAGGATATAACCTTTTCGTGGCAATTCCCTTTGCTGTTGGCGTTGCAATCGGCATCATCCTTTTTAGCAAAATAATCGAATATCTCCTCAGAAAGTACAAAGTAACAACTTTTGCGGCAATTATCGGATTCATCATGGCATCCGCAATCGTGATCTTTTTGGAAATCCGTGATCCGGGGACTGCAAGCGTATATACAGAACAGACTCCGGTTTACCTTGATTTCTTCGCATATATAAAAAACAACGTCCTTTCCACTGTAATCGGAATTGTGACATTGGCTGCCGGCTTCATAGTAGCCTACAAATTTGTTGCAATTGAGGAAACGCCAAAGCAAGATGAAAATTAACACCGTACCGGCAAAAAACTTTATGAACAAATCGAATTTGACAGGCGGCTTCACATGCAATCCTTATGTCGGATGCATGCATGGCTGTATATATTGTTTCGCCAAATTCATGTTAAGAGGCAGGGATAAAGCTGATATTTGGGGCAAATTTGTCGACATCAAGGAGTTCCCCAATTATTCGATTCCCAGAAATACCGGAGAAGCGGGATTATATCTGTCGACAGTCACAGACTGTTACCAACCATTGGAACTGGAAGCAAACGCTACCAGAAAAGTTCTTGAAGCTGTAAAAGAAAGCAATCTTAAAGTCACAATATTGACGAAATCAAAACATGTGCTTCGCGATCTGGATTTGTTCAAAACGATGAAATCAATCGAAATTGGCTTCAGCATTGCTATTAATGATGAATTGGCAAGCGTGATGGAGCCTTTCGCCTCTAAGCCATCTGAGAGGCTATCGGCTTTGAAAACCTTGAAGACTAAAAATATCCAAACCTTTGTCTTCATTGCGCCAATCATTCCCTACATCACTGATGTATTCTCAATCATCGAAGCAGCGAAAAACCACGCCGATTATTTCATGTTCGATTCCTTGAATTTGAAACATCCGGATAATTTCAAAAGCATATTGAACTATGTAAGCACATATCATCCTGAACTAAAGAAAAAATTTGAAGATATCTTTTTGCATCATAATCATACTTTTTATGATAATCTGAGAGAAGAAATCATTGCATACATGAACAAGGAAAATCTTAAATATAAATACATATACGACTAGGAGGATATAAAATGATCTTTGTAGAACAAGTAATGCCACTCGCAAAATATGTCATCAATCATAGACGTGCCATCCACCAATATCCAGAGTCGGGTTTCAATACAATCAGGACGCATAACTACATTTTGCATGAACTTGAATCACATAACATCAAAGTGCTCCCTCATATCGGAAAAAACTCACTTGTCGGAATCATCACCAATCAAAAGGGTCCCATAATCGGCCTCAGAGCCGATATCGATGCCCTTCCTTTGGAAGAACAAAACACTGATTTGCCATACGTTTCGCAAAACCCCGGGTTCATGCACGCTTGCGGGCATGATGCGCATACTTCGATGCTTTTGGGTGCGGCCAAGTTTTTGTCTGAAAACCGTGATTTATGGAGAGGAACTGTCAAATTAATTTTTCAGGAAGCAGAAGAAGGTCCCGATCCTGGCGGTGCCAAGGCGATTGTCGATTCCCGAGAATTAGATGATGTCTCGACATTTTTCGCGTTGCATGTCTCGCCTAATTTTCCATCCAAACAATTCGCTATGAAAAAAGGAAATGCCTTCGCTGCAGTCGTAACATTTATGATTACGTTGAAAGGCATCGGCTGCCATGCAGCATATCCGCATTTGGGAATTAATCCGATCATTATGCAATCAGAAGTTATCCAAGCCCTTCAAACCATAATTTCCCATAAACTGTCACCGCTTGAAAAAGCGGTGTTAAGCGTCACCCAAGTCCATGCGGGAACTACCCACAACATCATTCCCGACAAGGCATACTTGGAAGGAACAATAAGGTATTATAATTCTAAGACTAAACAACTGATAAAATCAGAAATGACAAGAATATTGGATTCTGTAACAGCAAAACATCAAGGCAGTTATGATTTCGATTTCATCGAGCAATATGATACTGTATCCAATAGTTCTTCAGCATTCGATTATTTCAAAGACGTGGCAATATCAACTTTCGGCGAAAACAGTTTTCAAGAACTTTTCAAACCGTCCATGGGTGGAGAAGATTTCTACCGGTACACAAATTTGAAACAAGGCTGTATTGCTTGGCTCGGCACAAGAAAGGACGAAACAACCGGATTCGGTCTTCATCATCCTAAATTCAACATTGATGAGGATGCATTGATATATGGAACAACGCAACTGATAAATCTTGTAATCAACTTTCGAAGGAGTGAAGCTAATGTATCTGATTAAAAATGCAAATCTCATCAGCATGAAAGATATCAATTATGAACCAGCTGATATTTTGTTCGATGAGAGAACAATTAAACTAATCGGCCAAATCAAGAAATCAGATTATCCAGAAGCAAAAGTAATAAATGCCCAGGGAAAATTCGTTACACCAGGGATTGTCGATCCACATTGTCACATCGGAATTTTCGAAGAAGCAATCGGTTTCGAAGGCGCTGACGGGAACGAAGCTACAAATCCTGTATTCCCAGAATTGCGTGCAATCGATGCGATTAAACCCCAGGATGTCGCTTTCGAAGAAGCACTTGCATCCGGGGTCACAACTGTTTGTACCGGACCAGGAAGTGCTAACGTTATCGGCGGCACGTTCTGTGTGCTGAAAACCAAAGGAAAAACCATTGATGACATGCAACTTGTCGAGGAGTCTTCGATGAAGATGGCATTAGGCGAAAATCCCAAACGTGTCTACAACGGCAAAAGCCAGGCACCTTCAACCAGAATGGCTTCCGCTGCCATGATTCGTGAGGCTTTGTCCAAAGCAAAAGAATATGTGGCAAAGAAACAAAAATATCAGGATGATCTCGCTTCGGGTAAAGAAACAACCAAACCTGAGTTCAACATGAAATGGGAATCGCTTTCTCGGGTTTTTTCCGGATTTCCGGTAAAGATCCATGCTCACCAGCAAGATGACATCGTCACCGCAATCAGGATTATCGAAGAATTCGGTTTGAAGGCCACGATTGAACACGCCACTGAAGGCCATCTGATCGTCGATTATTTGAAACAGCATAACCAAAGCGTCATTATTGGACCGACTTTGGGTTCAAAATCGAAATATGAATTGCGAAACAAAAGTTTCAAAGCTGCGAAAATCCTTTTTGAAAATGGCATTAATTTCGCAATCATGACCGACCATCCAGTCATTCACCTAGCAAACGCCCTCACCCAAGTTGCAATCTTCGTCAGAGAAGGATTGCCCGAGTTGGAAGGGTTCAAGGCAGTCACAATCAATGCGGCTAAAATCAACGGCATCGACAACCGCGTTGGCAGTATCGAAGTTGGCAAAGACGCTGACATAGTAATCTGGGACGGGCATCCTTTCCATTATATGACCAAACCGGAGTATGTGTTTGTGAACGGAGAAATTGCACATAAGAAAGCCTGAATATATTCCTCTTCAAGCAGTTTTTTTGAAGGGGTTTTTCATATATTGAAATCATGATATAATATTTAGTAATCCAAAAAAGAAGGTGAGACCATGTGCGGAAGATTTTCCTTGAGTGTAAACAAAGTCGAAATGAGTAAGTATCTGGAAGAATTCTACGATATCGAAAAATACCCTGACTCGATTGAATTGCCAAGGTATAATGTGGCTCCCGGACAAAATGTCCTCTCCGTCATCTATTACGAAAACAAATACCACGCAGGGCTTCTGAAATGGGGCTTTGTGCCAAGTTTCGCAAAAAACGAAAGTATCGGAAATAGGATGATCAATGCCAAGGCGGAAACATTGACAGAAAAGCGTGCCTTCATCAATTCATTCAAACATCGGCGATGCGTCGTGCTTGCCGATGGCTTTTTCGAATGGCACAGAGAAGGCAAAAAAAAGACTCCATACAGGATTGCACACAAGGAGAAGGCGATATTTCCCATGGCAGGACTATGGAGCACATATACAAAACCTGATGGAACGAAGATGTATTCCTGTACAATAATCACTACCTCTGCAAACAAAACGGTTGAAAAAATCCATGACCGGATGCCTGTTATTCTTTCAGAAGAAATGCGCAAAATTTGGCTTGACCCTGAAATGACCGATTTGCGTATGTTGACCAATTTGTTAGTACCAACAGATGATGAGGCACTATATTATTATGAAGTGTCTTCGACTGTGAACAACGCAGCAAATGATCTCCCAGAATGCATTGAAGCAATTGATGCATAATTTTAATAAAGGCCTGATATCGGATACAATCCGAATCAGGCCTAGATGTCACTCTTACTTGTTTTTAAAAGCGAGTTCATAGGTCTCGATCAGTCTCAAAGCGTCGGCTTTGGGATAATAATCGAGCACTTCAACATGATGTCCTGGCAACAATTCCTTATAAGTACGGAAAAAGAGTTTGATTTCCCGAAGTTGCAGATCCTTGATGTCATAGATGTCGTTAATATCCTCAAACCTTGGATCGGCGTCAACAACAGCGATGATTTTTTCATCATGTTCTCCAGAATCATACATGTCAAGATAACCCACGACTCTAGCGTCGACGATACAGCCTGGGAAGGTTGAGGTAGTTGCTAGAACCAGAATATCTAGTGGATCACCATCTTCTGCCAGAGTGTTTTCAATAAAACCATACTCCGCTGGATATGTCATCTTGGAATAGAGTACCCGGTTTAATTTAATTCTGTTTTTCTTCTTGTCAACTTCGTATTTGTTTTGCGTCCCCATGGGGATTTCGATGATTGCTTCAATTACTCTTGTCATAGTTTCCACCTTTATTCTCGTTTGAGATTATAGACTATCGCGTCTTCGTTTTCAAGTGTTTTGTTTTGAAATTTATGTATACTGGCTTTAATTTGTAAAAATATGATAAAATATATTTAAAGAGGTGATTGAAATGCCTTTCCAACCGGTGATGCAATCTGTGTTTGCCTGGTTTGACATAATCCGGAATTCTTTAGAGGGAATCATCATGGCAAGTTGGCTAGCCACCAATTGGTGGTGGATTGGACTGCTTGTCATAGCCTTAGTGTTTGCCTTAGTCTATTTTCTTTATAAAGGCAAAAAAAAGAATGCTACACCAGAAATCGATATTTCAGAAATCGAGAAGATGATACAGGTTCTAGGCGGCATAGACAACATTGAAGCCATCTCGTTGGAAGGCTCAAGGTTGAAAGTTTTACTAAAAAATCTAAAGAAATGCGAATATGCAGCTCTAAAGGAACATGGAGCCATGGGAATATTTGTCTCCGGTAAACATATCAAGTTTATGTTACCCAAATCTGCAAGCCAACTTCTAAACCTAATTCAAGCAAAAAAGAAGGAGAGGATAGAGTGATAGAGTATAAATACAAAATCGTTTACCCTTTTGGTCTTCATGCAAGACCGGCAACCATGCTTGTCAGCAAAGCCAACAGTTATCAAACAGAAATGATCATCGAGTTTGATGATAGAAAAGTCAACCTAAAATCGATCATGGGTGTTTTGTCGCTAGGCGTACCCAGCAACAAGACTTTCAAAATTTCTTTTAACGGCCGGGATGAAGAAGATGCTTTCAAAGCGATCACCAGAGTGATCAACGATATCAACGATCTGGAATAGACCGTTATTAACTATCATATAAATACATTGTTTTTGACTGTGGATAAACCATCTGACGATGGTTTATTTTTTTCTGCCTAAGCCAAGTTTCTGTTTGCATTTCGCCAGTTTTTTGAAGGCATACGCCTGAGCGATTTCACGTCCGGAATCCAAGATGTCATCAAGCTCTTTCGAATTGATGATTGCGTAATACCTTTGTTGCAAAGGCTTAAGAGTGCTTACAACAATTTCTGCCAAATCTTCCTTGAATTCTTTGTAGCCCAGTCCATGGTATTTCGTGACGATTTCATCGATGTTTTCGTTTGTGAGTGCTGAATAGATGCTTAATAGATTGGCTACGCCCGGTTGGTTATCCGGGTCATATTTGACAATCCCGATTGAATCCGTCACAGCCGATTTGATTTTTTTGATGATTGTTGCTTCATCATCAAGCAAGGCGATATAGCCTTTGTCAGAAGAATCGGATTTGCTCATTTTCTGGTTTGGGTTTTGTAGATCCATGATTCTCGCCCCAACTTTGGGAATGAATGGTTCTGGGACTTTAAAAAATTCGCCAAAACGGTTATTGAAGCGATTCGCGACATCCCTTGTGAGTTCAATATGCTGTTTCTGGTCATCGCCTACAGGAACGAAGTCGGCATCATATAACAAAATATCGGCAGCCATCAGTGCCGGATATGTGAACAACGCGGACGTTATTCCGGATTCTTGTTTTTTGGACTTGTCTTTGAACTGAGTCATTCTTTCAAGTTCACCGATATAGGTAAAGCATTGCAAAAGATAACCGAGTTCGGCATGTTCTTTGATTTCCGATTGGATGAAGAGAATGGTTTTTTCCTTTTCCAATCCGGCTGCGAGATACATGGCTGCCACTTGTTTGGTCCGCTGTCTAAGTTCGGCTGGGTTTTGTTCTGTAGTAATCGCGTGAAGATCGGCGACGAACATGTAAAACTCAGTATCTTCCGTTGATTTTTGTAGCTGGACAAAGCGCATTATGGCACCGATGTAGTTTCCTAGTGTCAAAGTTCCTGTGGGTTGGATTCCCGATAAGATTCGTTTCATAAATAATGTTGTATAGTCTGATCCTTTTTACTGACTATACTCTCCTTTCCTAAAAACTGTGTTCTTTCTTTTGCGTTTTTGATCTTGCGAGTAAATAAAAATCGCCCTTAGAAAAGGACGATTGATCGCGGTGCCACCTTTGTTCCGGCATTGCCGGCACTTAACCCCTTAACGCGGGAAACGGATGTTGTTAGCATCACTCATTAGGCCATTCATCGTTCTTCTTGCCTTGTTTACACCATACACAAGGTCTCTGTTTCAAAAAGAAGGATTACTATTCTAAATCATTGTTTTGAAACATTATATCACTATTTTTGTTTAAGCACAACCTCTAATTGATTAACTAAATCTTCAAGTCTGTTGACCACTGCGTAAAAAGCATCTTCCTTGGTGAGATCCACTCCGGCTTCGATCAGTTGCTTGACGGGGAAGTCACTGCCTCCAGAACTAAGCAAGCCAATGTATTTGTCAAAAGCTCCTGGGACATTGTTTTTTACATCTTCATAGATTTTCAAAGAGGCAGCAAAACTTGTTGAGTATTGGTAGACATAAAATGGACTATAAAACAGGTGGGAAATGTAGGCCCAAACGAATTGTTTGACTTCCTCTTTGGTGATATCCATGTCATAAAATTCTTTATACAAATCAATCATGATTTTTGACAAGACATCTGTAGTGATCGCTTCGCCCTGTTCAGCCAATTTGTGGGCTTCAAGTTCGTATATTGCGAATAATGTCTGACGATGGAAAGTCGACATGATATCATCGATAGAACGCTGCAGCAACATGATTTTTTCATTTTTTGTTGCCTTGCTTTTGTTGATGAAATAATCAAGCAGATTATGTTCGTTGAAGGTAGATGCAACTTCTGCGACAAAAATCGTGTAGTCCTGTAATCCTGGTGGTTGAGTTTGGGCATATAAATAGTGGATTGAATGGCCCGCTTCGTGTGCGACAGTGAAAACATCAGCCAAAGTTTTCGCATAATTCAGTAAAATGAATGGGTGCGTATCTGGCATTGACGAAGAATAGGCTCCGGTTTGTTTTCCCGGTTGTTCATAGACATCGACAAAACCATCCTCCAGTACTACCCTGGCTTTGTTTTGAAAATCTTCTGGGAAGCGTTTTATGGAATTGAAAAACAGTTCCTTGGCGTCTTTATACTCGTATTCCTTGTCCGATTTCGCCAGTTCTAGGAAACGGTCATAGGTGTGGTATTCCTCAAGGCCTAAGGCTTCTCTGCGAAGAGCCAGATATTTTTTGACAGCGTTCGTATTTTTCCTGGCAACATTGCATAATGAATAGTATACTTCCAGAGGAATCGCATTCTTGAACAGATAGCTTTCCAATGTGTTTTGGTATTTTCTCGCTTTCATCAGCGCTAGGTCATAGTCAAGAATGGTTTTATAGATCGTCGAATAGGTATTTTTGTGGACTTCGTAATATGAGAACACAGCTTCAAAGATGTCTTTTCTTTCCGAGGGGCTGTCGCTTTTTTGGATAAAAGCGCGATAATTGCTATTGGTTATGGTGACGATTTCACCGTTGTCAAGCATTACATCCTGGTTTTCTATGTCGGCTACTGTTAATGAACCATATAGATCTCTGCCCGCATCGGCAAGTTTGTTGAAATTCGCAAGCAAAGCTTCCGACTTATCATCAAGGATATGTTCCTGGCGACGGAAGAGTTTTTCGAATCCGAAACGGAATTCATTAAGTTCAGGATTTTTGGCTACGAAACCCATCACGGTTTCTTTACCGATTTGAATCAATTCCGGTTCTTCGAATGACACTGCTTCTTGCAGTTGGAAAAATGCCAGTTGAACCAGCTGATGCCGTCCGGCGTTTTCTGTGTTTTTCTTATCAAGATCGCTTAGTAGACTTGCGTATTGATAGACCCGTAAACCAGTCTTTTGTAGCCGTTTTTGCAAAAGGTAGTAAGCTTTGAATTGTGCTTCTTCATTAAGTTTTCCTTTGTAGCCGGAAAGTTGATTGATAATATCTAGTGTTTCATGATATGCCTTATCGTATGCATCTAGATTTGGAAAAAGATATGTAAGATCCCATTTCATAATTAATCACACCTCCCTATATGGATGTTCATATGAAAATATTATAACATCTAATTGTAAAAAATGAATACAAAATTATTCATATATGATATAATATATTGGCGAAAGTGAGGTATTTACATGATAACTTTATACACTAGTTCAAGTTGCTCTTCTTGTCGAAAAGCTAAGAAATGGTTAGAAGAAAACCGGATTCCATTCAAAGAAAAAAACATCATAGGAATTCGTTTGACAAGAGATGACATCATAAATATGTTGAAATTTTCAGACAATGGCTTTGAAGATATTATCTCGACACGTTCGAAAATATTTAAAGAAAGCAATCTGGATACCGATGAAATGCGTTTTGGTGAACTTGCCGATTTCATAATCGACAATCCCACAATTTTGAAACGTCCGATAATTATCAATGACATGATCATGCAGACGGGTTACAATGAAGATGAGATCCGCGCATTTATTCCCAGAAGATTTCGTGATAACATCATTTGTGAAGAATGCGATGAGAACTGCGAATACAAACGCTGTGTGAAAAACGCAATGCAAAAAAACAAGACAATGAGAACTCTATAACATTTTCAAAGGGCGGGAATCAGTTGATTTCCGCCCTTTTTATATCAAATACGGAGAATTAAAACAGATAACTTGCCAATTGTTGATATGATTGGCAACGATTCGACATTGAAAGCGTTTTATTGTCTAGATTTCTTGATAAATAAGTTTAAATCATGTAGAATATACATGGTAAATATTATTAGGAGGATAAAAATATGGCTGTAAGAGTAGCAATAAATGGATTTGGAAGAATCGGACGTCTCGCCTTCAGGGAAATGTTCGGTAAGAAAGATTTTGAAATTGTCGCAATCAACGATTTGACGGATGCGAGACAACTGGCTTATCTGTTGAAATATGACAGCAGTCAAGGAAGATACAAAAAAGAAGTATCATTTGAAGAAGGCTTGTTAGTGGTCGAAGGTTCAAAGATTCCTGTATTCGCACAGAAGAACCCTGCGGAACTTCCTTGGAAAGATTACAAAGTTGATGTGGTTTTAGAGTGCACAGGTTTTTTTACTTCACGCGACAAAGCTTCATTACATATTCAAGCGGGAGCGAAAAAAGTCATCATCAGTGCTCCAGCAAAAGAAAAAGATATTCCGACTGTCGTATTTGGAGTAAATGAGAATTCTCTGACTGGCAGCGAGACAATCATCTCTGCAGCTTCATGCACCACCAACTGCTTGGCACCAATTGCCAAAATCCTTGACGATAATTTTACAATCGTGAGAGGTTTCATGACAACTGTTCATGCCTATACCAACGATCAGGCAACACTTGACATTCCCCATTCAAAAGGAATCGACGCCAGAAGAGGCAGAGCAGCTGCCGCCAACATCGTACCTACCACCACGGGAGCCGCCAAGGCTGTCGCATTGGTATTGCCGCAACTAAAAGGCAAACTGGATGGTTTAGCACTTCGTGTTCCTGTCATTACCGGATCGATTGTCGACCTTGTAGTTGAACTGGGAAAGAAAGTAACAAAAGAAGAAGTCAATCTGGCTGTAAAAAACGCTGTTTCAGAAGTAGTTGGTTATACTGAAGATCCAATCGTATCCAGTGATGTAATCGGTATTTCCCAAGGCACGATGTTCGATGCTCAAAGCACGACAGTATTGGAAACAGCTGATGGAAGACAACTTGTTAAAGTGTTATCTTGGTATGACAATGAGTACTCATTTACCGCACAGATGGTCCGTACTCTCAAGCATTTCGCGGAACTGATTTAACCCAAAGCATCCATTTGGATGCTTTTTTCAAGAAGGATGGTCTCACATTTGAATTTTCTATATGAAATTTTGGCAAGACTGGAAGAATTTGTAGTAAATAATCTCTGGTTCGCACCGCTTTTAGCAGTGCTTTTACCATTTATCGAAGCGATTTTGCCATCTTTGCCTTTGACTGTTTTGATTGCATTCAATCTCAATATCATGTCAAGTGTCTATGGAGCGGTCCAGGGAACGGTTCTAACAATCATCTTATCGACCTTGGGCTCATTTTTAGGAATGATTTTCATCTTTGCAATTATCAGGTTAACCTTCGCGCCGTTCTTTTTCAAAAAAGTCGAAGCGAATAAATACGGTAAGATGTTTTTGAATGTTGTCGATGGTCCTAAAGTGATACCCGTGCTACTGATCATGAGTAATCCGTTTCTGCCTTCGTCGATCCTCAACTATGCATTGTCGCTTACAAAGACAAAAGTGTCCAGATATTTGTTTCTGACCATCACCTCAAGGTTGATCATTGTTTTGTTTCTGGTATTTCTTGGCAGTATCTTTGATATTCAAAATCATCCTTTGAACCTGCTTTGGCTGTTGCTATTCTATTTTGTTTTGTTTGGTTTTTGGTACTTATGGTATCGGTTCCATAAAAATAAAACTTCAGAATGATTAATATAAATATATTTTCATTAAGCAAAAAGCACGTAAATGGTGCTTTTTTTCTGCTTATTATGATATAATGTTTAAAAAGATTTTGAGGTGAGAAAAATGGATAAAAGCGTATTTGTGAAACACCGTAACGATTTTTTGGAGAAGGCAAAAGAACAATCATTTGCATTGTTTTTTTCCGGCAATCCTCCCCATAAAACCGGAGATCAATCTTATAAATATGTTCCTAACCGGAATTTCTATTATCTGAGTGGAATCAAACGGGAAAACATGATTTTGCTTTTGGTAAAAGGAAAGAACACTACCAAAGAGTATCTATTTATTGACGAACCAAGCGATTATGCCAATAAATGGCTAGGCCGCCGCTTGACGAAGGCCGAAACGGCTGAAATTAGCGGAATCGATGAATTAAATATTCGTTTCAGTCAGGAATTTACTGATTTTATCAGCCAGTATGTTTTAACTGATTCCCGAAAATCTGTGATTGGAATGCCAAAGGCATGTTATTTAGACTTGTATCACAGCCAACCGTTGTCAAAACCTGTCAGTCTGGAAAAAGTTGATCATATCATCAAGAATTATCCGGAAATCAAGATCAAGAATGCCAATGAGATTCTTGATTTGTTAAGAATGAAAAAAACTGACGAGGAAATAGCCCTAATCGAACAAGCAATCGAGTACACATTATCAGGAATCGATGCAATGATGCAAAATGCCAAACCAGGAGTAAACGAGCACCAGCTTGATGCTTTGTTTGATTTTACGATCCGTCTGAGAAACAGCGAAGGGATTGGTTTTGATTCAATCGTTGCCGGAGGCAAGAACGCAACTATTTTACATTATGAGGCCAATAATCAGGAGGTTGAATCCGGAAAGATGATTTTGGTGGATCTTGGCGCAATGAGCGGAGTTTATTCGGCCGATATCAGCCGTACTTTTCCTGTGGATGGAAGATTCACAGATAGGCAGAAAGCCTTATATGAACTCGTCTTATCGGTGAACAAACGCACAATGGAACTTGTCAAACCTGGAATCATGGTGGCTGACTTGAATCTGTTTGCCAAACAAGAAATCGCCAAAGGGTTACAGGATTTAGATATCATCAAGGATCTTGGCGAAGTCGATAAATATTATTATCACAATGTAAGCCACTATCTGGGGCTTGATGTACATGATGTTGGATCATATCAGGTTCCTTTGGAAGCTGGAGTGGTTTTGACGATTGAACCAGGTGTCTATATCGAAGCAGAGGAAATCGGCATCAGGATCGAAGACAACGTGCTTGTGACAAAAGACGGATACAGGAATTTAAGCGAGAAGATCATTAAAGAGGTAACTGACATAGAGGAATTGATGAAGTTCAATCTTTGAAAGGAAAAAAGATGAATTTTCTTGAGGGTACTATCAAACAGTATTTGTTTTACAATGAGGAAAGCTCGTATTCCGTAATCCGCGTGGAAATAAAGGATACGGCTGAAAATGAATTGATTCATTTCGAACCCACGATTGTTGTTTGTGGGTTTTTTCCGCGTCTGGAACAGTACCAGACTTACAAATTCTATGGCGAAGTGACTAATCATCCCAAATACGGAATCCAGTACAGCGCTTCGAGATTTGAGCGGATCATGGAATCGACAAGAACGGGAATTATCGACTATCTCTCCTCCGATCTGTTTAAAGGCATTGGTCCGAAAACTGCGGAGGCAATCGTTGACAGTCTGGGACTTGATGCTTTAAACAAAATCGCCAATAACAGGAATGTGTTGGATGAAATTCCGAGAATGAATCAACAAAAAAAAGACTTAATCGCTGAGACACTTCACGACAATAGGCAAATGGAATCGACACTTGTATGGCTATATGGATTTGAAATATCTCCCAGGATGGCGATGAAGATTTATCAAAAATACGGGTATGAAACGATCGATATAATCAAAAGTGATCCATATGTCCTAATCGATGAAGTCGAAGGAATCGGTTTCAAACGTGCAGATGAGATCGGACTAAAAATCGGCTTTGCCTATAACCATCCGCTACGGCTTAAAGCCGTGATCATGTATTTGTTATCCGAATACATGAACAAATACGGGGATACTTATCTGGAAAAAGACAAATTACTCGAATACACGATGAGCTATCTGAATGTCAATGAAGACTTTTACATTGAGGAATCTCAGGTGATTGATAGATTAGAGCTTTTGTCAATCGAAGGCAAGATAATCGATGTCGATGAAAAAATCAGCCTAAGAGGTATCTATTTCTCGGAAAAAGCTGTGGCTTCTATCCTTTATAAGCACTCCCAGTATGAAGACGAACCAATCGATGACACTTTGATCGAAGATTATTTGAACCAGTTAGAAAAAATCCGGAATATCGCATATACTACGATGCAAAGAAAGGCCATCATCAAAGCCTTGAAAGAACATTTGGTTATCATTACCGGAGGACCGGGAACAGGAAAAACTACAATTATCGATGCCATCACTCATGTATACAGACTAATACATCAAGCCAACAAATCAATTGCCTCCAAAATCAAATTGGTTGCACCGACAGGAAAAGCCGCGAAAAGACTAATTGAAGCGACCGGATTGGAAGCAACGACCATCCATCGCCTATTGGGATATGATTATGAAGGCCATTTCGCCTATTCTCAACATGAAAAAATCGACGCTTCGCTGATAATCATCGATGAAACTTCGATGATGGACATATCCTTGGCGAATCACTTGTTTCAGGCGCTGTCTCCAAGAACAAAATTGGTGATAGTAGGAGACGAAAACCAATTGCCTTCAGTCGGTCCTGGGCAAGTGCTTTGCGACTTGATCGAGTCTGATTTGTTCACGGTCGTGAAATTGGAGAAGATCCATCGCCAAGCTATCGATTCATCGATTATATCCTTGGCATATGATGTATTGAGCCAAAACCTTAACGAACATATGTTTGAACAAAAAGATGACCGTATGTTCATTCAAACCAGAGAAAACATGGTTTCAGACTACATTTTGAAATCAATCCGCAACCAGATCCATTTGGGGTATTCCTTGTTAGAAGATATCCAGGTACTGATTCCTATCTATAAAGGCATGAACGGAATCGATCGGATCAACCAATTGATTCAGGAACGCTTCAATCGCGTGAATGAAGCTTTCCAGATTGCATATAAGGACAAGACATTCCGCTTTCAGGATAAAGTTATGCAACTAGTGAACCAACCAGAAGACGGGATCATGAACGGAGACTTGGGGGTTGTTACCGGGATCATTGAAGACAAAGAAATTCTTGTCGATTTTTCGGGCCGGAGCGTGAAGTACAATGTCAAAGATTTTGACAATATCACTCTTGCATATGCCATCAGCATCCACAAATCGCAAGGGAGCGAATTCAAAGTAGTAATCTTGCCACTTGTCAGGAGCTATACCATCATGCTGAAGCGAAAACTCATCTATACAGCGATTACAAGAGCCAAGGAGACTTTGATTATGATCGGAGAAAAAGAAGCTTTACAACGCGGAATTTATGGAAAAGAACCGCCAAGAAAAACTTGGATGAAACAATTTTTGCAGGAAATTGAAACAACTCCAGAAGATAAATTTCTCACAATCGAAGATTTTTTGTAAAACGCGGTAATTGATTGCAAAAGAAAAAATAATGTTGTATAATACCCGTATAAATCGATGCGAAAGATAAGTAGAAGATTGTTTCTTCTTCAGAGAGCCCGGGATTGGTGAGACCGGGTGGAAAAACGACTTCGAAGCTCCTTTCAAGAGATGTGAAAAACATCCGCAATTCTGCGTTATGGATGAAGAGTGCTAGATATCTAGAACAAAGGTGGTACCGCGATCAACAATCGTCCTTTACTTATAAAGGATGATTTTCTTTTTTGTGTGGAGGAGTAATTATGAAATACATGAGTGGCAACGAAATCAGAAAAATGTGGCTTGATTTTTTCAAAACAAAAGGCCATTCCATTGAAAAGGGCGCGTCGCTGATTCCGAATGACGATCCGACTTTGTTATGGATGAATGCCGGAGTTGCGGCGTTAAAAAAATATTTTGATGGTTCCGTGATTCCCAAGAATCCACGCATCGTCAACGTCCAAAAATGCATCCGGACCAATGATATCGAGTTTGTGGGAAAAACCGCAAGACATCACACCTTTTTTGAGATGCTTGGCAACTTTTCGATTGGAGACTACTTCCGCAAAGAAGCGGTAACCTGGGGATTCGAGCTGTTGACAGATGAGAAATGGTTCGGATTTGACAAGAATCTGTTATATATGACAGTCTATCCTGATGATGAAGAAACCAAAGATCTTTGGATTTCTCTAGGCATCGACCCAACTCACGTTGTTAAAACCGAAGAAAACAATTTTTGGGAAATCGGTGAAGGTCCTTGCGGACCATGCACTGAGATTTTTTATGACAGAGGTGAGGAATACGGAGATTTCGGAGTTGATGCGATTAGAGATAATATCGAAAACGAACGCTATATCGAGATCTGGAATATTGTGTTCTCACAATATAATGCCAAACAAGGTTATGGACGTTCTGAATATCCTGAACTGCCAAACAAAAACATTGATACCGGCTGCGGCTTGGAAAGAATCACTTCAGTGATCCAAAACGCCAAAACCAACTATGAAACCGATCTGTTCATGCCAATCATCAAAAAAATCGAAGCAATCTCGGGTATCGACTATCATGGCCAAATGGCTTTCAAGGTCATTGCCGATCATATCAGAACCGTTACTTTCGCTATCGCGGATGGCGCAATTCTGTCAAATGAAGGCAGAGGCTACGTTTTGAGAAGACTTCTCAGGAGAGCTGTGAAATATGGTAAAAAACTTGGTATAGAAAAACCATTCATGGATCGACTTGTAGAAATAGTAATCAAGGTAATGAAAGATTTCTATCCCTATATCAATGATCAATTAGAAATTATCAAGAAAATCATCTCCCAGGAAGAAACCAAATTTCTTGAAACCTTGTCCTTTGGTGAAAAGCGTTTTGAAACAATCGCGCTTTCAAGCAAGGACAAGTTGATTTCCGGAGCAGATGCTTTCCTGCTATATGATACTTTTGGGTTTCCAATCGAATTAACATTGGAGTACGCTGAAGAAATCGGATATAATGTCGATGTAACAGGGTTCGCGCTGAAAATGGAAAAGCAGAAAAACCGGGCGAGGAACGCTCGAAAAGACATTCAATCAATGAAATCGCAAAATGAAGAGTACATCGATTTCTTGGTAAAAAGTGAATTTGTCGGGTACGAAACGCTCTTACAAGAAACTAAAATCATTAAAGTTTTTGACAAGGGAATAGTGTTGGAAAAAACGCCATTTTACGCGACTTCCGGTGGACAAGTAGCTGACACGGGCGTAGTATTTAATGAAGCTTTCTCGTTAAATGTCATCGATGTAACAAAACTACCCAACGGTCAGTTTTTACATGTGGTTGAGACAATTGAGGGCGAAGTGGAAGAAAATGCCATAGTCATTGCCAAGGTTGATGAACAAAGACGAAAACTGATAACTTACCATCACTCGGTCACACATCTTTTGTTTAAGGCAATGCGGGATCTTTTGGGACCGCACGTATCCCAACAAGGAAGCCAAGTGTCAAACGAATCTTTGCGATTCGATTTTAATCACTATGAAATGATCTCTGATGAAATAATTCTGCAACTCGAGTTTACAGTTAGAAAAATGATTGCTAAACACTACGAAACGAAAACTGAAATCATGACCGTCGAAGAAGCGGTAAAAAAAGGTGCTATTGCTGAATTTGGTGAGAAATACGAAGACTTGGTTCGCGCTGTCGACCTGAAATACACATTGGATCTTTGTGGCGGAACCCATGTCAAAGATCTTCATGATATAGGTGATTTTGCGATTCGGGCTTTGTATTCAATCGGTTCAGGAATCTATCGAATCGAAGGCCTGGCAAATACGAGTGTCAATAATCTCAAGGATGCATTTATAAACACTGACCAGGACATTGACAATATCAAGAAAAAGCTTGAGATTTTACATAATTCTGCCGTGTCTGAAGGAATAGTTTTGTCATATGATTTACCTGAGTCCGAGTCCTTTATTGGCAGTTATCAAGATGTCATCAATAAAAGAAATCAATTCACGCAAACGCAACTTGCCGCAAAAGAGTTTGAAAAAGAATACCTTAGACTTATGCAAAAAGTGAAAGAGGTCGACACTGCTGATTTTCTGGCACTGGCAAAAAACAATGTGATCATCGCCAAAGCGGAAAATATTGAGATTGACCAATTGAAACAATTGGTTGACAATCTGATGAATGAATTGAAGAATGGATTCGTGCTTGTAGCTTCGATTCTTGAAAATAAAGTATTATTTGTCGCAAAAAGCTCCGAACCATCAATCCATGCCGGTAATATGGTCAAACTGGCAGCTGTGATCACTGGTGGAAATGGCGGCGGACGTCCCGATTTCGCCCAAGCGGGGGGAAAAGACATATCCAAGGTCGACGAAGCCTTAACAAAAGTCCGGGAGCAAGTCAAATGAGATACATGGGACTTGACCTCGGGTCAAAAACACTGGGAATTTCGTTTTCAGATCCAAGTGGCATCATTGCCAACGCCTATGGGACTTTCACATTTTCAGATGGTGCCTATCAGGAAGCTATCAATCATACACTAGGCTTGATCATCAGCCAAAAGGTTGGCAAAGTCGTCCTCGGTCATCCGAAAAACATGGATGGATCAAGCGGATTTCAGGCAAAAATATCCGAAAACTTCAAGTTGGAGCTTGAAAATAACACAACTGTTCCAATTGTGTTGTGGGATGAAAGACTTACTACCAGGATCGCAAACCAGACGATGTTCCAAACAAAAACAAAACGCAAAGATAAAAAACATAAAGTCGATCAATTGGCGGCGACTGTGTTATTACAAAGCTATTTAGATAGCGGAAAGTAGGATGTTATGGAAAATGAAAAAGAATATTTGTTGGTGACAGACGAAAACGGAAATGAAATCGAATGCGAAATTATCATGACTTTCTCTTCGGATGAGTTCAACAAATCATATGTTGTATATCAAATCAAAGACGACGAATCAGGCGAATATTACGCAGCCAGCTACAACCCTGAAGACGATGATGAAGGCAAACTCTTGGAAGTCGAGTCAGACAAGGAATGGGACTTGATCGAAGAAGTTTTGGAAAGTTTTCTTGAAGACGGCGAAGAAAAAGACGAAGAAGAAGACGAAGTCGAAACCGAAGAAGATGAAGTAGACGATGAGGAAGACGAAGAATTAGAAGCAAAGTAAGAATATGTTGGTGAGGTAAGTGGAACAATCATATTTATCAGATCTAAACATCAAACAAGATCCTCCGATTCTAGCTAAACTGAGACTTTACGCAACTGAAAAACAAATCCCGATTATTCAGGAAGACGGAATGCACCTTTTGGTCCAACTCTTGATAGCGTCAAATGCCAAAACAGTTTTGGAGCTTGGCAGCGCAATCGGATATTTTGCTATTGCCGTGGCACTGCTAGCGAAAGTGCAAGTGGTTACCTTGGAGATTGATCCAGAAATTACAGAAATTGCCAAACGGAACATCTCTGAGGCTGGTTTACTTGAACAAGTGAAAATTGTGAACACTGATGCTTTGAATTTTAACCCGGAAATGCTGGGGAAATTCGATCTTATATTTATTGATGCTGCCAAAGCGCAATACCAGAAATACTTTGAAAAGTATGAACACTCAGTTAACAAGGGAGGCATCATTGTCTCTGACAACTTGTTATTTCGCGGACAGGTCGAAAGACCAGAAACAATCATTTCCAGAAACCGAAAACAACTGGTAAATAAAATCAAGAAATATAATTCCTGGTTAAAGGACAAAACCGGATTTCTAACGTATTTTTACGAAATTGGCGATGGTATCGCCATCTCGATTAAATTATAAGGGGTTATCATGAAAATTGTCGTTACTCTGAAAAATATTGAAGAGATTCCTGAACTCATCCATCTCGGTGCGGATGTATTTTTGCTTGAGTCAAATACATATACCAGGGCGGCAAAATATCCTTTCTCACTCGAAGAAATCATTGATATTGCAAAAACAATCCACAAAAAAAAGAAAAAAACCTATATATTACTGAACACTTTCATCCATGAACAAGACATCGAGGGCATCAGATCTTTTCTAAGTGCGCTAGACAAGTCTAAAGTTGAAGCTTTCGTATGTTATGATTTTAGTTTGATCATTATCGCGAAAGAACTGAACATGGAACAAAAGATCATCTATCAGCCTGGAACGATGAATACTCACCCGAAAGACATGGCCATCTTCAAAGATTTGGGAATCAAAGGGATTACTATTTCCCGAGAAATCACCTTTGCGGAAATCTGTGAGTTTTTCCAGGAAAACGAAAAATTGGAACTTTCACTGTCCGGACACGGCTATCAGGAAATGTTCTATTCCAAACGAAAATTGCTTGAGTCTTTCATGCTTTCTCAAAAAAAACATGAATTTGGGGTCATTCCAGACGCTTTTTTCCAAATCAGAGAAAAAATGCGACCCGATTCATACTTTCCGATTTTCGAAGATGGATTCGGCACCCAGATATATCGCGGGAAAAAGTTGGCTTCATTTGATTTTATCGAGTGGATGGAACCTTATATACAAGATTTTTTCATTGAAAGAAGATTTATTTCCGATCAGGAATATTACGCTTCAATCAAAGCTTATGCTCTGAAAGATTATGTTCCATTCACCAAAGAATATGGCAGTGAATACGATACCGGATTCTTCATGCAAAAAACCGAAAAGATCAAGGGTGATCTCTGATGAAGCCTGAATTGCTGGCACCAGCCGGTGACTTGGAAAAAGTCAAAATCGCCTTGTTGTATGGAGCCGACGCAGTCTATATCGGCGGAAAAACATTCTCGCTTCGTGCCAGAGCTTCCAAATTCGGTGTTAACGATATCTTTGAAGCAGTAAACTTCGCCCATAAGCTTAAGAAAAAAATCTATGTTACATGCAATATTGTTCCCCACAGTGAAGATTTGAAAGAGCTTGATGATTATCTGCTTGATCTCGAAAGGATCAATGTGGATGCCATTATCGTATCTAATCCTTATGTGCTCAAACGGGCTCAGGAATTGACCGATTTGGAAATCCATGTCTCCACTCAGCAATCAGTCACAAATAGCATAGAATGTGAATATTGGTTTTCAAACGGCGCAAAAAGAATTGTATTGGCAAGAGAGCTTACAGTTGAGGAAATCGCCAGTATAAAAGAAAAGACTAATGCAGAACTGGAAGTGTTTATCCATGGAGGCATGTGTGTTTCCTATTCGGGCAGATGTACATTATCGAATGTCATGTCACTCCGTGATGCGAACCGCGGCGGCTGCGCTCACAGTTGCAGATGGGAATATGAATTATTAAAAAATCAGGAACTGATTGCATCTGACTTTCAAATGGCTTCAAAGGACCTTGCGGCTATCGAGTTTGTTCCGCGCCTGATTGACATTGGGGTTGATTCCTTGAAAATTGAAGGCAGGATGAAATCCATCCATTATATTGCGACTATCGTCCACGCCTATAGAAGATTAATCGATGATTATCTAAAAGACAGCCTTCAGCCGATGGAAATATATGAAAACGAGATTAAGAAAGCCGAGCACAGACCTACTGGATCTGGATTTCTAAAATCAGGTTCTTCATCGGAACAACAACTGTATAAAGTACATCAGGAAGAACATGTCAAAGAATTTTGCGGTATTGTAATCTCATATGATCATTTACACAAAAAAGCACTAATTGAACAAAGAAATTTCTTTACCATCAATGACACCATCGAAATCTTTAGTCCTGACCGCGAGACGATGCAAATCAAAATCGGTAGCATCCAGTCAGAAAACAAAGAAGAACTTGATGCTGCTAGACATCCATTGCAAAAAATTATCATTGATTCCGATATACCATTGAAACCATATGATTTGTTAAGAAGGGTGATAGAATGAAAAAACCTGTCATAATCGCAGTAGCCGGAGGTTCATCTTCCGGAAAAACCACTGTGGTGAACAAGATTCTGGATAATATTGGCGATTATCCTATCATAGTCATCAAACATGATGATTACTATAAAGACCAATCCGAAATGAGTTTGGAAGCAAGAAGAAAGGTCAATTATGACCATCCCCTATCGCTTGATAACGATTTGTTCTTTGAACATCTAACTAAACTAATCCAGGGAGAATCGGTTGAGAAACCTACATATGATTTTGTGCTGCTTACCCGGGCAGAAAAGACCGAAATCATCAAACCAGCGAAAATCATTATTTTGGAGGGAATCTTGATCTTGGAAGACGAAAGAATCCGAAATCTCGCCGACATCAAAATATTTGTCGAAGCCGACGATGATTTAAGATTTATCCGCAGACTTAACCGAGATACAAAAGAGCGTGGAAGGACCCAGGAAAGCGTTATTGAACAGTATATAACCACCGTCAAACCAATGCACTTTGCCTTCGTGAAACCGACGAAACGTTATGCCGATATAATCATCCCCAACGACTATTATCATGACGTCGCCGTTGATTTAATCAAAGCAAAAATATTATCTATCTTAAACAAATAATATATGCTATAATAAATACCACTAAACGTTAGGAGACAAGAAACATGGAAAACACTTATAAACTCACAGAACAGGGATTTGAAAAATTAAAAGAGGAATTGACACATTTAAAAGATGTTGACAGAAAACAGAACCTTGAGGCTTTAAAAGAAGCCAGAGCTCAGGGCGATTTGACTGAAAATGCCGATTATGATGCTGCGCGAGATGAACAAGCCAGGATCGAAGCCAGGATCAAAGAAGTCGAAAACATTCTGAAACATTCCGAAATCATCAGCAATTCCAACAATTCCAAAACCATCTTGATCGGCAAAACCGTCAGAATTAAATTCATTGAAAATAACCTTGAACGGGAATTCACGATCGTTGGTCATTTAGAAGCTAATCCTTTACATGGGAAGATCTCAAATGAATCGCCAATCGGAAAAGCTCTTATTGGCCGCAAAAAAGGCCAAGTAATCAACTATAAAGCTGAAACCGGTACGGAAATTTCCGTTGAAATAATCGATATTAAATAACGAGAAAATGAGAATTTTCTCTTTTTTCTTTTGGGAGTGGTAAAATGATCGGAATTATTGGCGCATTAGACGTCGAACTGGAGTTTTTATTCTCGAATTTTAGTTTGGATAAAACCGAAACAATAGCTGACAAAACGATTTATTCAGGCAAGATGTTTAACCAAGAAGTGATTATTGCCAAATCAGGCATTGGCAAAGTGAACGCAGCTTTGACGACAACTTTGGTCTGTTCGCTTTACAAACCGGATTATATTATCAACATCGGTGTCGCAGGCGGATTAGACAAAACAAAAACAGGCGATATCGTTTTGGCCAACGGCATTGCCTATTTTGATGTATCCTTGACAGACATCGATGAAATTCCTTTTGGCAAAATGGGAAATGATCCTTTGTTGCTAGAAACTGATAGACTGTTATTTGCCAAGGCGAAACGAGTATTCATGAAACATAATATTCCTTTTCAAATCGGTAACGTTGTAACTGGTGACAGATTTGTTGTTAACAAAAATGTTCTTTCCGACATTATGAGCGAAGTCGATGACATCCAAGCTTGTGAGATGGAAGGTATGGCGGTAGCCATGGTGTGTCACAAATTCAAGATTCCTTTTCTTTCCGTTCGCGGAATCAGCGATGTTTTAGATGATTCCGACCAAGGGGAGAAATTCAGAGTGTCCGTCAGAGATGTAGCCAAGAACACGATTAGGTTCGTACTAGCTTTTCTCGAGGAACAAAATGAATAATATATTGCTTGGAAACAAGGAAGTGGTTTTGGAAATAATCAAAAAACCAATCAAACACACATATATCCGTGTTAAGGACAAAAACCATCTGCTCGTTTCAACGAGCAAAAAGGCTCTGGATTCGGATATTGTTCAACTGTTGGAAAAAAACAAACAAAAAATCGTGAGAATGCTGGAATCGGTTGAGAATAAACCGGTTTATACTTATGATAAAACGACTCTATTCGGAGTTATCTATCCAATTGAAAAATTTGTTGCCTCCAGAAGCAAAGTCATTCTTGAAGATAACTGCATTAAAGTATATGGACAAAGATTTGATTTGCAAATCAGAGCCTTGGAAAAGTTTTACCAGAAGCAAGTCATACAAACGGCAAACACACTTCTTCTCAAGTTGCATTCGTTGATGAATCACGACATTGATTTCCAAAGTATAAAGATAAAAAGCCAGAGGATGAAAAGCATGCTTGGCAATTGCAATCGCATCAAGCGTACTATCAAACTGAACAGCGTTCTTGCCAGGTATGAGATGAAATATCTTGAAGCAATTTTGATTCATGAATTGGTACATTTGAATGTTTCCGGACATCAGGCGAACTTTTACCGACTGTTATTGAAATATGTTCCAAACTATAGATCAATAAAAAGAGAATTGGTTGCGATATTGAAGCAAAGCGAGGTGTGAAAATGGGTTTTTTACCAATTAATCGAGACGAAATGATTAATTCAGGGATTGAAAAACCCGATTTTGTCTTTGTTTCCGGAGATGCCTATTGCGACCATCCTTCCTTTGGTACTGCGATAATTGCCAGAATGCTCAACCGACATGGATATTCGGTATGTATACTCTCTCAACCTGATTTCATAAATCCGGAAGCGTTTCTGGAGTTCGGCATTCCGAGACTCGGATGGCTTGTTTCCAGCGGTAACATCGACTCGATGGTCAATCATTATTCAGTCAGCAAAAGAAGACGACAGACTGATTCATACACTCCAGGAGGAAAGATTGGCAAAAGGCCAGACAGGGCAGTTATCAAATATGCCAACATCATAAGGCTTATTGATGAATCTGCCACGATTATCCTTGGAGGCATCGAGGCTTCGCTGCGCAGATTTGCACATTACGACTATTGGTCAAACAAGGTCATGAAAAGCGTTTTGCTTGATTCTTTGGCTGATATAATCGTATACGGAATGGGCGAGAAAGCAATTGTCGAGATTGCTGACAGCCTTGACAGCGGACTCGATGTATCCGATTTGGTCTTTATCAGGGGTACGGTGTTTAGGACAAAATCTTTTGAAACGTTGCCTCAAAGCGCAATAATGTTACCAAGCTACAAGGAAATCAATTCCTCCAAGCAAGCCTATGCCAAAAGTTTTATGATTCAATCAGAAAACACAGATTATATCAATGCCAATATCCTAGTTGAAAATTATGATGACATATATGTTGTAGGAAATCCTCCTCAGCCGCCCTTGTCAAGATTTGAGTTGGACCAGGTCTATGAGCTTCCTTTCATGCGCGAGGCACATCCGTTGCTTGAAAAGCAGGGACATATCGGCGCAATGGATGAGATCAAATTCAGTATTACAGCCAACAGAGGCTGTTATGGCGGCTGTTCGTTCTGTGCATTAACGATGCATCAAGGCCGGATCATCCAGTCTAGAAGCAAACAATCAATCATTTCCGAGGCAAAAAAGATTGTCTCTGACCCGGAATTTAAAGGTTATATCCATGATGTTGGCGGACCTACTGCCAATTTCTATGAGAAAGCATGTCAGAAGCAAGACAAATATGGAGTATGTCAGTCTCGCCAATGTATCGGAGACATTGCCTGTCCACAACTTGAGATAAGTCATGAAAACTATCTTGATATTTTGCAATCTCTCAGACAAATCGAAGGTGTAAAGAAAGTCTTCATACGCAGTGGAATCAGATATGATTATCTGATGTATGACCCAGACAAAACTTTCTTTAAGGAATTGGTCCAGCATCACATTTCCGGGCAACTGAAAGTCGCCCCGGAACATGTATCCCCAAATGTTCTGGAAAAAATGTCCAAACCGAAACAGGAATTATTCGATGCTTTTGTCAAAGAATATAACAAATTGAATGATATATATGGCAAAAACCAATATCTTGTCCCTTACTTCATGAGCTCTCATCCCGGTTCGACGCTTAAAGACGCCGTGATGCTGGCTGAGTATATCCGTGACATGGGTTACACTCCTGAACAAGTGCAGGACTTTTATCCTACACCGATGACTTTGGCGACCGCCATGTTCTATACAGAACTTGATCCGCGGACAATGGAGCCATTGTATGTGGCAAAAAAGTCCCATGACAAAGCAATGCAAAGAGCTCTTATTCAATATAAAAATCCAAAAAACTGGGCTTTGGTAAAAGAAGCACTTGTCAAATGTGATCGGCAGGATTTGATCGGGCTCAAAACGGAATGTCTGATTAGACAGACACCGCCAAGAAGAGGAAGATTTAAATATTAATTTCTGCATAGGTTATTTTGTAAACAGATATTTGCGGATTGTCCAATATTAATGATGCAAAACAAAAAAAATGGACTTTTTCGGAAAAATCCAGTATAATAATAGTTAAAGTTCGGAGGTATTACTTGTATGGATTGGCTTTTTAAAAATGAGTGCTTTTATCCGGATGATTACCAAAAAACGGTATATGATATCGATTATCCCGTTTTGCTTGATAAAGGCATAAAATTGATTCTAATCGATTTGGATAATACCTTGATTCCGTATGATGAATCAGAACCAAACGAAAAAATATACGATTTGTTCAAACAAATCGAGACATTAGGTTTTAAATCGGTAATCATTTCCAATAATCATCTTCCCAGAGTCAAGTATTTTTCCGATAAACTGAAATCGCCTTATATCGCGAGCGCAAAAAAACCTTTGAAATCAGGTTTTATTAAGGCTTTGTTGTTCTTCCCGGAAATCAAAAAAAATGAAGTTTGTGTAATCGGCGACCAATTCATGACAGATGTTCTTGGCGCCAAAAGAAGCGGGTTGATGGTTATCGTTGTCGACGCCATAAAACGCAAAGCAGAGAAATGGTATACTAGGATCAACCGTAGACTGGAAAAAAGAGTTTTATCTAGAATGAAGAAATTTCATAATGCATTTTATCAACAACTACACTTAGAAGAAAAGAGGTAAAAAATAATGACGGAATTATATTGCAAGGGTTGTGGAGCTTTAATTCAACATGAGAATAAAACTTTACCCGGCTATATTTCCGATGTTATTTTGGAAACGGACGATTCGAAACAACTATTATGCCAAAGATGTTTCCGGCTTCGTAATTACAGCGATGTTATAACTCCCAGTCTCTCAAACGACGAATATTTGACCGTGATCAATAAAATCAGCAAGGAAAATGCCTTGATTGTTAAAATCGTCGATATTTTTGATTTTACCGGTTCCTTTGTGCCGGCTATCAAGCGATTGACAGGAAACGAGGACGTAATCCTTGTCGGCAACAAAATGGACCTGTTGCCAAAAAACGTCAAACCGGAACGGATTCTCAACTGGTTGAAGCAGATGCTTGCTTTTGAAGGCTTCACGGTTCTTGACAGCATCTTGATTTCAGCCAAATACGGTCAGAACCTTGATGAATTGATGGATCTAATCGAAAAATACAAAGGCAAACGCAACGTCTATATCGTTGGATCTTCTAATGTGGGCAAATCAAAAATCATCAATCAGATTTTGAAACGCTACTTAGGATATCCAACTGATGTCATCACTGTGTCTTCAAGTCCCGGTACGACAATCGGGTTAATCGGATTTCCTTTGCTTGACGGCACGATGATTTTCGATACTCCCGGAGTTATCAACAAGCATCAATACACATATTATCTGACAAGACCTTCATATAAGATCACCGTTCCAAAAAAAGAGATTAAACCACTTGTCTTTCAACTGAACGAAGGTCAGACCTTGTTTTTTGGCGGTTTGGCGAGACTAGACATCATCAATGGTGAAACCGGTGACAGAGTCAATGTCGTCACATACTTTGCAAATACCTTGAATATCCACCGGACCAAAACACAAAAAGCGGATGAGCTCTATGAAACAAAATTGTATTCGCTGCTTACGCCGCCGTTCAACGAAGAAGAAGGGGTTCCCAAGTGGGTTTTCCATGAATTCAAAATTCGCGATAATATGAAATATGACATCGTGTTTTCCGGACTTGGATTCGTCACAATCAGGGCTCCGTTCTATGTCAGGGCCTACGCTCCGTTTGTCGTCGGGATCTTCACAAGACCCGCAATCATTTGATCTATGGACTTTGATGAAATATATTTATTAGTCAAAGGCAGACTTTCAAAGGATCCTTCCCGGCTTGAACATGTGGAGATGTGTTGTAAAACAGCCGAAAACCTTGCGAAAGTCCATCATGCGGACCGTGACAAGGTCAGAATTGCTGCTCTGCTTCACGACGTGACAAAGCTTGATAGCGAACAGGATCAAGTCGAGGCAATCAAACGCTGTTTCGGAGAAGCTTATCAACATAAATATCCGAAAAAACTTTGGCATTCGCTTAGCGCAGTTTGCTATGCGAAAGAGGTGTGCAACGTTCAAGATGAGGATATCCTGAATGCGATTCTCTATCATGCCACCGGACGTCCCAACATGTCACTTGTCGAAAAAATTGTTTATGTGAGTGACAATATTGAACCGGGAAGAACACATGTGACTGAGGCCATGCGGGAATTGGCCATGAAAGATCTCGACCGTGCACTTCTTCAAAACATGGACGCCAAGTATCATTATCTGAAAGCAAAAGGAATGAAAGTCGTATCTTTGACTGAAGATGCGATCCAATACTATAAAAACCAAGAAGGAGGGCATTAATGAGCGAACGACTTAAAAAAGTTGTCGATGCCTTACAAAATCTTATTTTGAAGGATATCCGCATATATGATTTTCGCGGTTTTTCTCCTTTTTTTGATTATCAAATCATTGCTTCCGCCAGCAATGAGCGACAGGTTCACGCCGCAATCGACCATTTGAAGCATGCACTTTCCGATCAGAAATATTTTCAGGTCGAAGGTCAGGAATCAAACCGGTGGTTGTTGTTTGATTTTGGCGACATCATTGTGCATGTGATGCACAAGGAAGAACGGGAATACTATCAATTTGAAAAACTGTTCATGGGCAGGGAAGAAATCCTTGCAGAGGACTTGTAACCATGGATTATGATTTATTGGCAACGTTTTACGACGCGTTCATCGATCCTTTGGTTTACCAGAAGTATTTACGATTACTTGACAAATACACATCCAAAGGGACACTTCTTGATATTGGATGCGGAACAGGCGCATTATCTTTAAAATTGGCAAAAATCGGATTTAAAGTGATGGCAACCGATCTTTCCGAGGAAATGTTGCAAATTGTCAATATGCGTGCTAGGAAAGAAAAAGTTGACTTAGAAATCGGTGTATATGACATGCTGGATCCAATCACGATGAAATTCGACACGGTCGTGGCCTCGATGGATGTTATCAACCATTTGGCCGATCTTGAAGATGTCGAATTTGGGTTTACAAATATATACGATGCTTTGAATCAAAACGGTGTTTTCATTTTTGACATCTTAAGTGCGGAATACATTGATATGCTTGACGGCTATAAGGAAGATGACGAAGAATTTAATTTTCACTGGGAATCGAACAAAGGTGAAAAGGAACACAGTATTATCCATACGATTACAATGACTCTGGACGAGGAATTACATGAGGTCAAGATTTTCGAAGAAACCCACGATGCGCTCTTATACGAACAAATCGCCAAAAAAATCGGTTTTCAGGTTTTGGAGACGTTATGTTTGCCTGAAAGAACAATCTTCGTAATGCATAAATCAGAATAAAGAAAATATAGTTAGCCAACGTATAATATGTTCGAGGTGATACATGTGTTCCCGTTCATAAAAAAATACGTCGGCTTTTTTTTGTTGTTTGGTGGCATTATTGGCATTGGCGCGATCAACCTGGTCAAAACCAACGCCGGTGAAGATGTGTCTGTGTCGACAAACTTCACTACATTTAGCACTACGACAACATCAAAGCAAATTGCGGTGGGTGAACTTGCTCAAACAAGAAATACAACTTACAGCGTGGTTTATGTCGATATCAAAGGTGCGGTTGTAAGTCCTGGAGTATACATCTTGGATTCAGGAACCAGAATTTTCCAAGCATTGATACTAGCAGGAGGTGTAAAAGCAAACGCCGATACATCCAGTATCAATCTGTCTCAGGAAGTCTTTGACGAAATGGTCATCTATGTTCCGGAAGTCTTATCGAAAATAACACAAACAACTGAAAGTAGCAGCACGATTTGTGTGCAAATCAGAGGTGAAGTCAAAAATCCGAAAGTGTATTACATTCCTGAAGCTTCGACTTTAGCGAATTTGATTAATTTAGCAGGCGGATTGACAGACGCGGCTGATATTTCCAAACTGAACTTTTCTGCGACACTTTGTTCTGGATACAGCATTGAGATTCCTGCCTACGAAAAATACTCGGCTCTAGGAGAGGAAACTGATTCAAAACTGACGGATATCAATGATGATTTAATTGATATTAATTCCGCCAACCTGGATGAATTGATGTCGTTGAAAGGTATCGGTATGGTCCTGGGACAAAGAATCATCGATTATCGGGCTGAATATGGAGGATTTTCCGCTAAAGAGGATATCATGTTTGTTTCCGGAATCAAGGAATCTATCTATGAAAATATCAAAGACCATATTAAAGTCGGAAACTGGTAAATTTATCCACACAGCAATCTTTCTTGTGCTGTTTGTAAAAGGATTGACCGATTTTGTATTTTTTATTTTGTTCTTGATTGATTTGTTGTTTTTATGGAAACAAGAACGCAAATTATTGTATCTGGGTCTAATCATGGCAATGTTTGTCGGTGCGAGATTGATTTGGCAAAATAGCCAAAGTTTCGATAATACTTCAACCTCACTTAGCGGTACAATTTCTGAGGTTGAGACTAATCGAACCCTGATCAATGCCAAATACAAATTCTATTTATACTTTTCAGATATGCCTTCCTTGAAACCCGGTGATGTAGTCGAGGTGAGAGGAAGGTTTTTTTCGTTCGAGTCGAAAGAGATTCCCCATGCTTTCAATTATGATCAATATCTTGAAGCCAAGGGAATCAAGGGTAATTTCATGGTAGATTCTATCGTGGTAACAAATCATAAGTTTCATCTGGGCTTTTTCGAATATCAAGCGAAGAAATATCTTGACCAAAAATTTCCCGAAACTGCGAAAAAGTATTTATATTTAATGATTTTGGGCGATGATTCAGCGCTTCAGGATTCGGAAATAACAAATCTGACTAACCTTGGCATCTCGCATTTGTTCGCAATTTCGGGAATGCATGTCGGCATGCTGGTGCTCTTTTTGGACAAGCTTTTCAAAAAACTGTATCTGCAAAAGAAACACCATCAGACATCAATCGGAATTTTTCTAATCTTATACAATTTGATAACCGGGTTCAAAGTTTCGATTGTGAGGGCAACGATCCAAACCATCTCCATTTTCTTTTTGGCAGACAAGGAAAATGGTCTCTCCCGATTGGATGTTTTGAGTTTGTTGTTGGTTTGCATGCTGGTAATCAATCCATTTTATTTGAATCAAGTTGGCTTTACGCTAAGCTATTTGATCAGTTTCTGTATTTTGCTCGGACGTGATTTCATTGCCCACGAGAACAGGTTCATGCAGATCCTGAAGCTGACAGTGCTGGCGAACCTTTTTGCAATGCCTGTCATTTTGGAAATCAATAAAAGCTTTGGTATTTTGACCATTCCAGCCAATCTTTTTTTTATCGAATTTGTGCAGATTATTTTTTTGCCTGTATCTTTTGTGGCGCTGTTCTTTCCACTTTTTTCCCAAAGCTATATTTTCGCATGTCAATTGTTCGAAAATTGCGTAGAGTTTTGTTCATCGATAAATATGCTTATTGAATTCAACTTCCCTGGGACTATTAGTAAAATGCTGTTCTATTTATGTCTTTTCGGATTCTTTTCCGGTTGGAGAAATAAAGAAAAAATGGCAAAATATTTGCTATTGTCAGTGTGTGTAATTGTCATGTCTCTGATCAATAATCCTTTTGTCAGCGAAGTATTGGTCTTCGACATCGGACAAGGTGATGGAATCTACATAAATTCAGGAGGGTGCAAAATGCTTATCGACACTGGGCCTGGTGATGATTACGATAGTCTTTTGGCATATTTTAAGGGTGAGAACATCCACAAGTTGGATCTCTTGGTGATTACTCACATGCATGAAGATCATTATGGCGAGGCCAATGACTTGTTGGAAGTACTATCGATTAATACACTTGTAATAAACAAAGAGTCAAATCTTATATTCCATGATAAGACAATAATACCGAAACTTGGCGACAAGCTTGTCTGTGGGAATCTTGAATTTGATGTTTTAAACGCTTATCAGGGCTATGCAAACGAGAACAACAACTCGATTGTGCTATCAGGAATGATTGGAACTGATAAATGGCTATTCATGGGTGATGCGGAGATTCCGATTGAAACTGAAATGCTAAACAATTATGAATTGGCTTTTGACATTGTAAAAGTCGGCCACCACGGCAGTGATTCATCATCTTCAAATCGGTTCGTGGAAACGATTAACGCCAGGTATGCTTTAATTTCTGCAGGCAAGAACGCTTTTGGTCATCCCAGTCTTGGGGTAATCGCTCTCTGGAAAAATCAAGGAACGGACGTTATTATAACCAAGAGCTCTGGAACGATATCTTTCTTGTACTATCCTTTTTTCACCAAGCCGTTTGTTCGTTTGCCGAACAATGCAAAGATTTGGCCAAAACAGATATATTCTTTTTTCGGACTGTGAATAATAACTACCTATTTATAAAGATGCAAAAATATGTTAAAATATTCCTTGGTGATAATATTGGAACAGATATTGTTTGTGCTTTCCGGAACCGATCATTATTTGCTCAAGCAGAAGACAGATGAACTATTGACAAAATTCAAGATCGACCGGATGGATTTGGAAACCTACGATATGGAAGAGTCTTTTTTACAAGATGCCATCGACAATGCGATGACGATTCCTTTCCTTTCGGAAAAAAAGGCAGTGGTTCTCACCAATGCCTCGTTTATGTCTGCCGTAAAACCAAATAAAGAATTGGAGCATGATTTCACTCGTTTGGAAGATTATATCAAGAATCCCAATCCCACCACGCTTTTGATTATTTTGGCTCCGTATGAAAAACTTGATGTGAGAAGAAAAATCGTCAAGCTGATCATGGATCACTTTGAAGTGATTTCCTGCAATCCGGACAAAAACAAAGATGTATTCCAGGAAATAAAGGATATGCTCGCCAAACATCTTCTTAAAATTGATGCGAATGCCTTGCAAGTGTTTGTGAGCAGAGCCGGAAACGACCGGGAAATGATGTTCAACGAACTTGATAAACTAATCAATTACGCTTATGGATATGACACGATTTCGGTTGAAATGATCAAAGAGGTCGTATACAAGAATCCTGAAGACCATATTTATCAGCTTGTCAATGCCGTTATCGAGGATGACAAACAGATGATGATTGCCATCTACCGTGAATTGCTTGAATCAAACATCGATCCAATGTGGATGATTAGCGCCATCATCTCCAAATTCCAGGAAATTCTTTACACAAAAGAATTGATCCGGATGAACTACAAATACGAAGACATAATGCACTATTTTGCCGCCAGCAAGGGCCGGACATATTACATTATGAAAAATGCCAATCAGATAACAGAAAATCAACTCGAATTTTTCTTGACCAAACTTGAAATTCTTGATTCCCAAATTAAAACCGGCCAGATTGACAAGCAGATTGGATTGGAACTATTTATCTTGAGGATGTATCAGTAACTGCTTTAGATATAAAGAAAAAAGCCAAAAGGCTTTTTTTCTTATAGATTTTTCACGTCTAGTGATAAACGCGATTTTTGTCGGGATGCATAGTTTTTATGATGAATTCCTTTTGAAACCGACTTGTCCAATTTCTTGAACGCAAAATTCAATGCTTCGACAGCGGCTTCTTTGTCCTTATTTTGAACAGCTGTTTCCACGTTTTTGAGCGCGGTCTTCAAAGAGGATTTGAACGAGGCGTTGGCCGAACGTCTTTTCTCATTGGTTAGAATGCGTTTCATTTGCGATTTGATATTTGCCATAGTATCACCTCCATTAACATCAGCGGTAATATTTTATCAAATTATGAGCAAAAAAGCAACTATGATATTTAATTATTTTTCGCACAGCCTTTTTCAAAACATTATTGACACTTCAGGGATTTTTAAATTCAAATCAGTAATTTTTTAAATTGATTTTTCTAGTTCAAGAGCTGACAAAATCCACTTGTTAGCTATTTGCCCGATATCAACTCCACTATTCCTGAAAATCCGCATATTTCCGGCATGATTGTCATTAAAAGTGCTAAACTACTTGAAAAAGCCTGGGAAAAACAAGTATAATCTATTTGTTAGAATATTTATCGATTTGTGATGATATATTAAAAGGATTTTTCTTTGAGATATTTAATCATTATCACTTTGTCTGATTTTAGTAGGAGGACTACGGATGAAAAAAATCGAACAGAAGTCATATCGAAAGAACGACATTATTCTTGATGGCGTGAGATATCTGATCGGAAACGGTTATTTTGGATACCGGGGAACATTGAGCGAATACACGAAAGCGGAAATGGTAGCGCTGAACCTCAACGGAATTTACGACCAAATGGGAGATTTGTGGCGGGAATCCGTGAATGCTTTCAATCCGCTCTATACAATTGTCCGTGTCAAGGATGTCGAACTGAATCCAACGAAAATCAAGCCTACCTCCCATAAAATCGGTATTGATATTGAAAAAGGGATGTTTTACCGCCAAACGGCATTCACCATCAAAGACAATCAAATCACTATCAGTTCGGAACGATTTGCGGATCAGAAAAACAAAGAACTGCTTTATGAAAAATATACGATTTTAGCGGAGTTGAATGTCAAAGTCGATATCTACTCCGGTATCGATCTGGATATCTACAACCTTTCCGGGAATCATCTGGAGATTGAAGATACGATTGATGAGGCCGACTTTTATTTTGTCAAGGCAAGAACCAAAGAATTGGGGCTTCCTGTAATCGTCGGAGAAACATCGACAAGAAACTTTTCGGCAGAAGGAACTCCTATCATCCAAAATCGCAAACTATTACGCCATTACCATTTGGAGCTCGAAGCGAAAAAGGAATATATCATTTATAAATTCGCGGGAGTGTGCCATACCCGGGATGACAGTTATGAATATCTTGACACCCTGATTACGAAAGCACAAAAAATCGGCTACAAAAAGCGATATGCTGAAAATGAGGATTTCTGGCGTGCCAGATGGAATGTAGCCCGGATCGAGATCACAGGAGACGAAGAAGCCAACACCGGCACAAACTTCTCTATTTACCAACTAATCAGTGCCAGGCCATATTCAGACAATGTATCCAGTCCTGCCAGAGGGCTTTCCGGACAAGTTTTCAAAGGTGCAGTGTTTTGGTATGCGGAAATATTCATGTTGCCGTTTTACCTGAACACGGATCCCGAAGCAGCTAGACATATGATAATGTATCGCATATTAGGCCTTGAAGGCGCTATGAAGAAGGCAAAGCAATATGGTTACCTTGGAGCCTTTTACGCTTGGGAAAGCCAAGAACATGGCTTTGATGCGTGTAGTGACTATAATATGACAGATGCCATGACGGGAGAGCCGGTCAGAACATATTTTAAGGAAAAACAAATTCACATCAATGGGGCTATGGTTTACGCCTTGGTCAAATATCTTGAAAGAACCGATGATGCCTCCGTGTTGTTTGCGGGTGGTATGGAAATGGTCATCGAATGCGCCAGATTTTATCTAGACTACCTTACCTATAACCGGGATACTAAAATGTATGAAGCGTTGTCTGTGATCGGACCGGACGAATATCACGAAAAAGTTGACAACAACGCCTATACGAATTATATGATCGATTACCTGTTTGAACAAACAGATATCTTACTTGATTATGCAAGAAGTCACGATTCCAAAAAAATAGCTCAGTTTATCAAGGAAAAAGACTGGACTCAAGACATAGTCAAAATCAGAACCATGCGGGAAAAACTGTATCTGCCATTGCCAAACGCGGATCATGTCATCGAGCAGTTCTCCGGTTATTTTGATTTGGAAGATACAACAGTCGAGGAATTGAAAAAGAAAACCAAACATCCCAATGAATACTTGGGTGGAGAAACAGGCTTGGCTACCCCAACTAAAATCATCAAACAGGCAGATATTGTGTCGCTCATGGCAATGTTGCCTAATAAATTCACTAGAGTAGTTAAAAAAGCTAATTTTGCGTATTATGAGCTCAAGACAGAACATGGATCGAGTCTTAGCGCCTCGATGCATGCATTGTTAGCCTGTGATGTCGGTAAACCAAATTATGCGTATCCTCATTTCATGAAGAGTGCTACCATTGATCTAGAAGGGACTGGCAAACAGTTTGCCGGAGGTCTCTATATCGGCGGCACCCACCTTGCCGCATGCGGTGGAGCCTATATTTCCTTGGTCTATGGATTCTGCGGATTGAAGCATCATAACTATTTGATCACCGCTGATACCAGACTTACCAGCAAAATCAAAGAAATCCACTTCAATGTCTTTGTCAAAAGCAGGCTTGCAAGCGTAAAAGTAACAAGTACGAATGCATTTGTCACTTGGGAGAAGCCCGAATGAATTTCTAAAGTTTTTTTACGTGGCAGTATTCTGCCACTTTTCTTTTGTAAATTGACTTATAACAAATTTTTATGTACAATATCAAACGGAGGTATATAATATGAAATCAAACAACCGACTTATTTTAGGAGTTCTTTTAGTGATTTTCGGCGTTGTCTTTTTACTTGATAGGCTTGATATCATCCCCATCAACATTTTCTTTGACGGCTGGTGGACATTGCTTTTGATCATCCCAGCACTCATTTCAATGTCAAAACAGGGAGTTTCTGTCGGAAACGCAATCGTACTGACGATAGGACTTTATTTCTTTATCGATGAAAGAGGCTGGAATTTCAAAGGCCTGTTCATGCCGGCAATTTTGATCCTGTTCGGTTTATACTTCATTCTCAGAAAGCGCTGATCATGTGTCTATTTTGCGACATATTGTTGAAAAGAGATAAGATAATTTACGAAAACGATCTGGCTTATGCCATCTTTGATAATTATCCGGTCACGAAAGGTCACGCTCTCATTATTTCCAAAAGACATTTCGAATCTTTTTTTGAAGCATCGCAAGCTGAACTTATGGCAATCGATGATGCTTTGAAAAATGTAAAAAAAATTCTTGACGATTCAATTCATCCCGATGGGTACAACCTCGGTATAAATCAAGGCTTGGCCTCGGGTCAAAGCGTGATGCATCTCCATGTGCACATGATTCCCAGGCATTTTGGCGATACTCCGAATCCGAGGGGTGGCGTCAGGGGCGTATTTCCTGATAAACAAAATTATGAATGATCAGGAAATTAAGGTGAAACCCATGGATTTGATTATAATCCCGATTGATAAGTTTAACGAATCGCAGTCGATCGAAATGCTACTTGCTTCATTTCACATTTCGCATAAGAAAATCAAAGCTTTGGAAATTGCCAACGCTTTGTTTTTAAATGGAAAGAATGCCAGTTTGACAGAAAGTTTATCATTGGGAGACAAACTGGAAATCGATATTGCTTCCGAAGAAAAACTCGATTATATTCCAGAATATGGAAAAATAACCTGTTTATATGAAGACGACTGGGTGTATATATTGGACAAACCTCCAGGAATTATCATCCATCCGGAATTCAAAACCGGAACCGGTACAATAGCCAATCTCGCTGCGGCTTTTCTCGAGGCAAGAAACATCGACAGACAAGTGAGATATTTGCATCGCCTTGACAAGGACACATCTGGTGCAATCTTGTTTGCCAAGCATTTTCTTGCGCACAGCTTTATTGACTACCACTGGAACCACATTGATGTCTCGCGAGAATATTTAGCTCTTGTCGAAGGCAAAATCGATAAAACGCAAGGAAAGATCGATTTGCCAATTGGCAAGGATCGACATCATAACAACAAATATATTGTATATCGAGGCGGGAAAAACGCTGTAACCCGCTATGAAATTGTGACTGAATATGGCAATTACTCTTTGATAAGGCTTTGGCTTGAAACAGGCAGAACTCATCAAATCCGGGTGCACATGGCTTATTCAGGACACCCGCTTCTTGGTGACAAGATTTATGGAGCCAAAGGTAAATACGATGGCAGAATCTTGCTTCACTCTGCTAAAATTTCTTTCCTTCATCCTTTGACTAAAAATATCCTTGAAGTATCAAGTCCGCTGCCCGATGATTTCCAAAAATGGCTGAATGATTGATGATTAGTTAATGCAAGTTTATGCTAAACAGTGTATAATAATACTCGAGAACTCCGAAGGAGGAATCTTTCATGAAAAGAAAAACAAAAATCATCTGCACAATCGGTCCGGCGATCGATTCGGACAAAATGATCGAGAAAATAATCAACGCCGGAATGAATGTCGGACGGATTAATTTTTCGCACGGAACGCAGGAAGAACATAAAAAACGGATTGAAATGATCAGGCGCCAAGCGAAAAAACTGAACCGCTATATCGGCATCATGGCAGATACCAAAGGCCCGGAAATCCGCACGGGCATGTTTGAAAATCAACAGGCATATTTCAAAAAAGATAGCATTGTCGAGATTTTTAGAAAAGAAATGCTGGGAAACGATAAGGGATTCCACATCTCCACACCCGAGCTTTTTGACGATATCAAAGTTGGCGATTACATTTTGATTGATGACGGGAAAATGCGTCTCACAGTCCAAGCAGTTGCCAAAGAAAAACTGCAATGTGTCGTAAATAATTCCGGAATCATCAAAAGCAGAAAAGGAGTCAATGTCCCAAATGTCAAATTATCGATGCCTTTTCTTTCGGAAAAAGACAAAGAAGACATTCTTTTTGCCGCTAGCAACAAAGTAGACATGATTGCCATGTCATTTGTAAGAAGAAAAGAAGATGTTGTGGCAATCAGGGAATTACTTAAAACCGTTGGCGCAGAAAAGATCGAACTTATAGCTAAAATTGAAAATCAGGAAGGTGTCGACAACCTTTCAGAAATTTTGGGAGTGTCGGATGGCATAATGGTTGCCAGAGGTGATCTTGGTGTCGAAGTGTCGACTGCTCTTGTCCCGATTTATCAAAAGAAATTGATCAAAAAAGCCAATGAAGTTGGCAAACCGGTCATTACCGCGACACATATGTTGGAATCGATGATGTCATCTCCCCGTCCTACCAGAGCCGAAGCATCCGATGTCGCGAACGCGATCCTTGACGGTTCGGATGCAATCATGCTTTCTGGAGAAACGGCCGCAGGTGAATACCCGATTGAAGCGGTGTTGACGATGGATACGATCGCTAAGGCAATTGAAGACATCATTCCTTATGAAGAACGGCTTCAGAGATCGATAATTACTTCCCACAAAACAATCAATGATGCGATTGGGATCGCTGTCAGTCAAACAGTTATATCGCTCCCAAAAGCGGAAGTTATTGTTGCTTTTACGGAAACCGGTGGTACGGCAAAAAGAATGTGCAAATTCCGTCCCGGAGTTCCAATCATTGCGATTACCGACAGCATCGAAACCTGTCAGAGACTTTCCTATTACTGGGGAGTATTTGCTACTTTGAAAAAGAACGTTACTGATTACAAACTCTATGACCAATACGCTATCGAGGTGGCCAAAGACTTCGGATATCTTCCGGGAGCCACGCTGATTATCACTTCCGGCTGGGGACAAGAACATGGGTCGACCAATACGATGAGAATCATCGACATACCGGAATTGGTTGTACATCCAAAATAAATATTTTCAAACACTCAGAAATCGGTAGTCACCGATTTCTGTTTTATTTTTTGTGCTTTCACCATACTTAATCAAATACGGTCTTGCTTTATGGATTAAAGTGGCATAGAATATAGATGTAGATATTGAAACGTTTCGGAGGAATTTATGAACGTACTTGCTGAGGAACTCTACAGAAGTTTTTTGTATTTTCAAAATGAAGCTAATCTGAATATTAACAGTCCCGGATACGGTCTTGTGAAAGACAGCACAAGACGCATCGACAGGGCTTCAATCGCTAGTGTTGGTTTTGGGTTGTCTTCGCAGGTGATCGGTGTTGAAAACAAGTTTATTACCAGACAAGTTGGAATTGACCGAGTCAAACGGACGCTGAAAACCTTTCTTAATAACGTCGATCATTTTGAGGGCTTTTTTGTCCATTATTTGAATTTCTTTTCCGCAAAGCCATATAAAAAAGCTGAATATTCCACCATCGATACTGTCATTTTCCTTAATGGCGCAATCACTGCCGATAGTTATTTCCAAGAAGATGAGATTCATTCATTATTCATGAAAATATTCCAAAGAATCAACTGGCGGGCTTTTTTTCATACATATAATGGCAAATTGGTAATGCGCATGGCATACAACCCGAATGTTGGGGGTGACTATCGCCAACAATCAGATGATCCTTGGATTTACCAATGGCACATGTTTGCAGAGCAACTCTCGATGTATTTCCTCGCTGCCGGATCGGATGATATCACTGAAGCAGAAGCAAAAGCCTTGTTTTCCGGTTTTGAAAGAAAACTTGGGAAATACGCTGGATATGAATATTATTATTCACCAACAAACGCACTTTTTATCTATCAGTTTTCTCACGCTTGGGTTGACTTTTCCGGAATAATCGGTGTTGACGGCATCGATTGGTTTGAAAATTCCCGGATTGCCACGATGGCGAATAGAAAGTGGTGCATCGATCATCGCAATCAATATCCTTCCTTGGGAGAATTGACTTGGGGACTGACTGCCTGTCTGACACCAATTGGATACAGAAACCAGTGCATTGATCCCAATGATTTGCAAAAAGATGAGGAACATGTCTTTGGCGTCATTCCACCAAGCGGAGTTGCAGGGTCGCTTCCATTTCTTCCTGCTGCTGCAAAAAAATCCCTTAAATACATCTATGAGACATATCCCAATACATTTCAAAAATACGGTTTTACTGACGGATTCATGGTGAAAGAGCACAATAAATTATGGATCAGTCAAGACTATATTGGCATCAATAAGGGAGTCACTCTCTTGATGATTGATAACTATCTCCATCAGACCACCTGGAAGTATTTCATGAGCCATCCAATAATCATATCCGCGATAGATAAACTGAGCTTCAGAAAGAAGTGAGTATATGGCAACTATAAAAGACGTAGCGAAAGCGGCAAGTTGTTCGATATCAACAGTATCATATGTCATGAACAACGACACCAGAATCCCGGAGAAAACGGCGAACAGGATCAAAGAAATCGCCCACGAAATCGGATATTTTCCTCTAGCCGCGGCGAGAAGACTCAAGAAGAAGAACACAGATACCGTAATTATTGCGATTTCTGATTTTGGTGGTCCGGTTTACCATGAACTCCTTAACGGAATCCAGTATCAACTGGCCAAACACAACTATACGATGATTGTTTCAACGGGAGTTTCCTCGGAAAATCTTTTGCGAGAAAGATCAGCTGATGGAGCAGTAATCACTGATATTCACATCAGCGATGATTTTTTGTTGCGACTGGCAAGAAATTTTTCCCCAATAATTGTTTTGGACAGAAGTCTGAGTGCGGAGAATATTTACAACATGACCATCAACAATCATGATGTCATGAAAAGTTTCGTAACATTGATGATTGAAAAAGGCTATCAGAAATTTGTTTATGTCCATGGAGTGAATAACACTTATGACAATTTGACAAGGTATTCGGGCTTTCGAAATGCCTTGGAAGCGCAAAAAATAGCGGTGTTTAAAGAATATTACGGAGATTTTACGGAAAACACCGGCAGGCTCATCGCCGACAGCATTATGGATAACAAGGAAGAATTTCCCGATATCTATATATGTGCAAACGATGAAACGGCGATTGGCATGATGGAATCGTTTCAGGCAAGAGGATTCAAGATTCCTGATGACTTCGGCGTATCTGGATTTGATGACATTCTGCTTGCTGCATATTTCAATCCTAGGCTATCTACAATCAAGATTAATCACTTTGACTGGGGAAAGTCGATTGCCGATACATTAGTCAGATTAATGCAACAAAAATCAGTGCATATAGAAAAACAACAAGGAGTAATCGTACTTCGCGAATCAGTTTAAAATAATCGGTTATTTCTGATTATTTTTTCTCGTTTTCTTAATGAAAACGCTTGCACGAGAAAAAGCCTTGTGCTATAATATGAATATGAAAATCATAGAAACGTTTCGATAAAAGGGGATGGCTCGCATGTTCAAAAACAAATACGGCTTTTTTTCTGAGGATGGAAGAGAATATGTCATTACCAACCCTGTGACCCCAAAGCCGTGGATCAATGTTGTTTCGAACGGCGAATATTCTTTCATGGTCTCTCAAACAGGCGGAGGTTGTTCTTGGCGGGGAAACTCTGGACAAAACCGATTGACAAGACTTTATCAGGATCTTATCAAGGACAATTTTGGCAAATACTTTTATTTGCGCAATATAAAAACTAATAATTACTGGTCGCTTTCTTATCAACCGGTTCAAGCATACTATCAGGAGTTTGAAGTTAGGCATGGCATTGGTTATTCCATTTTCACTTACAAGGTAGAAGATGTCTTATCGAAAATGAAAATGTTTGTTGTCCCTGGAAAACCATTGGAAATCATCGAAATAACTATTGAAAACCAGGGAAACGAATTCAAGGAATTGGATATCACTTCCTATTTTGAATGGGAGGCGAGCGTTCACCCAGACGAACACAGGGAATTTCACAAGTTGTTCATGGATACAAGTTTTGATGTTAAGTTAAATGCAATCAAATTAAAGAAATACCAATGGAATTTTGGTGATAAAAATGGGCTCGCTAATAATGTCGACTGGGATTTTGTCGGCTTTCATGCGGTGTCGATCCCGGTAAAATCGTTTGATACTGACAAAGAATCGTTTCTAGGTATGTATGGCTGTGAAAAAACACCGAAGGCGATGAAAATAAAATCTTTAGCAGAAAACCAAGGTCGTTTCGGAGATCCGGTAGCATCGCTTCAAAACGGATTCAGTTTGAAACCGGGTGAAAAAATCACGATTGTATATACGATCGGAGCAGCATCAATCGGCAAAAATGAGATTCCAAATATTATCCAAACCTATGAAGATCCGGATGAATTTATCAGAAAATATACTAATGTCGAAGCTGCCAAACACGAGTTCGCCAATCTGAAAACATTCTGGGAAGAATTACTTGGCGGCGACCTGGTGGAGACGCCGGATAAAGCTTTTGACATCATGACCAATACTTTCAGCAAATATCAGGCCATCAGCAGCCGCATCTGGGGAAAAAGCGCATATTATCAAACCAGCGGCGGTTATGGATACCGGGATCAGCTTCAGGATTCCCTGATATTCCTTGAAGCCAAACCTGAACTCACGAAAGCCCAGCTGAGGCTTCATGCCGGGAAACAGTTTTCCGCCGGTGATGTTTATCACTGGTTCGTGACTTATCAGGGCTGGGGAGCGACAGGCACTTGTTCTGACGATCTTTTGTGGCTTCCGTATATTCTTGATCATTACTTGGAGGAGACTTTGGATTTTGCATTTATTGATGAAGTCATCCCCTTTGCGGACAAAGATGAAGGCTCAGTATATGAACACTCCAAACGAGCAATCAAGAAATCTTTGACAAGTTTTTCCGACCGTGGGGTTCCTTTGATGGGAGCGCACGACTGGAATGACGGATTGAGTGCAGTCGGGCCCAAAATGAAAGGCGAGTCTTTCTGGATGTCATGTTTTCTCTATGAAGTCCTGAAACGTTTCCGCAAATTGGCTGAAAGAAAAAATGAAATCGAATTTTTACATGAAATTGATGATGCCATGGTCAAAATCAAAACTACTTTCAATGAATTTGGCTGGGATGGCAATTGGTTTTTACAAGCGACAACCGACGCAGGATTACCGTTGGGTTCGATTGAAAACGATGAAGGCAAGATCTTCCTAATGCCTAATGCTTGGGCGATCATCACCGATATAACCACAGAAGACAGAAAAAAAACGATTGTCAAATCGATTGATGAATTGCTTTTGAAAGAATATGGTACCTTATTAAATTTCCCCGCTTTTACCAAAGTGAGAACCGACGTTGGTTATGTCACACGTTATGCGCCGGGACTTAGGGAAAACGGAGGCGTCTATACTCACGCTGCAACCTGGGCGGTCCAGGCGTTTGCCATGGCTGGGTATCCGGAACTTGCCTATAAGGCTTATGCCGGAATCTGCCCACCCAACCGCACTAAGGATCCGGACCGATATCTTGCCGAACCATATGTCACCTGCGGAAATTCCGATGGACCCATCTCCCCATATTATGGCCGTGGTGGTTGGAGCTGGTATACCGGTTCAGCCCAATGGTTACATCGAGTGGCGGTAAGGGATATTTTGGGAGTCAAGGCCACGTATGAAGGGTTATTGGTTGAACCATCGCTTCCCAAAGCTTGGGAAGGCTATAAATATTCCCGTCATTTTCGTGATGCAATCTATGATATCGAAGTCAAGAGAGCAAATAAACCAACGCTTGTTGTTGATGGCTCAACAATCAAAGGTAAACTTATACCTGATTTTCATGACGGAAAGACCCATAAAATATTCGTGACTATTAAATAAATTATAAATAGGATAAAAAGAATAAAGGAGAGAGAATAGATGAAAAAAATAATGAGTATGCTAGTACTGACTTTGTTTGCTTTCGCAATCGTCGGTTGTCAGACACAAACAACGGCTCAGACTACCCAGACAACGACAACCACACAATCTGGAACCACCGCCATCACCACAACAGGAACGGCCACTTCCACAACTGTATCCGGGACCACTGGCGCAACCACCGAATCGACTGGTACTTTAACCACTGTTTCGCATACGCCTGTGACAATCACATATGCTGCATGGAATCTTGGCGCGATTGATTCGCTGAATCTGGAAAGACTGATGATTGAAGCGTTCATGGACGAATATCCCTGGATTACCGTGGAAATCACTGAACGTCCGAAAGTTCCCGATTCTTCCGGCATTGGCGAAATTGACCAAAACTGGAATGAATTCTTGGGTGCCAAG